>Ga0126339_10001954_pt1 | contig 14506 bp, 3 predicted proteins | sample OrbTmetagenome_2_FD_92532 | JGI IMG/M metagenome (GOLD analysis project Ga0126339, IMG submission 92532) | Coral microbial communities from Petempiche,Puerto Morelos, Mexico - Orbicella T R C metagenome | ecosystem: Host-associated > Invertebrates > Cnidaria > Coral | place: Petempiche,Puerto... | reverse complement strand
GAAAACGCTCTTCAAACTGGAGGAATTTGAAAACACCAGCTTTTCATTTCCGTGTGGACGGAAAACATGTTAAACACGGAGCTTTCTGAAAACGATGACGTCACGATAATCACGTGATTTCCCTGACCGAGTTTTCCTCAAACACAAATCCAAAATGACCGGTGATTGTTTCTCTGAATTCCCCCGGCGTAGTGTGGACGGAAAACATTTGACGTGTTTTCAGAGCGAAACCCCCGTTTTCAAATTCCTCCGGCGTAGTGTGGACGGGGCATCAAATTGTGAAAGAAGGAGCAAATAATCTTTGCTACATGTCGACGAAGGTCAACAGTTTTCTTGGTGACTAATTTTGTCGCAAGTTTCCAATAACAACTCTCACCTTAAGTGTTGTTTGACTGAAATCCTCGACGGGTTCCTGAGAAAAACAAACGCCAGTGAGAATGAAAACGTTTTCTTATATCATCGAAGTAATTCAATGAAGTGAAAGTGAAACTGCGCCTTGACCAACATTAAGATAGAAAAGTCTTGCAGTGCTGCACGTTAAAGAGCCAGCGATAGAGCTTAATGATTTGGTATGTCTGCACATCAAAACCCGGCGTGTGGAAATAAAATGCCTCTCCGTCACCAATGCAAGGTGTTGTGTAAACTAAAACGTTTTGTCGCGTCAGAAACACGGAAATAAAACGAATATGTATCGTATCGAACACGTAACGCAAAGTGACGTCGTCAGATTGTATAATATAGTGCAACGAAACGCAATAGCAGCTTAATGATGTCGAATGCTGTCCTGACAAACACAAAGTAGGAAAAATAATACGCGCGTTAGTATTAAGTGATAATTTCAACTGTGTTTTGAGAGTGAACTAAAGGTGGTGGCGTTATTAAGTGTTGCATGCACGGATATAAATATAATAAATAGCAAAATAACTGAGTTGATGTTAGAAAATAAGATGTAATAGCAAATAAAAAACATAAACAACGCCTAGTCTGTTAAGCCCCTCACTGAAAACATAACGAAAACAAAATCTGTAACAGCAGTGATCGTTACAGGTAAAATCGTCAAATTAATATGCAGTCAGAATCAAGTTGTCGTTGGTGTTGATGTAAAAAGTCATAGATAGGCTTAAAAGTGCTTCCTGTTCTGTTCCTGTGTGCTGTTCCTACACTTCCTCGACTTACACTATTGAGAGACGTAGACGACCCCGCTCTCTGGAGCTGCTCAGGCTCGGCGTCAGTCAATACCGCACCCTGTGCTTGAATAAATGATTCCTTCTGATTCAACAACTTCTTCATTTCATTCTGGTTTTTCTTCATTTGAGTCTTGAACTTTTTCTCGACAGCAGCCACTTCGGACTTGCGATCTCTCGCCAGTGTCTCCAGCTCGTTCTTGTACCGCTCGTGTACCTCCTCCACTTTCGTGCGGTGGTCTTGGTGCAGGTTTTCCATGTCTGCTTCGTTCTTTCGAACCATCTCTTGAATAGTTTCGTGATGTTCCTTCTCGACGTTTTGCAACGCTTCCGAATGAGTTCTATTCAGCTCAGTTATCTCACTGTCTTTCTGTGCTAACTGTTCTTCCATGGATGCTTTCAAGGCAACCATTTCTTCTTCTCTCAGTTTAAGTTCCCTCTGATACTCGTTAATTTCTAGTTTGTACTCGTCGATAATTTTCTGTTCCTCTCTTTGTCCCTTTTCTATCACTTGTCCCAGACTTTCTTGAAGTTCTCTTTCCTTCTCGCTGTATTTAATCTGAAATTCTCGAAGAAGCTGTTTGATTTTCGAGTTATAGTCCAACTCTTTGTCGCTCATTTTTGCTTTGAACCTCTTCTCGCATTTCTCCAACTCGCTTGCATGCTCTTTCCGCAAGTTCTCCATTTCCAATTCGCGCTCTTCCTTTAAAGCTGATTCTTGCTCGTGAAGCGCGTCCATTTTCTCGACCAAGAGATTCTCAATGTTTTCAGAGAGCTCTTTGTTCGCTGCTTCAAGGTTGTCCAATTTGTCCCGCATCTCTTTTTCGCGACCTTCAGCTTCATTCTCCTTCGATTGGCGCAACTCTTCAAGTTTCGTTTTCAACTCTTCTTGATGAAGCTGCTTTACACTTTCCATCTCCTCCTCGTGTTTCGCTTCAAGCTCCTTGATTTTATTTTCAGATGAATTCAATGATTCCTTAACGTTGGACAGTTCGGTCTCTTTCTCCACAGTTTGTGTGTTAAGCTGCTTTCTCAAACCCGCAATCTTGCTCTCTGCTTTTTTCTTCATCTCGGTCAGCTTGTTGCGATACTGCTCTGTCAACTCCTCTGCGTGTTTTCCCAGTTGTTGGTCCTTAGCTTCCTCGATTTCCTTGACCTTTTCTTGGTGCTCTTTTTCCTGCGCTTTAAGTTTTGACTCTAAACTTTGCGTCTTGGTCTCCATTTCGGCTTCCAGTGTCTGCACCCGATGTCGCCACTCGGCTTCTTTGTCTGCCAAAGCATCTTGAGCTTTCTGCTTTTCTTTACTCAACTCCGCCAGTTTTTGATCAACAGCTTTGTTGTTACTCTCTCCAGTCAGAATTTTCAGTTGTAACTCCTCTTCGTGTTTGGCAGCCTCTCGGAATTTATTCTCAAAACTTTCTTCTTTCTCAGCAAACTCTTTTTTTAAGGACGACAATGTATCGTGCAGTGCTTTAATCTCCTCATCAGATTTCTCTTGACTCTCTTGCAATTGCTGTATCTCTTGTTGATGTTTTGCTGTCATGTTTTTGATCTTTTCCTTGGCCTTTTTCACCTTCAGCTGCAGCTCTGAAGCGGTGTTCTGCACTTCGCTCAGTTGAGTCTTGGCTCTTTCCTCCAATTCCGCTCGCTCTTCGTTGTTTTTGTTCGTCATTTCCTGCAGAGCTTTCGAATGTTCCTCCGTTAAACTCTTCTTTTCTTCCTCCTGTTGCTGCAGTAGATTCTGTATCTGATTAGAGTATCTCTGGTTAATCTCGTCGCATTTTCCCTTCCATTTTGTATTCAACAACTGCACTTCTTGTTCTCTTTCCTTCTTCATTTGATCAAGCTTCTTCTGGAAATTCGTGGACGTCGCCTCGGATGTTTGTTTTACTTCAGTTTCTACCTTCTGTAGCTCGGCCTTCATTCTTTTTTCTCCCTCTACGAACCTCGCTTTTTCTTCCTGAAGTTCTGTTTCTTTTTTAGCTTGCTCTTTCTTCAAGTTGTTCAATTCTTCGTTCATCTTTTTTTCGATTTCACGATGCTTTGTTTGGGCCTCTGTGGCTTTCAGCGTCAACGATTCAACTTCTTTCTTGAGATTCTCTCTCAACTGTTCAACTTCTTTCTTGAGCTTAGTTTCTTCTACACACTTGGCTTCTAATTCTCCTGATAACCGGCGTATTTCCTCTGCCTGCTGCTTGTACGTTCTGCGCAAAGTATCGATCTCGTCAATCAGCTTTTTCTCCTCGTGATCAAACGCTGTCTTGATCTGCTCAGCTGACAATCTCATTTCGTCCATTTTAATAGCATTGACGGCCTCTGTTTCGCCCAACTTTTCCTCGAGATTGCTAATCTGATCTCTCAACTTCCGCTCTTCCATTTCAAATGCTGTTTTCCTCTCTTCAGCAGATCTGCTCAATTCATCGATTTGTCCTCTCAGTTTCGTCTCTTCAATGCCAAATTTCCTCTCATTCTCTTCAGCAGACTTCTGCAACTCTTCCATTTTGCTACGGTGTTGGGTTTCCGCTTCAGATATCTTGACCTTGAGAAGCTCAAACTGTTCTCTCAGATTCGCCTCGTCGGTGGCAAACTTTTGCCTTCTTTTTTCCGTGGCTCGAGTAAACTCCTCCACTTGCTTGGCACTTTCAACTTCTAACTCCTTTATTCTCATTTTCAGTCGTTCGACTTCTTCAAGGTGCGTTCGCTCCTGATATGCAAATTTACCTTTTTCATCCTCGCCGGTTTTCAGCAGTCCCTCGACTTGCTTCGCATGGCCTTTCCGAAGCTCGTTCAGCTCGATCTCGTGGTACTTCTTGAGCTTCTCCATTTCAATGTTCTGCTTCTCGTAAATCTGCCTCGTTTGTGACAAATCTTGTTGGTAAGTGTTGGTCACTTCCTGCAGCTTCGCTTGAAAACTATTCCGCATCTCCTCGACTTCTGCCCGGTGCCTCTGCAGCGCTTCGTTTAACTGACGTTCAGCCTCCTTTCTGGTTTTCTCCAGGTCACTGTCACGACCCTCTAAAGCACTTTTCTGCTGCTGTGCAAGTTCCTCAATGTCCCTCAAAGACTGGTTCTTAATGTCCTCGATGTCGTGTTCGTGACTTTCGTTCATTTCGCTTATTCTATTTTCCATTTCCAAGTTTAGATTGTCGATTTGTTCTCTTAAACGTTTGTTTTCTTCGGCCAATTCTCTTACCTTCTCCAGGGCAGCGTCCTTCTCTTCTAAGACGCTGTTCACTTTATGCTGTAGCTCCTCCATTTTCACTTGCTGTACCTTCTCTCTTTTGGCGATTTCGTTTCTCAAGTTCACATTCTCCTTGGTCAGATTCTCCTCCTTCTCTCTCGCTTCGTTTAGCAATCTTTCCATGCTCTCTTCGTTCTCTTTTCGTATACTCACAACTTTGTTCTCCCAGCCAAGGTTCAGTTCAGAAATCTCAGCCTGATAGCGTTCTTCAAGCTTCGCCAATTCCTCTTTCCTCATATTTTCCAAGTTAGCCGTTACATCTTTGACTCCCATGTCGTGTTGCTGCGCGATTTCCTTCAGTTTCTCTCTGACAGTATCTTCTTTCTCTTGTAGTTGCTCTTGGAATTCTTTCTCCATTTTGTTCAACAACTCTTTCACTTCCTTTTCTTTTAATTTCACCTCTTCGTCGTGTTGGGCCTTCTGATTTTTCAGCGCTTCTTGTTCGAGTTTCAAACTTTCTTTCAGCTTCCCGATCTTCTCATCTCGCAGGGTAATACTTTGGCTGAGTTCGTCAATATTTCGTTGAGATTGTTCCTTATGTTGATTAAGTTCGCCAGTCAACTTTTCAACTTGTTTATTTAAATCAACAAGCTGTGACTCTTTATCACCAAGATATTTGTCGCTCTCAGCAGATTTACTAGTGAGTTCCGCGCGGACCTTTTCCAACTCCAGTTTCCACTTCTCATCAATAAGCAATTTCTCTTCTTTAAGTTTCAAAACACTTTGTTCGTATTCCTCTTTCAAACTTGCTAACTTTTTCTCGTAATTACTTTTACTCTCCGAGGCGTCTTGAAGACTCTTTTCTTCAACAAGAAGCAACTGTTCCTTGTGCTTTTGAATGTCAGTTTGATATTTCCGTTTAAAATTTTCAAATTGAGTTTTAAATTTCTTTCCAAGAGAGTCTAATTCCTCCTTAAGCTTCTTCTCGCTTTCCGAGGAAGCCTTTAACCTCTCTTTTAGTTCAGTGTTTATTTTTTCGAGTTCGTTCTTTTTAGTTTCTATCTCTTTCACTGCCGTGTGTTCTTTTTCTTTTTCCGACTGAAATACTTTGAATTCTTCCTCGCGTTTGCTGTTAAACCCAGCTTCGAGCTCTTTAATTTTAACAATGGCTCTTTGCTTAACAGCTTCGATTTCTTTGTCTTTCTCGGTTTTCATTTCAAGAAGTTTTTTCTCCAGTTCTTTGGAGTAGTACTCCTTCTCCGTAAGTTTTCCTTTAACATCCACCAGCTCTCTTTCTTTTTCCTTTAGGCGGTTGTCCCTATCTTTTGTCAACTCCTCGATTTCGCTAACTTTTTTACCTTCGCTTTCCTTGACTTTGTTCTGGAGCTCACTGACAGCACTGTCTCTCTGCGCCAACTGCTGGCGTAGATTTTCAGCGAGTTTGTTCGCATCAGCCATTTTCTTTTCAAAATCACTGACACTCGCGCTTTTCTCTGACGCAGTTTCTTGCTGAATCACATTAACTCTCTCCTCAAGTTCCTTTGCTTGGTTTTCCTTCTCAGTTAGCTTTGTCCTTAGTTCCTTGACGACTTTTTTCATGTCATTCGTTTTGCTTTCCATTTTCTTAGACACACGAGCCAGCTCGGACTGTTTGTCGGCCTCGTACTGCCGCTCTTTCTCTTCTAAGTCTTTGGCGTGTTTTTCGTCCACCTCTTTCCGCTGTTTCTCCAGCTCGGCCGCCTTCTGTTCGGATTTCTTTACGCTCTCGGTCATTTCACCGACTTTAGTTTGGTGTAGTTTCTTCAACTTGGCCAAACTCTTTTGGTGTTCGTCCTGTTTTTCTTGCAAAAGATTACTGTGCTGTTGGATCATCTCTGCGATCTTTGCCTGTAACAAAGACATTGGCAAAACATAATACTCTTAGTAAATCGTTTAAACCAAAGAGCGACAGACCTTATTCTCGGGTACAATGTAATCGTCCGGATTAGAAAAAAATGTAAATCTTATTTACAGTGGTCATGCACTTCGCTACACAAGCACTAAGCTTAGCTAGTTTACAGGCATGCCACTGAAACAAAGGAAACAAATATTTCAAATAAACGTAACTTAGTTAAAAATCCCAACTGGCAGGAGGCAGACCAGTTGGCCATTTACAAAGTGTGACCGAGGATTTCAACTCGGAACTACCGAGAAACAAATCTCGCTAGTGGCAGGGTGGAGGCCTTGAACCCGGGACCCCCGGACTACAACACTAGCGCCTTCAACCACTCGGCCACACTGCCTCCAATTGTCGTGAAAAGGGCAGCAAAAATCATCTTCAGCATCGAGTGAAAAGTTATTTTCAATTGGCGTTTCATCTTTTCACTTGATTCGGAAGACGCCCACCGTTTACAGTCTCAACGCTTGAGATGTCAGCTTCACTAACTCCCTACGCTACAGACATGCCGCGCCAAGCGCGGGAAAATTCAGTAGGCCAAGTCCCGGTTTGTCTGATTGGAGGAAAGAAGAGGAAGTTTCCTCTGATTGGTCAGAATGGTCATGTGCCTGCTTGTTATTCCCTTCTGGATCTGAGTTAATGATTGACCAAACACGTTTACTTTCATTGGAGTCCGGTATGTAAGATTCGTTTAAACAATCTTCGGGAAAGTTTCCAAGTCCTGATGTCAAATCTAATTTAAACCGCGTGCGAATCAGAAACTTGCCATGTACATTCGCCACCAGTAGACAGTAAGCTTAGCCAGTTTATCATTTAGACTCATTTCAGAACAACAGCTTAAGCCCACCTGTTCTTGATCCAGTCTCTGCTGAGTTTCTGACAGCTTCGTCTCCAAATCTGAAAAATAATAATGCAAACCTGTTATTACTAACCAAAGCCTCTATTGTGACAATTTATAAGTACCACTATTACAGCTAGTGCATTTTATACTTTGGCTTAATCTGGAGATGAGTATAATTTGTTTTACTACGTAAGATTTTCAACAAAATCCACACGATTCCAATACACCTTTTTTTTTTACCGATAAGGCGGCCATTTTGATTTCTGTTGATTTGAGAGACATTATGGGCAGCTCAGGGGGGTAATTAGTACGTATTTCCCACTCGAATCATCCCGCAATAGCTATTTGAAACAATGGAATTCAAAATGCCGCCGTATCGGTGAAATGGTCTACTGGTTCTTCTATTACTGGCTACTGGCTGATCGGACGGAAATGCTCTTGCCTTGCTTTTGAAAGGGAAACAGTTCTTGATTTATGGCTTTAACATTTGGTAGTTATTAGACTGCAGTCGTTTGAAGTGTCTACTCCATTGTAAAACAAATTGACAGTTCCTAAATCGCTCTCGTCTTCTACGAGCGTGAAGGGTGCCTCGAAGTCTGCAGAGTCACTACGAGTTATTTTTCCTACGTTCAGGTTTTTTCAAATCTCCTGCAGTTAGTACAATGTACTTTCGCTTGCGGTTTCGACGAACTCAAGACAAAATAGGGTCTATGGACAGACAACATGTAGCACGTACCTCGTTGACTATTTCCTAAGAGAAATCTCGACCTATTGTACAAAATGTATGTAGTCTATCTGTGAATAAGATAAAACACAAAGCAAAGTCTTAACGGAACACGTTGTTTCACTTGCCTTTCTTTTCAACAGACACTTTCTGCAGTTCAGCCAGCAGGTTGGACACCTTGCTGGCCTGCTCTTGGCCAGTTCGTGAAGCTTCCGAGTTGCGTTCCTGCAGACTCTGTGATAATGACTCCAGCTGAACCCTCAGGGCTTGTAGCTCCTTCTCCTTCTCCTTCAAGGCAGCTTCCTTCTGCAGCTCTTTCTCGTCAACGGCAATCTCAATCTCCTTCACCTAGTGACCAGTCACAACAATTAGAACTCAGAAATTGTTGGTTTTCACTACAGTAGGGCTGGGAGATAAGCGAACCATCAAACGCGTTTCAAACTCGTTGACAAAAAGAAGTCCAAGCGTCGGTACGTTTTCACGCAACTGGAAACTCGTTTTTCATCAACGCGTTTTTCCTTTGTTATTCATTTTGTCGCCTTCAGTTTGCTTTCTTTATTGCACCTTCTCAACCGAGTCAAAGGAAGCCTCGAGCTGAATTGAAGATGGACGTGAGTGTAAATAATTGCTAGCCGAAAAACACCTGCCACTTAGTAGTGTATTGTGAAATCTGTTTTTCTAGGGCTTGTTCAGCCCATATGTTCATGTTGTGGCCTCAATTTATTTTGGGTTTAAGATTTTTCCTAGCAGTCTGATTTTTATATCGCATTGTTTCAGATTATGACAATAACTGAGAGTATAACACAAAGAAAAACTATAAATCAAACTGGTTTGAAAGCGTACAGAAACTAGCACTGTACACGTAGCTTTGTAGAGACCACAGCGATGTTTCGCATTCATGTACACCAACGTACCTTTTCATTGTATTTTGCTCTCATCTCATCCTCCTTGGCTTGAAGTAACGCCTCCACTTCCTTTGTTTTCTTCGTCAGTGCCTTTTGAAACTCCATCTCCTTGGCGACAAACATTTCCTCCAGCTTTTCATTCTTGTCTTTCTGCATGACCGCCACGACTTCTGCCTTGTCTCTCTTTAACTTCTCCATCATGGCCTTCCTCTCATTCTCCTCCGCAGCCGCAGCAGCCTCGTACTTTGCAGTCATCTCTTGGATTTCTCGCTCCTTCTTCAGCTCGGCAATTTCTCGTCTTTTCTCCGACTCTTCAAGCTGTTTTTCCATCTTGTGGAAGAATTCGTCTTTCTCTTTCTTCATTTCTTCGTTCTGTGCTTCTCGATCCTGTAGAGCTTGCCTCATCTCATTGGTGTTTTTCACTGCCTCGTCTTTCTCGCGCAGAGCCGTTTGCAGGTTGTCCATCATGTCTTGGATAGCAACCTTTTTCTCTTGTTCCAATCTGAGTATCAAGGCTTTGGCTTCCCTCATTTGGTTGGAAATGATCTGGTCTTGCTTTAAAGACTGCTCCTAACGGATACAAGAGATAAATCAAAAATATTTCGAATGTACGCCCTACGGATAATATAAAAGGATGGCAGTTCCTAGTGAAGCAAGACTGGAGGCTGAGTAGTCCATTAAAGGTCCATAATTTGATTGGCCAAAGCGTTCAGGTACACTATAAGACCAAGCTTTGTTTGAGATTACAGTCATTGTGTTGCCTTTTTGTACAACAAACAGAATACACAAAAAAACACACACACGATACAACAAAAGATAACCCAGCACAACAAAACACAACATAACAAAATACGTCATAAAAATACAATACAACACAACGCAACACAACAAAGCACAACAAAACATAACAAGCCACAGCACAACAAAACAAAACAAAACATAATGAAACGAAGCACACAACACAACTCGACAGAGCAAATTCCAAAGTTCTACACAACACAAAAAACACACAATTCAACAACACAACAAAGCAGAGAACAGTAAAACAAAACAAAACAAAACACAGCACAACACAACACAGTGCCACACAGTGTTCACAATAAATCACAACACAACAACACATAACACCACAAAACTGTTCGTACTTTGTGGTTATTCAGTTCCTGAGCTTGTTGATCCACAAGAGCTTGAAGGCCATCAATCTGCGAAGGGATAAATAAATACCAAATGATACTTAATAAAATCAACGCACACAATGGTCCACAATTCTGACGGAGGGTTAAATTCAAGCCAATTCAAGTGACTGAAGATGATACCATACCGTGTGACCATCTAATTTAAAGTTGTTGAGCAGTTTAAAACCTAAAATTTGGGGATTTTTTCCACAATTTTGAACTTCAGGTACTCTTCAGACTTATAGGCTTCATAGTGGTCGCTAGGTAACAAAAAACGCTCTTTGTAACGACTTGCTGATGCCGAAAAAAGTTTAGGCAATCTCAAATGCTTCTGCTGTTTCAATGGCTTACGGCATACGAAACAGAAATACATGGGTTGTTCTGTTTGTAAACTGACAGCAAATACATGGACACAACACAATGTATGATTGCATACTTCAAAACATTCATTACTCTACATTATGCATCCTTACAATGCTTAATTTGATGTTCGCACCTTCAAATTGACGTGCAGAGTAAATCTATTCAATATAATTATAAACCAAGCTATGATGGATAATTTGATGTTGTGTTTGCTAGTCGTGTTTGCTAGTTGTGTTTGCTAGTTGTGTTTTCTAGTTTTGTTTGCTAGTTGTGTTTGCTAGTTGTGTTTGCTACATGTAGTTGTGTTTGCTAGTTGTGTTTGCTAGTTGTGTTTGCTAGTTGTGTTTGCTAGTTTTGTTTGCTAGTTGTGTTTGCTAGTTGTGTTTGCTAGTTGTGTTTGCTAGTTGTGGTTGATAGTTGTGTTTGCTAGTTGTGTTTGCTAGTTGTGTTTAATAAATGTAGTTGTATTTGCTAGTGGTGTTGCTGGTTCTGTTTGCTAGTTGCGTTGCCAGTTCAAGAAGTACATTGAGATTTTCTCCTACTTGCTTTGCAGCTTGTTTAATATACACTGTATGTGTATACAGTACATTGTATGTACACTGAATATCCACTTCCAGTTGACTTCACTTCAAGGAGTATCGTATTGCAATATACAACGTAGATACATGTAAATGTATGTCAGACTTTTCTTACCTTTTCCAACAAACTCTGTTGTTTAAGTTTCTCCTCATCACTTTGCGACCCTTCAACAAAATTCAACAAACAACGAGTGTAAATTACTGCAGCTACACTGCACATGTAGAATCTACAACAGTGATTAGATGAGAGGTGAACTCTTTGGACAAAGTTAAAAAGAACATACATCCAAGCTACAGTTTGTAATAATAATATATTGCACCAGAACTGGGGAAAACCCAAAACAACATCGAGAAGATCGACTGGAGCTCAAGCACGACAAACTGGACTGAGCTAGAACCAACTGGAAAGAGTTGCCAAGGGCAGGGGGCTGGGCAGATCTAGGTGGGGGAAATTCGACCAAACCCCGTTATTAAAAAAAGAAATGAGACATTATAACATGCTGACTGCCGGAAATCCTATTTCTGAGAACCTCAATCAGGGTTTTCATTAGAATTTTTCACAGGTGGCCAATAATGAATACACATACTGTGTAACAGGCAGTGTGAAGTGAGGCTGGAAGGGCCAAGCCAACAGGTCTACACGTAGGGGGGTCTGGAAAATTTTGAAATTGTAGGTTGCCAAATATTCAATTTCATGCATTTTAGAGAGCAAAGTGTTGTATCAAAGCACTTGATGAACTTACGGAAAATGAGCTGTTTATGAGCATAAAATTAGACATGGAACATGTTTTCTGAATCAATAAATAAAATATATAAACTAGCACACAAAAGAAAAATGTCATTATCCAAATGATCACATATATCACAACACTGTGTATCCGGACTAACCAGAGCAGGCAGCTAAATTTGTCTTTACAGCTGGAGGAATTCCACCAGCTGCCGACTTCTACTGAGAACCCTGCTCAATTTTAAAAGTTTTCCTGGGGTTCTTATATGTCCCCACCATCAGAGAACTTCAGGAATCAGGAAGCCTATTCACATGCTAGGGGAGTCCTGATGCTTCCCTAATCCCCTACAGGGGACTGCCTACAGGGTCCATATCTTGAGCCTCCTTCTTTAAATTCCTGTATCCAGCAGGGGAGATGGACATGTGATGATCTATGTTCCAATGGGATTTCAAAGGTTTAAATACATCAGTATTGCACCACTTGTTGTTTGCTTACCTAAACCTGCATCAAGAGTATCAGTGCCTGGCATTACTCGTGACCCTTGCTGCTTAAGGAGATGAACCTGTAAAAAAAATAGCAAGCATCAGCAGTTGAACACATAATGATACACTTGTAAAAATTATTAAGGTTACCATATGCCTTTAGAACACTTTTAGAGGTGTCTCGCCTCCAACGAATGTACAGTAGTGCATTCAGTTTAAACTGTAGATACTTAAACCCCCATCTCAAATTAACGCTTGTAGAGCTGGCTATCACACTTCATGTATACCAAGCATTTTGAAGTAAAATGGATTGTCAATTTTTCACGACCTATGAATGTCACAAGTGTCCAAATAATCTTCTGGGTCACTTTTTGAAGGCTACAAGTCAAAGGGAATTAGTTTGTTTAGTCTCAAATTTGGACAGTAGCTAGTTTGACATATTAATAGCTGCTACTTTTAAGAGACAACATTCATGAATATGATCAATGGTGAGTATGAAAAAGAATGATAGACAATAAAATTGCCAACTTCATACACTGTACATGAATTAAATGTACAAGTAGACGTACAAGTACAGTGTAGCCCTGAAAGTTGTTCATAGCCCTTCCAGTTTACTGTTAAATATAAAATACATGTACGCGTAACATAAATCAACTGTAATTTGAAAATAGAAAATTTCATGAACCTGAGTCTGAAGTGCTTTGATGATGTCTTCTTTTTCATCAAGCGACAACTGCAGCGTTTCTTCCAAATGCATCTTGGCTTGCTTTTCAAGTTCTATAGTCTACAAATGACAGAAATAATTAACACACAGGTCAGTTTCTGTCTATACACTTAACCAATATTCTGTCAAAGTCTACGGCAGTTTTTAACCCATTGACTTCCGGAGCTTTTTGCTAAAAAAAAGGAATTTTTGGACATTATTTTTGGACACGTTCAGCCTGGATGTGAAATTACATGTAGCTGCAGTCTACTCAAAAAGGCATTTACAACGTACATGTAACAGCATACCTTTCTTTCCACAAGCATCGCATTGACAACATTTTTGCCTGGGCATGCGAAGAAATCAAAATTTTGAGATAGCTTTTCCTTTTCCTCCTTTCCTAATCTTTTTGCTGCAGTGATTCACCTTGTACTGCACTTGCTTCAAGTTTAAAACTTCCCGAGAAAGTTTAATCGAGACAGGCACTCAATACCATGGAGTAGCCAAGTGTAGTCAAGGGAAATTTTGCTGTGAGTTTTTCACTCAAGTTTCTGTACATTTTCATGCATGTTTTTATGTACCTGCCAACTTTTTCTGAGTTATAGGGGTAAGATTTTTATCCTGGGAGTGCCAGGTTTTTCAAAGACGACACAAACATATCCAAAGATTTCCGAAGACGTCCGAAAACTCCAGAAGACGAGGTTATCAAAAAAATGCTTTAGCCACACAGACCGAAGATGTTAGTTAATCATGACATCAGCGCTATTCCACTAAGATTGGAAAGTTTTGAACCGACAGTCACATGTATCTCTAAACATGACCTCGCTCCCAGTGTTTTCTATTTGAAGAAGGAAGTATTGTCATTAACACATTGTTTTCGTTTCTCATGTTGGTTTGAGTTTACATATTTTTGGAAGTTGTGTCAAGCAAAGCTGCAACCACTTTAACATTTTTCAGTAGGTGTGAGAATTTGGCCCGTAAGCGTGAGCTGGCATGAGATTGAAATTTTTCATCTACAGGCGCGAGACTCACCCTTAAAGGAGCTCAGTCACGGTTTGCACACATTGAAAAGTTTAGCCTCAATTTTTTCATATTTGTCCTTTGTAATCCATGTTAATCTTCTCCATCCTTGGCCATCCTTGTTCCTTTATGGTTTATCATTATCTCTTTGGTGTTTTTCTATCTTATTAAACTGTTATTTTCAGGTTTCCTGTCATTGAAAGGTAATTTTGTATGTGGCCAAAATAACTCAAAATACCAGGACTGAGCTCCTTTAAGGCATGAGAGTTGGCAGGTATATACTGTACATGTATGTTTCAGGCTTCATTGACCCAATTGCTCTGATCTGGGTATCATTGGAAAAATCTTTTCCTCCTGCACAACTCAAGTATAGATGAGGCCAATTTTGGTCAAATGTGATGCCAAGAAGTGGAACAAAGGCTAATGTTCGTCATGGCCAGTTACTGCTGGCACAGGTGTCAAAAATTGAGTGCCCATACACAGGGGTTTCACTAACATTCTCAGCAGGAGGGCAACTGGTTTTCATGGACAGACAAACTTTTTGAACTGAACTTCTTTAAGGCAATTCCTCTGAAATAAAAGTGACAATAGATTTTTGTTCAAACTTTGTCCACTGAATATTTGTCATATGATAACTTCAATTTTGAAATAAAAAACGGGGGTGCCCATGCTCATTAAGGAGCAGT
>Ga0126339_10001953_pt1 | contig 14508 bp, 7 predicted proteins | sample OrbTmetagenome_2_FD_92532 | JGI IMG/M metagenome (GOLD analysis project Ga0126339, IMG submission 92532) | Coral microbial communities from Petempiche,Puerto Morelos, Mexico - Orbicella T R C metagenome | ecosystem: Host-associated > Invertebrates > Cnidaria > Coral | place: Petempiche,Puerto... | reverse complement strand
TCCAGATACACCAAATTTCCCAGTCTCCCATATGAATCCCTAATCTCCCTGATACAGCAAGTACACATGTAGGAAAATGCATAAACTTTGGCTGAGTTTCATAGAACTTCAGGGGTGGATACCAGGATTTTTCTTAGGAGGGGATGCACCAATAAGGAATCAGGACTGTCATTAAGGGCTGTAACCCGTGACACCTGTTGTGCCTGACTATGCTTGATTTCCCCTTGATACTATGGGTGAAACTGCCTGTTGTTGATAGAATTCACCCACAAAGTAACATGTTTGCTACGGGTGTGGACAACCAGTGTGCTGGTGACTCAAAACTTAATGACAGCCCTGGTGCTGGGGTGGAGTGGAGTGATGGTGAGTGGGTGGCAAGACAATCTCCTAGCCTGCAAGCAGGCTCAGCTTTGAGTCACACAGGCGAGCGGCAAAGAGCAAAGCGATCTGGCAGGAAGGAGTCTGATGAATTCTGCTCGATTTCGCACGTGCGGCTACGCCACATGCACTTGCACTCCAATGTGAGCCTGCTTGCAGGCTAGCAATCTTCCAAATTTGTTTGTTTTAATTTGGTTTTCAGGTTGAAAATACCTTTGACATATATGTACTTCTCCAGTCCAATATTGTTGTTTTCTGCACTGTTACTCATCCCAATAGCAGATTCGCACATTGTTGTCATTTGACTACAAATATAAGAATTCCTTTCAGTTTTTCTTTATTATTTGAATTTTAAATTCCCAGTGGTAGAAATAATTTTTGTCCTAATTAATGTTAGGAAACAGAAAAGGTAAAGGATTCTAGTAGTTGTAGTCAGATTGTACCATCGTGCAAATCCTATTAAATTTTATGCGTTATTCCAGCAATCTGATTGAGGAGCAATGACTAAGCACCAAACCTCTTACATGTAAATTTACTCAAAGAATTGTCAACATCAGGGCTGTCATCATGGGTTGCAATCTGTAACACTTGTTACAGCTGAGTAGGCTTGATGGGCCCTTGATGTTAGTGATGAACTTGTCTGTACAGCTGTCATTGAAATAATTCACTCACAAAGAAATAGGTTTGCAATAGGTGTGAAGATGAAGGCAACAGGTGGTTCAAACCTTAATAGCAACCCCAAAACATTTGGTAATATTATATCCCCAGTTGTCAGATGTATAACTTATTCTTGTTGCTTTTCAAGGAGTTATTGCATGATTGTCAATCTTAGGAGAAGCATGTGCATTCATAGGCTCCCATGACTTAGGAGATCTCAGGACTTAAAATATTTCAGCAAAATTAGCAAACATCTTTTTCTGACTTTTTAGATAGTGACTCAGAAGGTAACACAGGACTGACCAGTGACGATGAGGAAGATGATGGTGACTGTGACACAGAGGAGTATTTGGCAGCATTGGGCACGCGACCACCTTTACCAGCTAAATTTCAGACAGCAGATTCCATGATGAGTCCTGTGATTCAGCTGTTTTGCTGCTGTACCTCTGAAGACCCAAGAGAAAGGCCAAGTGCTAAAGACATAGTTGCTGCTCTTCAGCCTGAGATCATAGCTAAAAATGTCCAGATTTAAGGGTACAATAAGCTAGAAGAGTTTGGTACCTGAATGTATAGAAGCTGTTGCTAACAGTGAATAGACTTGATTTGCCTGAAAATTTTTACATAGTTTAGGGATGGACTGATACTGTTTTAAACAGATTAATACAATACCAAATACGACACTGAATATTTTCTTCAACATCAATTTGGATATCGATACTGTGATGTCATTGAGTTACCTGGGATGTCACTTGATATGTTTGATGAAATACAGGGTTGTCTCGCACTATTAGTGTTGATTGTTGTTCGGTACTCTATAGCTGCACCAACGACACAGACAAACAAGTCCAAGAGTTCAATTTATTAACTGAGAAATGTCTAAAAACTCCTTTACACCTTTTTTCCTCACATTTTCTGCTCAATATAACACATTCATCAATGTCAGGTAACAAAACATTCCTTCCAAATTTCAACTGCACACAACAGTACTACTCTTTTGTTGCTGACCAGAGTAATGAGCAGCCTCTGTTGGAGACATTTGATTCCTCTTGCTGGCATTGAGATTTTCTGACCTGACCTTAATATGGGGGCTATCAAATATTTGGTGTTTGTATTGGCCCATCCTTAACATAATTCTTTTGTTAACCTAAAATTCAGCTGTAGTCGCCAGCCAGTAGAGGCGACCAAGTTTAATCTATAGCTATCACAGACTTTACCTCCACTCACAGGAATCTAGGTTGCAAGTCACAACCCTCCAGCTACTTAAATGCTCGATGGGTTGGTCTAAGAATGATTTTTGAAAAGACTGCACAACAAGCCCAAACATCATAAAATTCACCTGTACAAGAGGCTATAAAGTTATTGGCACTAGCAGATTTATGACAAGTATCATTGAAGCATTTTCATGAAATGACCTTCACTTTCCATTTTGAGACTGAATTATATTAGACAACAAGAAAATGCTTCTACATGTACATGTAAATCACAAAATATATCAGGGATTTTGTAAAAACAATCCTGTGGTAGCAGTATGTAGCGCTAAGTTTTCATGCCATACAATTGTGCGTTACATGATATCGGATGAATTATTGTTAGAAGCAATTATATTTATTTTAGATAATATTACATTGTCAGCATTATAATGCACTGAATAGACATTTTGTACTAGAGTTGAAAACATAGTAAATAATTAAATACTATTCATGTATTTAAATTAAGAAAACCTGTAGTACCACGAATTACATGTAAGTTGCACGTTTTACACAATAAAATGCAAGTAGAATCGGAAATCATTTGATGTTTTTCTTTTGCGGATTAGCAAAAAAACAATAGCGCTGGTTATGAGAGTATAATACTGTCAGTAGAAATGGTGGGATTTAGCTCGTTGGCACTCTTGTTTCAATAATCCCCCACCCCCTCCCTTAAATAAATGCCTCCCAATTAAAGGTATTCCAGGATAAATAATAACATTATAATTGGCAGAATTTATGTAACACTAATTCATATATTGCATAATATATTAGTGTTTTACAGTCATTGCAAAAAATAAACTCCTCTGTAATTTCTAACAAAAATCCCAGGGATCATACATGCAACTAAGAAAAAGACTATTAAAGCATGATGGCTGTCATTTTGTTTCATTTGCAATGTCCATTTCTGGTGCCAAGTTTGAAGAACACCACTTAAATATTTCAAGAGATATTCTTGATTAAATATTGTACAGTTTTAGTAGAGCAATTTATGATGTCATCACTTTCGAATTCCTCATTTGCATATCTGGAGGATTGGGGTTGAGTGAGCCCGCGAACTTTTGCTCAAACAGCAAACAAAATGGAGGACCATCGAACGGTGAAAGTAGACAAAATCTCGTTTGCCAAAGGACATTCATTCAAGATATTAAATAAGTTGCATTTATTATGGAAGGAAAGTTCTATGTGTGACGCGACTTTGTTAGTTGGTGGCAAAGAATTCTCCGTTCATCGAGTTGTTCTTTCGGCTTCGAGTCCTTACTTTCATGTTATGTTTACAAGTGGTATGGCCGAAAGCTACTTGGAACATGTTGAAATTCACGGTGTAAACGCTGATGTCTTCGGTACAATTCTTCATTTTATCTACACTGGTGAAGTTGAGGTCAACGAGGATAATGTCCAACAGCTCTTACCAGCATCAAAGATGCTGCAAGTGGAAGATATCGAGGTGATGTGCTGCGATTTTTTGAAGCGTGAACTCGATTCGTCGAATTGCGTTGGGATTTACTTGTTTTCAGATGCTCATTCGTGTTCACCGTTGTCTAAATCGGCGCTGGATTTCATTCACAGAAACTTTGTCGACGTTTCCAAACAAGAAGAGTTTTTGCAACTTACCAAAACTGTTTTGCTTGAATTGTTGGAGTCAGAAGAGCTGAAAATTGAATCTGAAGAACAGGTGTTTGAAGCTGCCATGCGATGGGCTTTGCATGATATCTCCAGAGGAAGAGAAGCTTTGGGTAATATTCTTGAACGAATAAGACTCCCGTTGATCTCCCCCAAATTCCTTGAGAATTACCTCATCACATGTGAGAGTGCAAGTATTCAAAGAATGTTGGCAAGATTACTTGAAGGGTATCGCAATTACCAATCATTAGCCCGGGAGCAACAGCGGGTGCACACCCAACCAAGGCGTGCTTCCAGAAAGTGCTTTTTTATCATTGGAGGTTACAGTCGACGGGTTGGAGGGCGGTGGAGTGACACATCATCTCTTTTCACTGTCGAGAAATTTGACTCTTTTTTGCAGACCTGTGACAGTTTCACAACAGCACAATTGAGCTTTGCAAGGAGTGGGCATGCAGTTGCTTCAATTGGAGGCCTGATATATGCAATTGGTGGTGAAAATGATTCGTTAATTTACGACACTGTCGAGTGTTATGACCCAGCCTTAAATTCGTGGTCACTTGTCGCACCCTTAACAGCACCCCGTGTAGCGTGTGGAGTTTGTGTTGTAGAAGACTTTATGTTTGTGATTGGTGGTTGGGTGGGATCTGAGATTGCAGAGAATGTTGAGAGGTATGATCCTGACCTTGATCGCTGGGACATTGTGGGTAAGGTGGAAACAAAGAGGTTTCATCTTGGAGTTGCTGAGATGGACGGATTAATTTATGCTGCTGGTAAGTTTCAAGCAAGCTGCAGTTTGTTTACATCTTGTCAAAAATATTCTAGAAATTTAAAACTGTTTTTGGGTAGTAAATAGCAAGGCTACATGTATTTCAATGGTTTGCCCTACTGAGAATAAATATTTAAAAGCAGCTTGACACTAGCACAAAAATTCTAACTAAGACTTCTGAACAAAAAATTTTTACACCCTTTCCTTTTATCCCCTAGTTCCAGGCTTTTTACCACTTTCAACCTGAGTGTATATATGCATATTACTAAGCCTAGCTCCAGCTACTCAGAATGTCATCTTCATGGTTGATGGCAGCAAAAAATGCAGTCATTAGCAAGGTTTTGAACTTCTGAGTTTGCCAGTTATTGAAAGTTGTAATAATTTCCAATAATTGTATATTAAAATGTCACTATTCCAGTTGTTCAAACTAAGTGTTGAATGTAATGCAACCAGGTGAAAGTATACACAACACAATGTATGCCATAATTACAGAGGTGTAACCAAGATTTTTCAAAGGGGGGTCACAATGTGTCAAAGTGAGGACACTCAGCAGATTGTCATGTTGCTTTTGCCACCTGTCGCAGGTTGTTTGCTTAAAAAGGCTTACAAAGGGGGGGGGGTGACCGGCACTCCAGGACCCCCCTAGCTATGCCCCTGAATTAGAGGGGGGGAGGGTCACAGCCCTGTGGCAGGTTTGGCTTGACTTACTGACAGGTGCAAAAAATATAAACTTTACTTACAGGTTTTCCCCACTAACGAGGGAATAGACAATACTTTTTTTATCATGTATAAAATAAATCTCCATTTTTGTTCTTAAGACTAACCTTTGACGTTAAGTTAGCTTGACTATTATCTGTTACTATAGATGAAGAATTTTTTAAACTTGTGTCAGGCCAACTAAAAATTTTGATTACTATATCAATGATAATTCATAACAGATATTATCTCTTATCACTGGTTCACAGGTGGTTTAAGTGAGTTGGGAGAAGAATTGAAAGTGTTTGAGTGTTACAACCCTGTTAGTGATACATGGATCAGACAACCAGACATGCGTCACAGAAGGGCATACCTGGGACTTGCAGCGTTAGGAGGCAGCTTATATGCCGTAGGTAAGTTGTGCAAAATGGACTGATGAAAAATGAACCATGAATTATAATGCTGACTGGACTAGTGTCCAAGTTCAATTTTCTGCCTCAATTAATTGATAATTAAATTTATTTAGTAATTAAAAATACTTTTTTAGTTATCAAAGTCAGCTTGAATGGCCCTTGTATTTTTATGGTTAGGCCAGGTCCTTCATCATCGCAGCTTCTGATCATTTTCTTCTGAACTACTCAAACTCATTAGTAATTCATCGACCGTGACAGTGTTTGGATATCTGATCTTAATTAGCATAGATTTTTACAATATAATTTCTCCGTTTTCTTCTTACTTTTAGTTTTGATAGAGAAGATATATCAAACACTTAAGCCGAGTTTGAACACATTTTGAAACACCTCAAAGTTCGTTAAAAAATAATACTCTGTTGCGCATCATATTTTCAACTCTCTTGTCGGTGTTTGAAAATGTGGTGAAACACGGTCTTTGATGTTTGATATATTACTTTCTATTCCCTAATTCACTTGAGTTCCCTAAAAAAGGGACAGAAAGAAAAAAACCTCACAAGATCCTTAAACGCCTTCTTCAAAGATCCTTCTCAAACTAATTAATAATTCATCAAGTTAAAACGAAGAAAATGACAACCATGAAGTGGGTTTGGATACCCGGTCTTAATTAGCATAGATTTTGATGAATTTGCTTCTCCGTTTTCTCCTCAGTTTTTGTTTCAATTGAAAAGATGTATCAAATACCCAAGACAGTGTTTCATTGGTTATCCAAACACCTTGAATTTCGTCAAAAATACTCCACTGTGCGTCATATTTTCAACTCTCTTCTCTGTGTTTGGATATCCTGATGAAACACTGTCACTCATGTTTGATATATTACTTGAAAGATCTTGTTTTGCAATGATTGTCAAGGATCCTCGATCCTCCAGGATCTTCAAAGATCTTGGCAGGATCTTTGGGCAAGATAAATTCCTACAGGCCTTATGCGTCCAATGGCGTGATAAGGACTGATGATGACTGGTACATGTATCCCCCTGAACGTTTGGTAACTGTAGTGGCTCTTACTGCAGGTGGCTCCAATGAACCAGACGGGGCCTTGGCTAGTGTTGAGCGCTTTGATCTGGACAGAAACCAATGGACAGAAGTGGTCCCTATGGAGAAGCCAAGGGCAGGATTGGCGGTCGCAGTTAGCAGTGGGTTATTGTATGTATTTGGTGGCCGGACCACCAGTGAAGAGTACTCACCTCCTGTCACACTAACAGGTGTTGATATGTACGATCCAAAGAAGAAGAAATGGAAACATGTGACAGACTTGTGTTTTAGTAGGTGCGATTTTGGTATTGGGATTGTTTAGTCTGATGACGACACTCTTACAAGCCTGTACATGAGCTAGCTGTGCAGGGGCATTCCATGACAAACCCAACAGCAGCATGGGAGACCAGGCTGTGAAGATATGCTTTCACTTCTTGTCAAGTCTCTGTGCAGGTATCAGTCTTGCTCCTAGAGTCTCTCTCCTTGTTGACTGGGAGTGAGGCTGCACGACTACTGACTGATAAATTAAATAGTGGTTTTTATTATACATTGAACTCGCTATCTCTTTTCTGATTGGCCAAAAGTGTACCGTGAATTTCAAAATCAGCACCTGTGATGTCATCTAGCTGTAGATTAGACAATAATCATGTCAAGGACACTCAAGGTCAGAGGTAATCATGTCATGTATGACTGCAGTGCATGATTTCTAAGGGTAGTCATGTCAAGTTCGCGCACTTTGTGTTGCCTACCGTCAGTGAAGAAGCAAAAACGTGACCTCCATTTGTTTTTTCGTTCAGTGGGTAACAAAACAATTATTAGATTTGGTTTTTGTGATATCCAGAATAATCAAGGACTCAGTAAGGGTTTTCAGTCTCAGCCTTTGGCTTTGGCTGATAACCCCTACTGCAACCTTGATTATTTTGGATATCACAAAAACTTTGACATTCAATAATTGTTTATAATGTTCACATCTGTTATCAGTAAGTAAGAAAGTCCCTAATACCTTTATTTAAGTGGCAGGCTAAAACGGCTTTAATAAAACCACTAAATGGAAAGACTTCAACAGAAAAATAACAAGATCTTTATATTATGCTTGAAAGCTAATGAAGAATAATAATTATTTACAATGTAAAAATATAAATAAGATTAAAATGCATGAGTAATATAAGATAAAAATACTTAAAGGACATTAAGAACCACATAAAATGCAATTATTACCACAACTGTCAGTCAAAATATCAAAGTCAACTTTGCAAATGTTTTTCTTAAAAGCTGATAGTGTTGGTGAACTTCTACAAAGTAAATGACTCCATGACTTTCGTAACATTGAAAGAATTTCAGCTCTTCTTTCTCACAAACAGGTAATTCTTAAAAATACATGTAGATACTCAGGCATCCTGAATAAGAATGGTGGAATGCAGGAGGTTTTTGATTCCATTGACTTTATTTTAAGCTGCCAACAGTTAATACAGTAATAAAGGAGAAGCCTTTTTGTGTTAAATGGCTGGCGGATTACCTAATTTTGTTTTTCAAAACTATCTTGCTTTGGTAGTGAAGTTGGTGTAATGATTAGCAAAGCTTCAACATGTACAGGCTGCACTCATAAACTTCCAGCAGGGTTGCCTTAGGTTAGGAAATGGTCAGGTAAAAGAAAATTCTTCAAGGTCAGGGAAAGGTCAGGGAAATTCATTGTGAGCCAGGGAAAATTGACATTTTGAAGAAAGGCGAAAGTTGAGATAATTTAACACGGTTGATTCAATACCATTGAGGGCTGGAAGAAACACGTAGGGTCACTGTGATGTCAACGATACTTTTACTTGATACAGAAGGAAAATTTGTTGAAAACTTATCAGTCTTAATGAGCGAGTGGTAAGGATGGCTATAAGTTGAGGTCTCAAGCCACTACTAGATCTAACATTTTGTATTTGTTTGGTCAGGGAAATTTTATTTTTATCAGGGAAAAGTCAGGGAATTTTGAAAAGTGATGTCTGTGGCAAGCATGTCCAGCTACTGGACAGCTTTACACAGAGAGGGTGGACCGAATTCCCAAGAAAAACATGACAGGGTAGTGAAATTATGTTTGGTATAGAATAACGGAATAATATGACTTTTTGAGGGAATACTATTTATTTGCCCCCATGTAGTGTCATTTCAAATGACACTAAAAGGGTGCAGATAAACAATATTCCCTCAAAAAGTCATGTTGTTATCATTATTATCAATATGCAAGACCAAATGATATCAAGAATGCGAGTTTTAATAATACAAGTGAACAACGAATTCAAAATCACTTCAAAGCATCATGTAACTGTTAATTCAACAAGCAATTAAAGAAACAACACAATCCAGTGAACTTCTTAAAAGTTACAGAAAAAATGCTTAGAATAATTGATACATCACAAAGTTATCTGTGAGAATACGAATACCTCCCGGGGGGTACTCCCAGAAAAGTTGGGTGGGGGTGTGCGGCCCACTTCCCAAAACCCTTGCCCTATTTGTGACCAAAATCTGCGATTGTCCCTACCCTGTTAATGACCTGACCAAAAATTCGATACCCTATTTATTTTAAAATTGTTTTCTTGGCGCACCTGTAAACTAGCTGGTCGTCCTGTAGACTCTGCTTATCAAGTCTATGGGACGCAAGTGACCAAGTAAAATAAACTGTTTATGTCTGTCTATAATTATCTTTTTTTATCCCTCCAACTTGTACTTGGAGGCAATATTCTACTCCGTCAGAAACGAATGTGGAGGCGCGGTTTAGCCTCTGGGGTGGGTGCGCTCGTCTCTGGATCGAGCGGTCCGGTTTCGAGCCTTGGCCGGGGACATTGTGTTGTGTTCTTTGGCAAGACGCTTTACTCTAACAGTGCCTCTCTCCACCGGGTGTATAAATGGGTACCAGCGAAATCAATGCTGGGGGTATCCCTGCGATAGACTAGCGTCCCATCCAGGGGGGAGTAGAAATACCCCTACTCTCTTCATGCTACAGAAACGGGGATAAGCTCCGGCCCGCTGGGCCACTCTGCCCGTATGCAGACTTTACCTACCTACCACGTCAGGAACGAATGCCCTTATTCGGTAATACTGTATATGCCTTGAACTGGGTGGAACATTTTAAAACACTAAAGCTATAAAGCCTCCGTCATTTTGTCTGACCTCGACTATATCGCACCGTCAACTCTCGCCTTTCGGACATTCCGCCATATATTACGGACAGAAGCTAAATCCCCGTCCGAACTTACAAAGAAATGCCGGTATAGAACTCCCGCTATGACGAACTCCCACTGTAAAACGGAACTGCGGGCACTTCATGTAGTCCCAGACTAATATTTTGTATTGTTCTACTCTCGTTACAACGGACAACTTGGAGGTAATAAATGAGCTAATTATTCACCGCACTCTTGAAATGTAAACTATAGTATATCGACCTATGATGATTATAAATTACAGTAAATGTACACTACAAATAAGAAACTAGAAATCTTAAAAGGGTATAGCAGTACACCTGATATGCGACAGTTCCAAAACTTGAGCAATTTTCATCACACCCCGCTATAGCGGACTCTCGCTATTACGTACAGTAAATGACGGTCACGAGGTTGTCCGCTATAACGAGCGTTGACTGTATAATGTTAATTAATAAATAATAATATTAAAATTACTAATTTTTATCGTCATCTAGTCATCTCAACAGATCTAGAGTCTTTTTTACAATGAAAAGACCAACGACTTGACTAAAGGCGGTCCAAAATAGGTCCGCAATTCGTACTGATGCGTGAGTATATTTAGATAAGACTTTTTTTCATTCTTTCCTTTTAGTTTAAGTGGTCATACGGTTACACACACTTCACATACGAACTGAAATATGAGTAGTCACTTAAACAGCTAATGGCAGAGATTGTACATGTCCGATCCTGGTTGTAAAATACAGCACTTTGAACGGTGGTAGTCAAACAAGGATCTGCGTCGTAACAGAATTTTTTTTTTTTCAATGTTAAACTTTCGGTTATAATGATATAACCACTAATCTCTGTTTACTTCTCGAAGAGAGTTACCTTGTAGAGCACAATCTGAGATGAGGCTGTGTTTAACTGTGATATCGACGAAGTTCCTTCATGTCTCCTGAGGGCTTCAACAAACGGTGGAATTCTGTGCGTTTTCAGAACTTTTCTGATCCGCTTGACAAACTGCCCCTGCCTGAAGGCACAAAGAATGGGATTGATGCAGGAATTTAGTCCCAGACAGGCGATAGGGAGCCAGAAACCAACCACAAATAACATCTGGGTGTTATGACCACTGTTAAGTTCAATCGTGTCGTGGATGTCCTTTACAGGCACGAACGTGATTATTAGAATCATTGGTGTCAACAGGAGGACAAAATTGCTGCCAACAACAAGGGCAATCTTCCTTAAGATGGCTGCTTCTCTTTTCACTCCTAAATGGGAACCTGAACGTCTCACGAACAGAAATATTCGCACGTATAAAGGGATATTCGCGATGTAGAGTGCGATGAGAACTCCGAGGCAAATCAGGAATGTGTTCTCCTGTGCAACTGGAAAACTGCACATCATTGTGGCGCTGTAAGAGAGATTTAGAACATGGAAAAGGGGAGACAGTGCGTAGCTGAGTGATAAAACCCACGAGAACAACAGGCATGCAGCAGCTATTTTTTTGTTTAAGCGATGGTCGGGATTCATACAGTAGACTATGGAGCAGTACTTCTCCACCGTAAGTAGAAGGGAGGTTACCGCTGCCACACAAACAGCTGTGGTGAATATGATGGCTGCAAGTGGACAGAGGACACCTCCCCCCAGAACAAGCTTCTCGCCTGACTTCAATTTGTCACTCACGTTGGACAAAAAGTTGAAGATGTTCAAATCGGCAATGATGATGGAGTAAATTCCAATGAAGACATCACAAATCGCCATGTTGGCGATAAGAAGCATCGATGTTTTCTGGCGAAGGGATCTCGAGGAAAAAACCGTGATCAAGACAATTAAATTTAGCAGAATGGCTACTGAACCCATAATGTATGAGGTGTAAAATAGTTTCTTGGGCACGTTTAGTACTTTTGCTTTTTCAGCAGGGCTAGAAGTTATCTTACGAAATTTTGGAGAACATTTCAAAGGGCTGGCGCAAATTGAAAAAAATCCACGTTCGACAAACTTCTTGGCTGGACTGTCCTTACTGAGGGTGAATCCACTGGGAATATTCGATCTGACCAGCGTACAGTTTGCGCATTCGTCGCTCCATGTAACACCGTGGATGCGTCCTAGGGATGGCAAGTTTAATATGTTGCTATCTGGGGTCCAAGCACTTCCGGTAACGATTAAGGCCGTCAGGTTCGGAAGCTGGCGAATGACGTCACCTTCCCATCTTTGCAAAGGATTAAAGCTCAGGTCTCTGGAATGGGAAGAGGATGTCATTAAACAGTGAAGTTTGTTAAATTGCTCAGTTTATCTCAAATTGTCCGATCCTTGAAAGAGTGCTTGGAGCGAAGTTGTAATTAAGGACGTTGGCCTGAAAATTTTCCAGTCGATAGATTTTTTGTTTGTTTGTTTGTTTGTTTTACAACAGTCAGATGATGAGTTACTTGTATCAGAAATGCAAAAAAAATTGGGGGTAGCCGACTTCGTTTCAGAGATGAAGCGTGTAAAAAACTACCCTGATTTTGAAAAATTGGCGCACGTAATTCAACGTGTTTTATAGGGGTTTATTGTTTAAAATATCGAAGGTGAGTCAACGGAGGCAAACCTGGGTCTGTTGCGTAAATAATTCCAAATGTTACCAACGTTTTCACAAAACTTAACCCTTCAAGAGGAATTTAAAACCGTCGCACAGATAGACGAAGAGCTAAAAAGAACGGAATTCGATGGTGCATTTTGCAAAAAATTCAAACTTCTAGACCATAGAATTTCTTCATTTTTTCGCTAAACGTAGAACAGTGGTAGAGAAAATGATCCATCAAGAGAAAAATAGGGGTCACCGAACGTCTAAGATCGTTAAATTCAGGCAAAGCTATAGCAGTGGCCATCTGCCCTATCATTGTTCATTTTATTACTTAGCGCGGTCTCTTGCATGATGTGGCGTGTGAATTTGCGTGCGCAGTGAGGATGCGCCGAGACAATTAGCGCGAACGTCTTTAAAGCGCACTCTCCGAATGTCACAATGACAGGGTTTCACACGGAGGGTAATTTGTAGTGTTTCTTAACGTGATCTAATCTGACTCCAAAATTGAATTGTAGTGAAAAGATCTTTTTAAGTCAGATTCAAGTTGTCTCATTACCGAGTTTTTGACACTAAGATTGGCAGTGCTGAAGTTAGACGAGAAGGGGTATGAGGAGAATACTCACAATAATTTGACATTAGGGAGAGTTCCAAAGTCACCATCTTTTATAGTGGATATGTCGTTGTAAGCCAGAGAGCTGAAACATAATTCACGTTAAAATTATAACAGGCCTGCTGTAATAAGAATATGATTAAAATCTATGACATAGGGAAGGGACGGATTTGTTTACACTAATTAACCCTTAACTAGGAGAGGATGGAGATAGGGTGAGGGAGTTAATACCCCGTATAAACCTTATTCCCAAGGTGACCCCTCTCATGTTAGTTTAGATATGATATCTACACTGGGTATCCAATTCCCCTGCGGATAATCCTCCGTAGAAAAAAAGACGGCGGCTAGTACATTCACCCAGAATTTTAGCACACGAAAACTTTAACAACGCTCATAAAACAGTGGCGGACCTAGGGGAGGAGCCCGGGCTTCCCCCTTATCCTTATTTTGGATAAAAAAACAAAAACACTCGCAAAACGAAGAAAAACTGGCAAGGCAAGAAACCCTCCCCCTCCCCCGCTCCCTTAGCTCAAGGTGTGGATCCGCCACTGAAAAACTACAGAGAAGTTCTAGAATCTCAGTCAAACCTAGCATGCATTTCGTCAGCACAGGGACAAATGCTGCAAAAATACATATTTCCTTATAGTTATGGGCTATGTAAGACTCACGTGGTATTGTGGTAAAATGTACAGCCGCCATCTTTTTTTTTTTTTTTCCCCTACGGAGAATTATACCACGCGCGTTCCAAGGCTGTTTCTTCGTGAAGGATGAAAGTCCGTGTGAGGGCACGGGCTGTCTACGTCAGCAGAATCTGCGTCACAGGGCTGGTTATTTCTGGAACCTCCTGTAATGGGATTTCTGAGACCAGGAATGGTCTAAAAAGAGCTTGATAGGGACTACCTTGCTAATAATAGGGAGTTTAAACAAATCGCTACGGCTGACTCTGATACGGCTGCCGGAAGTAAATTTCCCCCAAAATGAGACACTGCGCATGTACGTCGGTTGCATCCAGCCGTAGCGTGAAATCTGACTATGTGAGTCGGGATGTTTTGCCGTAGTGTCTACTACGTCGGTTTATTTCGCTTCTCTAGCCCTTTTCAACAGACATCTCGGCATTTTAAGAATTCCATTGAATGCTATATCCTTTGAACTCAATTTAAGTCAAAGATTGTGTCAAGGTTGGCTTTCATAAGCCTGTAAATCCGTATCCTGAATTTACGATAAGTTTTGGCAAAGGTCTTGGAATGGCGAAGCGAGTCAAGTGAAATATTCGTGTTGAGCACGAGGTTGTTTTTCTTCGGTTAAGTTTGCTTTGAGGGTTTAGTGAAGATGTTTTATATCTGGATAACTATACGATGCTAT
>Ga0126339_10001952_pt1 | contig 14511 bp, 8 predicted proteins | sample OrbTmetagenome_2_FD_92532 | JGI IMG/M metagenome (GOLD analysis project Ga0126339, IMG submission 92532) | Coral microbial communities from Petempiche,Puerto Morelos, Mexico - Orbicella T R C metagenome | ecosystem: Host-associated > Invertebrates > Cnidaria > Coral | place: Petempiche,Puerto... | reverse complement strand
TCATTAATCCCCTACATATACCTACACAGCCTACATCTCATTAATCCCCTACATATACCTACACAGCCTACATCTCATTAATCCCCTACATATACCTACACAACCTACATTTCATTAATCCCCCACATATACCTACATAGCCTACAGCTCATTAATCCCCTACATATACCTACACAGCCTACATCTCATTAATCCCCCACATATACCTACACAGCCTACAGCTCATTAATCCCCCACATATACCTACACAGCCTACATCTCATTAATCCCCTACATATACCTACACAGCCTACATTTCATTAATCCCCCACATATACCTACATAGCCTACAGCTCATTAATCCCCTACATATACCGACACAGCCTACATCTCATTAATCCCCCAACATATACCTACACAGCCTACATCTCATTATTCCCCCAACATATACCTACACAGCCTACATTTCATTAATCCCCCACATATACCTACATAGCCTACAGCTCATTAATCCCCTACATATACCTACACAGCCTACATCTCATTATTCCCCCAACATATACCTACACAGCCTACATCTCATTAATCCCCTACATATACCTACACAGCCTACAGCTCATTAATCCCCCACATATACCTACACAGCCTACAGCTCATTAATCCCCTACATATACCTACACAGCCTACATCTCATTAATCCCCTACATATACCTACACAGCCTACATTTCATCAATCCCCCACATATACCTACACAGCCTACAGCTCATTAATCCCTTACATATACTTACACAGCCTACAGCTCATTAATCCCCTATATATATCTACACAGCCTACATTTCATTAATCCCCCACATATACCTACACAGCCTACAGCTCATTAATCCTCTACAAATACCTACGCAGCCTACATCTCATTATAATTAATCTCCTACACATACCTACACAGCCTACATCTCATTAATCACCTACATATACCTGCACAGCCAACATCTCATTAATTCCCCAGATATACCTGCACAGCCTACATCTTATTTATCCCCCTACATATACCTACACAACCTACATCTCATTAATCCCCCTAATATACCTACACAGCCTACATCTCATTAATCCCCCACATATACCTACAGAGCCCACATCTCATTATTTCATTAAATCGTTTCTAGAGTCATTACTCATTATATTCAGTGGTTATCAACTAATGTAGAACCAAGTGGTCTTAAGATATCTTGGAACAAGTAAATTGATCATCGTTATTCAAATTATCCGTTCACTTGCCGTACGTTCAGCCGTTCGAACGGATACCGTGAGGAACGTTTTCGCGTGAGAGGTCACATATTTGCCGATGTATTTTTGTGGTTGAATCGGCAGAGTTCTTCTTTTAACAACGCTCATTTAGGGTTAAGAAAGTAATATTGGCGATATACTTACTTCTTTTCACGTGACGTGTGATCGGTGAAAAAAATTGTCCGTGATGCCTGATTTCATAGAAAAAAATCAGCATGATGCGTGATTGGTACCCCGCCTTTGCCACCCTCAGCCATACGGACAAACTGACATTGGACGATTAAACATCCGTTTAGAATACTAACCCAAACACTTTTATGCGACTTTCGCTATGGCATTAGTTAGCTATTGGGTGCTCTTCTTATCTTAATGTTTTGTATTCATATATAACTTAAACTATTTTAGACTTCCTATATAGCATAGAAATAGCGTTTTTCCTCTTCTTTGTTTTCTTCTTGTGTGTGCGTTTGTGCTCAAGTTTTCTTGCTGACCTGTATTTTATTTCTATTCAATACTGATGTTAACTGGCTGCCTGGCTCCGCTAGCCCCTATGGTTATTCCAGGCAGCTAGTACTCTAATTTTTACTTCTGATATTTTCATTGAAATTGTAATTTTTCTTTAGTAAGACTGAGTACAAATAAAGATTGATTACTTTCAGAAGTGAACTACAAAGTTCTTGAAATAATCAATAGAAACTAAAGTTTAGAGAACTAGAAGCCTAAACAGGATCTTTGTGGGAGATACAGACTAAGGCCAGTAGACAAACCCGGCCAGACATGACTATCGATAGGGTTTGTTCGGAACTTAAGTACTCTTGATAAACTATGGCTAAGATAAACAACTTGATGTGATAAGACTCACCACGGGCGCAGTCGGGCCCTAGAATCACAAGACTAAGATCGACTAACGTTGTGGCTACAAAATGATAAACAATCGATGATCAAGAACCAAAAATACTAAATGTTATACAAGGTTACAATTCAAAATGTAATGCCATGATCAGTTCTAGACATAGTTATACATTTCTCTTGCGGAGGAAACAATTTACCCTACCCATTTTGACAACTATAGCAAGGTGTAGTTCTTTTTCACTTAAAAAAAAAAGAAATCAAGGATATTGTATATATATGAAACCCATGAAACGTAAGCTGAATATCTTTTAGGCTAACCTGGAAATATCTATTTTGTTACAAGTAGGTTTTTATTGTATTTTTATGTGACATAACTTCAGTTGGCCTTTCGTTAGGTCTTCCACAGTTTTTCAAGAAAGTCGACAGCTCGTACTACGAGCTTCATCCCTACATTGCTGGTCGTATGACAGGGGTCCCTCTTGAGGAAAGTAGGAAGCTATTTCAGCCGTATAACCCCACCCCGGAGAGTATCAAAGCCATATCTGACCGATCGCAGTCATTGCTGAAGGAACTCAATCAAATGGACATCAACAGGAAGCTTCTTTTATCACGTGAACGGAGCATGATCGCCCAAGCGGATCATTTTTTGAGGCACTACTTCGGGCGGCCTTACGAAAACAATTATTTATCCGGTAAGGCTTAATTTAGTGCAAAGGGACCTACAAAATGTAAAGGGAAAATGCACGATATGGAAAACGTGATGGTAGAGTAGTTAGCTCCTCGAGACTTGGATTTAGATTTCAAAGGTTTTAAAAGCCTCGGGAATAATAATTCTATCTCCATGCATGAAGAATTAAAGTTCATGGGATATCTTTTAATGTTTCCAGGCAAATAAAAACACATTTACTTTCTTAGATTTTGGGGGGCGAGAGGGAAGGAGAAAGGGATTGGAGCAGGTGGAGGAGGTGGTGTGAGACTTTCAGCCCATTAGCATCCAATTCGAATATGATAGAAGAAACTGATCATGATTTTGGATCGCTTTAAATCTTTGCCAGGCCCAACGGAAAATGTAAAGATACGAGATCCTGATGAATCTTGTCAGTGAAATTTAGAAAATTAAGGCAACTACGTAACAATAATGTCAGTGGTAAAACCAATGGTGACTCGCTTTCACACGTTTTCCCGTGCTTCACGTCAGCTACATGTATTTGCTCCAACGTCTGATTGGTTAAGTAGATTGTCTGTGTCCTTTTTGATTTTGCTTGAAGCATCACTCTGCGTTTGCCTTACAACACACAGTTGAAAACCACCATATACGTAACTCCGATGGCAGTTATTTAAATTTTGTGCGTCAATATCCCCCCTACCCCTTAATAGATAAAACTCAGGCTAAATTTTGAATCTCCTGTCCTCAGTCGGGAAGAGAAACTGCAAAAATACTAATTTCGATGGTCGTTTGATATTTTCTCCACGATTCTTTTAGGCTACTGGATGTTGGGACCTGGAAGATACTGTACAAGGACTTTCAAGGGCATCACATCAATTAAAGCCCAGCTTGCAACAATGCTTCTTCTTTTCCGCCCCCAAACAGCGTCGGAGCTGGAAGACAATTTGGTCTTTTTGGGCAGGTTCAAAATCGGGATAAACCAGTTCAAGGAAAACTTGAAAAGCGGGATCAGAGCTGGTATGGTAGGGTCCGTAACCGTGTGCAAAGAGGGGAAACAGTGCTTGGGGGATACGTATGTCGAAATCACGTCCCAGAAATCAGGCCGAGGAATCATAACGGCGTTTACCAATTCAATTTCTTCCTTCCTCTCCAAAATAAGCTCAGACGAAGTAGCGAAGATATTGGAAAAACATGGAATGAATGTGACCGCCCTTGTCGAGGACAGTGTTATTGAGAATGTTGGATCACCTCTGGCTGACCTCTTTGAGTACCTCGAGAAAGAGCACCAACCCCACTGCTTACCGAGCAATGTTTCGAGTGGACTGGGTACCTTGCCTGTTGATCACGTTTATTACAACGGGAGTAGAACCTTGGAGAGGACAAATACGACTCTCAAGGGAGGGGGCAGTATCATGCCTGGGAAGGAATCTTACATGAACTTTTTATCATTCTCTACAACGCAAAATATCACACCAGGTAACGAAATGCAAAGAACATCTTCCCTTTGGGAAGGTTCTTGATTGGTAATTTCTTAAGTTAAAAATTGTTTAAAATTGGTCTTAACTGAACAATTGTCTATATAGTTGCAAACTCTTGGACAGCCAACAAACGAGATCACGGGGGGGGGGGAGGGGGGAGGGGCAGATTTACGTGTTTAACTAGCTTAAACTTTTCCTCTGCACATACACGCTCGCGATTCGCTGAAATTAATACAGCGAAGGGTTAAGTCAAAGTGCTTACAACGACGCTTTCCTGACTCGACAATAAAGAAAAGTAACGACAAGCTTAAAGGCTCCAGAAATTCTAACCCGAATCGGTATAGGCTACATTATGTTGAAGATTTCACTGAAAACTACAAAGGTACATTCCAAAGCCCATAATAGTTCTGGCAACTGACAAACATGGCGACCTTTCTATCTCGTGCTGATTATCCGGCCGCTTAGCCTCAACAATGAGCTGTTGTTACTGGAGACTTAATATTCCAACAACAGTCTAAGAATTAAACATTATAAAGGCTGGAGACATATACCGGTCTGTCAAACGCTGCAAAGTGGGACTTCGTTGATTCAAAATGGCGATAGCAGGAATTTCAGAACCTAAATATTTGTTTATTTAATGCTTTTAAAGGATACAATGATGCAAGGGACCACAAACGAAAATGCTGCTGGTATACGTAGGATCTGTAAAAGATCTAATTAGCAAAAAATAGAAACATAACAATGAAGGCAAGGCTGATTTCTACGTAGAAAGCTTGACGGGACAACGGCATGATAGAGTCTAAACTGAAAGCCAAAAATATCCCCACTGCACTTTATACAGTAGATGTTTCTAGCTATTCAACGATACTTTTTCTACCAGTAGTAAATTTTTCTTGAAAAATATTTCTGAAGTGACTAGCTCTTCATCTTTCTGTAGATGAAGTTCATGACATGGGATGGAAGATGTTGCATCGTCTTTACCAACAGGCTGTGTTGATTGCTAAGACGATTACCAAGAAAGACAAGGAGGGGGAAGCTGTAACTGAGTTCAAAAAATACCTCAACTCTTCAGAACTGTACTTTAATGAACATCCCTTTCCAGAGAATGAATCTAATGAAGAGGCCTTTCTTAAATGCAAGAGCGTAGAGGGTAAGGTTTTCATTCATATCAATTAAACGTTCAATTGTCAGCTCTTTTTTTGACTACCCAATACGTAAGTGCCTTATAGAATCCACGGTAGGAAAAAAGATGGCGGCTGTACATTTTACCACAATACCTCGCGAACCTAACACAGCCCAAAAGGCACAAAGAAAGCCTTTTAATTAAAATATTTGTCCCTGTACTAAGGACATCGAGTGGCCTGGGTTTGAAGATTTTATAACGTTTCTTTACGTTTTTATGAACGTTGTTTAGGTTTTCGTGCGCTAAGAACTATGGGTAGATGCACCAGTTGCCATCTTTTTTCCTACGGGGGATTGTCGAGCGAGAAAAGAAAAACAAAAAAAAACAAAAAAAAAACAAAAAAAAACAAAAAAAAACAAAGGTGGCTGCAAACAACTGCTATTTCGATTGCAGTGAGAACCCGCGTGTAAGAACCTACATATTTTTACGTGTGGCAAAATAGGTGCTTGTATTTTGGGTTACTTATTGGCAATTAAGGCTAAGTAGGTTCTTAATTTCTATGAAGGAGATATAGTTGTTGATTACCAGAAAAATAAATAAACTTGGGTTTGGTCCTTAAGTATACAGTATTTATTCACATGGTGAGCCTAACACAATTGATAAAAGAACTGATAAAAGTGTTGCCTCTATAACAAGAGTTTATAATTTAACTACAGCCCACATATAAGAACCTGCTTAATCTTGCTTGACTAAACAGATTCTTATATTTGTGGGTTTTAAAATGGTAAATTTCTGCCAGCAGGTCGATGCTTTACTGAGGAGAATCGAATCAATCGCGTTTTTTATTCAAACCAAACAAATTTCAATAGCTCAAAGAAACTAGAACAAGCACTCCCCTGTCTTCTCCGCAGAGGTGCAAATGTTGGCTGTCGAGAATCTGCTTAACTGAGTGTAGACGCAAGCGGCAGTAGATCAAACAGAGATTGCTGTCATTTTTTGCGCCTGCACTTGCTACGCTAACTTGCTAAATCTCTAACTCGTTTTAACCCTCGGCTGCGAAAAAAATAGATGTTTTCTTTCATTTTATACGTCTTTCTCGCGCGTTAGAATTTAGCATGGGTTCTTTCCCTTAGTTGCTTACTTTATTTCTTTCAGCTGCTCAAGTGTACTGCCCAGAACGTTACAAAGCGATGATGAAATGGCTTGACTTTTCTCGTAACACGCTGGCCCTTATCCGGCCCAAATTAACCAGAATGGTCTACTACACGGGCAATAAAACAACTGCTCCCTCGTGCCCTGCCTCCGTAGTAATTAGATTCAATCCCCTGATCTCTGTACAGGGATATTCTAAGAGTACAAGGTCCTGCCAAGAGCCCAGTAAGATTAAAGTCCCTTTCTTTGTGGACAGAATGGGACCCAGGTTCTTCGAATACACCGTGAGCGCGCACGAAGCGAGTCCTGGGCACCATATGCAGTCACAAGGCTATATCGAGAATTTTCGGTGAGTTCCAGTCTAGTTCAAGCTATTTTTTTTTTGACTTATGAATTGATCTGACATGAAAAGCACTTCATTTAATGATCATACGAGCAAGTAGAAATTGCATTTGGTAAACTAACTAAGGGAGTGATTTTTGTTTCTTTTCTTCGCAGTGTTTTCTAAACGAAATAGAAAGCAATTAAGTAAACAGTTTTGTAAACAAATAGAAAACAAAAGGGGGCAAAGAAGGCTAAATTGACATAAACGAAGACACTGACTTCTTCTCTTTTAAATTTTTCTCAGGGATCAGTGCTTAAAAGTTGTCAATGTTGAGTTCCTGAAAGACCCATCGGTAACTGCATTCAATGAGGGCTGGGGTCTGTATGCTGAAAATCCGCTAGTGACTCAGGACACAGGTTAGTAAAGAACATGGTAAGGTAGTGGCTATGACGTTGGGTGTGGGGTGTGGGATGTGGGGTGGGGAAATTGGAATGACTAGTGGAGAGTGACGTGTTTTCCAATGTATTCTGGCCAATCCGATAAAAAGCTAGGTGGTACTGAAGTGGTAGCTAGACTACACTGGAACAGCACCACTTGAGGAGTCACTGCATGCTGCAGAAACGTAAGGCAAATGAGACAGGGCGCCGCGATTAAAAATAATGCTGGTTTTCGTAGGATCTGCCCAGAAACTGGAATCTAGCGCTCAAGGTTTGACCCACTTAGCTCAAGATTTTACTTTCTCATTTAAGATTTCAAAGTTATTCTGCGTTAATAAATCATTTCCATTCGGCTGCTACGGGACCAATGCTTGGATTAACCTTGTGATAATGCTTTACAAGTTATGTTGAGGAAGAAAGTTTCGTGTTTGGAAAATCTCTGTGGACGGATCGGAGACGAACGTTGCGCAATTATTTTTCTTTTCTTTTTTTCAGATTTGTACCAACATCGTCCACTCGAGAACTACGGAGCTATGAAAGGCCAAATATGGCGCGCTCTTCGCCTAATCATAGATACCGGCCTCCATTCTCAGAACATGACACGTGACCAAGCCATTCATCTGTTTCGTCGTTATTTGTGGGATGAAAGTGACGTCGTCGTTAACGAGGTTAGTCGGTACCAGGGTTGGCCGGGACAGGCGACCTCGTACATGACTGGTCAGTTGGCAATTTGGAGAATGCGCAATGAGACGTTGGAAAAATTAGGAGCTAAGTTTAAACTGCAAGATTTTCATTATCATGTGTTATTGCACGGGTCAGTGCCGATTTCGTACCTTCAAACCTACATCGACGAGTACTCCAACTGCGTCTTACATGAAGAAGAGAGCCACTGTGAGGAAATCCTCACTGCTTTCAGCAAAATAGAGCCTTCCGGCGAGGCATTACTCGCGGACAAATATCAACACGAATTCTTGAATAAACTAAGGGAATTAACGCCAGAAGACACTTATGAATTTTAACAGTAACACGAAGCGAGATAGTTTTCGTGCTGACCATTTGAAATCACCTACAACCCTGAGTACTGCTTGCAAACTCCTCGTTCCTTTTGAAGTCATTCAGTCAACTGTACCTCAGTCAGAAAGACTCGAGACAATAGATGAATGCAAGAAAACTCTAATGTCATTTAGCCTGCTGTCTGTTATTGTCACCTTTTGAAACGTTTATTCGTAAAGACCCTTTAAATTTCAGTTTATACTCATTTTTCAATATTCGACTGATAGGACAAGTGATTTTAATTTGACCCCAGCTTGTTGTAAAAGGAGGTTGTCATTTTCATGGCCCGGTGCACCCACAATCTTTTAACCAGTAAAACTGAGCGGATGAAATTTTATTTCAACCCCGCAATCACTGGTGTGCTGTAATAACAGGGAATAACGCCCTATTTTAACTACGGTAAATAAAATTGTATTTTTAAAAGTTTAATTCAAAAGGCCATATTGTCAATAAGGCCATCCCCTACTTTTCTTCGCGGTTAAGGGTCGTCAAACCAACCCAATATTTTATGCACTTTACGAAAAAAAATGTTATGAGGTCAGCGTTAATGACACAGTCAAATATTTTTACCTTTAAACTAAAAACTAAACATTTTGTTTTTGCGAACGCAGATTTATTTACTGCATCTCCTACGCTGAATACCTGTCCAATTTTAATCCTATACCCCAGATCGATGTTGTTTTCCTCGCCTCCAGGGTTGATTTTGTGACGACTTTATGTTGTTTCCAGTCTACACGGCGTTTATGTTGGGGTACCGGGCCTCCTAGTTCCAGACTCCCCCTGATTTCTTTTATGGAGCATTGTTTTTAAACTACTGACCGACCCAAAATAGGGAATCGCATTCGACGGTGAACGAAAAAAAAGGGATGGGCTAAGTCTGAGATGCACAATATGTTGGCGTGGAATCACGGCTGAAGGATAAGCAGTAAAGCTTTCGTTTCCTACAAAGCACAGACAGCTACAGGTTTCCCTAACAGTGGAAGCAAACTTGTTTTAAAGGATGTCTCATATTTGTTTTTACACTGCATCGTTATTCGTGATTTACTTACATAAAAAACACAAAAACGGCCTACTGATTCATCCTGCCCAGAATGTGATTAGATAAACTTTTGAGACCTACCATGGACAGGCTAAGAGGATGACCATGCCCTAGCGGCCCTAACTCTTGTGAAAATCTATTTAAAAAAGCCAACAGGCCATTTCGGCCATTTCCGAGTTACCTTGCGCATGTGTTTCCAAAGGAATCTTCGCGCAAAACCTTTCATATGAAAATGATAAACCTGCAGGGGACACATATTTTGATATGAATGGTTTCGAATAAAGACTCGTTTTGACACCTAGGCAAAAGACAACTCGGAAATGGCCTATTCATGCCTGGCAAAAAAACTTCACTTGGCTTGTCACGTGACCAGATCAATCGAAGGAAAAGGGTTCAGGAGCCCGTTTTTCGAAGGTCCCGAAGAGCCGAAAAGCTTTCGCAACCGAAAAGCCATAACAAAATATCAAGAGCCTTACGACTTCAGAGCTGTTTTATGCACATATTGTTAATATGAGCAGAGGTTCCCTTCGAACAAGAAGTTTCAGGCGTATAGACCTCTGTTTGTAGATGCAGATTAACTGAAAAAGGCTTTGCGGGCCCGAAAAGTTTTTGGGGCTTTCGAGAAACAGGCCCCAGCACAATAAATTGACGTAAAAGAACTGAAAATTCTAGCTAACTAAAAATTCAACGTTGGCTGTTTATTATTTTTTCGCTCAGGTTGAAATAGTCCAAAAAAGGCAATTTTAATTAAATGTGTTTTGACATTAATTCAAATTCAATTTCTTTCATTTTGGTTTTGTAAAGCCGATGCACCAGGATAACCAATGTCACTTGTCAAAAACGTTTCTTTCATTCTAGACTTAATCTGACAAGTGTTTCTTTTGCCTCACTCAAGCCGCCAAAACCGAAATAAAATTACATTTGTCAGTAAAATCAATTAGTAACTTGGTACAATTTAACATCTCCCAGCATCACGTAAAAGACGCCGAAGGGAATATAAGTGATTTATTTGTGGCTGTGATACGTTTAGCCAAACAATGTTCTTACAAAGATGACGGCTGTCACGTAAGTTTATTCTAACAGGGGAAAAAAAAAATAGCGTAATTCTAATTCTGCCCCGGTTGAATGAAAACCAGAAAGCGAAGATGCAGACCGGCCGCGCGTGTGTTATTGTGATAATATTGTGACTGCACCTGCAAACAGTTGGTTTAAAGTACATTTGGAAGATCTATTAATTTTAACAGAAGACACTAATAAGATGATTGTACAGAGCCACAAAATGTGCTAATGGAAGCTTTAACAAATACGTCAAATCGAAAAATGATAATAGCAAAAATAATAAAGAAAAAATTCTAACCAACAAGAAGGCTTTCCAAAACCGTGATTGGGTAATTGTACAAAAAGAAGAAAATATTCGACGTTCTAAGCTCGCATGAAATAAGTTACAAGAAAGATAAATTGCTATTTTTATTTTTGATTCACCGCTGATTATTAAAATGGGCAAGAAACGCGCAATATTTCAATCTACATTAAGACCTGTTTATCGCGTTTTGAATATACCGAAAATATGTGTATTTAAATTAAAAGATTAAAAAGGTGGAAGATTTAGAAATTTGACAACTTAGCAGTAAGCAAAAGAGACGTGTCTAATAGCCCTTCACTCAAGGTTTTTAGTTTATTAGCTAATCAACCCTGGGATCGAAATAAAATATATTTTACAGGAAGTTCAAGCCAATTTGAGGCGATTTTTATTGGTTTCTTTACGTCTCACGTGATCACTCGACAAAATACGGATCTTACAACTTCTTTTGTGGCTGTGTTTTACAAAGGGGGACAATTAGCACTAAAAATGCCAAGTGCAAAGGATATCGTGCAACAATGGCTGGCATCTTTTACATTCATGAATATGGGAATATTGTTAACAGTTACTGAAACTCATACAGCACTGTGACTTTGAATTCACACCACTACGACCGAAGCAGGTTTCATCATGCGTCGGTTTCACAGCACTGGAGTTTCCTCGCTTCCTCTTGGTGTTTTTTAGCCACAAGTCGGCGGGAATTTTTCAGTTTGATAATGGCAACATACGGTGAGGTCGAGGACAGTGGCAATCGCCTTGTTATCAACGTGAGTGGAGCTATCTTTGAAGTAAGCGAGAGTAAGTTGGATCATTTTCCGCAGTCTTTACTCGGTTGCCCTCAAAAGAGACGAAAATACTTTGATTCGCATCGAGAGGAGTATTTTTTCGACCGCCACCGGCAAGCTTTCGAGGGGATATTGTTTTACTATCAGAACGAAGGGAGATTAATTTATCCGGACAATGTGCCCGCCGAAGTGTTTGATGAAGAAGTTAAGTTCTTTATGCTCCCCGTTGAGCCAGACAGCTGTGAAAAGTTAGAAAAGGCATTACTGGGAGATCGTAACCGCTCTCGCCCGCTAAACGTTTGGCAAAGAGTGCTGTGGGAGTTGTTTGAATTTCCAAATTCATCCTTGGCTGCCAAAATGTTAGCAGTTCTCTCGCAGGTGTTTATTTTGGTATCCTTGGCAGGTTCTTGCTTAAGAACTGTTGAATCGCTTCAAACCAAGCATGTAAGGGAGGCGAAAAACTACCAACAACATAACACGTCCGCAGTTTACTCCGAAACAAAATCAGCTGGGTCGTCAAGACTACACGAAGATGAATGGTTTTCATTCGACCTTGTTTGCTATAGCTGGTTTACTTTAGAATGCGCTGTGCGATTGCTCGCCTCTCCAAATAAAGGCGAATATTTTAAATTGCTCCCAAACTGCGCTGATTTTGGGACGATCCTAGTTTTTTATTTAAAGCTTATCGTGAAAATGAGCTGGCCTTCAGCGAGGACACTCGTGCGCTTATTGGAGACGTTGACGGTCATTCGCATTTTAAAACTCTTGCGTTATTGGGAAGGAATGAAAATTCTCGTGTTCACTGTTGTATCAGGCATTCGCGATCTGGGCCTTTTGGTAACGTTCGCCACAACTGTGGTTATTTTGGGATCTAGCGCTGTGTTCTTTGTGGAACTTAACGAGGACGAAGATAGCGACTTTGAGAGTATTCCTGACGCGTTTTGGTGGGCAATCATTACAATATGTACTGTTGGTTATGGCGATAAGGTTCCCGCCACGACAATGGGAAAGTTTTTGGGCGCTATTTGCGCTGTACTCGGCACAGTTACTGTGGCGCTTCCATTGTTTCGTTTCGCGGCTCATTTTCGCACAAAAATCGAAAACTCCACTTATATTCAATCTTCTCGCGATCGAAATCCCAGAAGGTCGACAAGAAAAAGTCGGTAAAATCATCCTTCAATTCAACAGCGCGTTGAGGTTTGAGAGCTTTAATAAAGCCACAAAATCGACGTAATTCGAAAGAGTCGAACACCTGAAGCAAGAGTAATTAGTAAAGGGTACATTATGGCAAGAAGAAAAAAAAGTTATTAATTACACAAGAAATTTGAGTTGTGAACAAATTGACAGGTCACCTTGTACATGTATTCATGAATTACTATCGAGTTAGTCATTTTTCGGGAAGAAAGTGACAGATTGAATAAATTATATCGAAATTATGAGTATTTTTTTTTATAACATTCTCAAATTTCTTGTTTTTCCTGAGATAAAATTAAGACGAGAAAAATTAAAGGAGGAGAGAAAACAACCAAGCAAAATGAAATTATCTCATTGCCATACAAGGAAAAAATTAAAAGTACCCTAAAAAGTTTTGGATTGTGGCTTTTATTTATGAAAGTTTGAGTAGATGAAACCGCATGTTAAAGAAAACAACATTGTATGCGAATATTGCAGCTACCGCCGCAAGCATTTATTCAAAATTTAAATTTGTTTTTGTGAAAAATAATTTATTCAAGATAAAATAATACGAATCCAAGCTGCTTCTTTGTTTTCAATTCATAGCGCAATAATATGAAAAATGTTATTGTGAATCCATTGTGTAAGCCTGCCTTAATGAATCACGTTTTCTCTTATTTTTTCGCAAAGCTTTTGAGGTTGGACTTCACGCGATTAAAAACGGCTTTTTCGGCAATTCCAGGCCGGAAATTCTTTGTTGTGGGAAACAACGAATCTTCCTCGAAACTCGAAAATTGCAATATTCTTAATATCCAAGCCACGATCTAAAGAAATTATTTTCATTTTTATTAAAGGACCTTGAGACTTAGACTGAGAAATTCAGACACTCATTTTAGGCTTTGGGAAATGAGTTTCTGTAACTGGTGCAAATTGATATTGTTTTGTTTTTCGTGTCAAACGAAACACAAAATATTCAATTTACAGAAAGCTGTTTGACAGTTGTTAGACAAAACAAATGGCGGTTGTTTTCCAGTCGTTAAGGTTTACTTCTAGACCAGTTGCGACTGTAATTATTAAATTCAATTTGATCTCCAATATTTGCGGTAGAACATATTTATGAATTGTAAAACTTAAGACTTACCAGTTAAAGGAGTTTACCAGGATCAAATTGTGAATCATGATTCGATCAAAGATCGTGCATTGGCGTTCTGGTGAAACCTGCAAGTCCTTTTTGTCAACAACCGTGTCAAAGTTGGCGGAAGAATGATTTTCAGGTCATAAAAATCGCAACTGAACGCTGAAAATTAGTTCAGCCTTCATCAGCCTAGATGTCCACGCGAAGACTGGGAAGGTGTGATAATCGGCGAGTGCTCTTCGGTGACGTCACGGCTCTTCATAAGCCTCAAGCAACCCAAAGACTGCCCTGTGCCATGAACGAGTCTAAGTTTTATGTTTATCATTTAGGTTTGTTTGTTTAGTATCTAATGATTGGAACTCAAGCAAGCAACATGATTCTGCATGTCAAATGAAAAATCATTCAATATCCAGGAGGCTTTGCCAGAGCATTTAGCATCCGGAACACTCATGGGATGGGTCGGGCGGGGGGGGGGGGGGGGTAAGGGGAGAAGGGGGGGGAGGGGGGTTAAATTTACACAGCACAAGTTTTTCAACGGACACTTTCGGGGTTCTGGACGGAAATAGAGTCCCACTTCACTTGAAGAGTGCAAGAGTAGCCGCGACCGCCTTACGCGCATCGTGATTTTGAGGAACTTCGGCTCGATCTGGCGGAACTTGGGAAAT
>Ga0126339_10001951_pt1 | contig 14511 bp, 5 predicted proteins | sample OrbTmetagenome_2_FD_92532 | JGI IMG/M metagenome (GOLD analysis project Ga0126339, IMG submission 92532) | Coral microbial communities from Petempiche,Puerto Morelos, Mexico - Orbicella T R C metagenome | ecosystem: Host-associated > Invertebrates > Cnidaria > Coral | place: Petempiche,Puerto... | reverse complement strand
TGCGGGTGTTGAGTAAATAAAATGATCGCTCTATTGAAGGCATGTTTGTTTTTCAATCCTTGTGCGCGCGCTGAATTGCATCAGCAAAAGCGCGCGCGAAAACTGTGTTCGGCCACCTTAAACGCTTTTCATGTCTTATTTTGCGTTTCATTCTTATCTTCCTTTTCACAGGCATACGTTCTGTCTTCACACCGTGTTTACGTGTCCAAAGCCGACACGTTTGAACTGAGCGACACGATCTGTGGTAAAGGAGAAGCTGTGACTATATTCCTCTTTAATGATAGTCTGGAGGTAAGTTTTAAAACATCATCGGGAGTGTACAGAAGTAAAAAGCTTATACTCGGGAACAATCGACGGTTTCCTAAGTTCCCGAAGAGTTTTCGATACTTTCTTACCAGTGCTTACCAATCTAAAATAGCACGAGTACTCCAAGAGTTTTCACGTAACCCTATTCGCTACCGCCATAAGCTTACGACATGTTGCTTAGCGACAGTCTTTCTAAGGACCGCTGGCCAGCCAGTTCTCGGAGATGAGCGCTATAATTGTGTTACTTGCAGGTGACAAAACGGCGAGGCTTGAAAGTGATGAACAACGTACCGCTCCCCATGAAAAGCCCGGCAGGGCGCACGCCGCAAAAGGCCTACAAACACGTGAAGTTCATGCCCCTGGCACATGTCAGACGCGTGGTGGACATCCGGGATAATGATGGTAAGAAGTGCACCACGAGAGTTGAACTAAAACTTACCTTACCAAGTTATTCACGTCTTTTTGTTTATTTTCCAAACTTCCCAGTGAATCAGAGATGCAGAAACGGCAAGTACAATTTATCGGCGTGAGATTATTTGATTCCAGAGCCTTTTCCGTCACAGCAATCAAGAATATTTTGTTTTTGTTGTCTTTTTCGTTGATTATTGGCAACTATACAACTTACATGTACACCGACTGTATATCTCTAAGTCTCCATCGTCGATAGCTCTGCTTTTCACATTAAAATATTTGTGTTGTGTCTTGTTTTTTCTTTCCTAGATTGTCAAAATCTGTTTGGAATCATCTATCGCTGCCCTCAGGAAATGAAAGAGACGCTTCTGATGTTCAGACTGGTAGGGGAAGATATGAACAAATCAGAGTGGCTTCAAAACCTCACTACGGAACTAGCTAATACCACTTGCACTGCAGACAAGGTAAGACCTGGACACTAAACCTTACCTACCACTCCCATCCTGCGCTAAATTGTCTTGGATCACGTATCATGAAACTTAACTGCCATATTATTGCTTTACAGGAGAATTTTCTGACCACAGTTGACCCACAGGAACTGATGTTGTCAAAAAGCGATATGTCAAACGGAACTCTCAGTAGAGCTGTCAGGTAAACAGTTAGGCCTCGAACATTGCTCGTTAGCTATTTTCCATCTCTATCCGTGGTTTGTCGGGCGAGACAAAGTACAGTAAAGAAAAAAAAATGTATGAACCCTGTATTACGAATGTGAAACTCTCGGCTTTTTGGTGAAATTTCGAACAATATGATCTCGACGTGCGTCTCTGTACTATCAAGTGTTTTTTTTTTTTCCTTCAGTCGTGGATATAATCAATTGTAAGTTTATTCTAAGTCGTAATACACTGTTTGTTTTCGTCGCCATCAACACAGGGTGGCGAAAAGGACAACAAGAAAGGTCAGCCGAGCGTTTTCAATGAACAAAACACCGAAACGAGCAGGCGGAACCATAAGACGTTCGGTATCCACGTAAGTTTCCAACAGTTAAGGATGTGTTTTAAAAAAAAAAAAAACCTTAGTGAGAGTTGCGGTCACGGGTGGCCTCATGGTTAGTGCGCTCGGCTCCGGATCGAGCGGTCCGGGTTCAAGCCCTGGTTGGACACATTGTGTTGTATTCTGGGGTGGGACACTTTCCTCGCACAGTGCCTCTCTCCACCCAGGTGTATGAATGGGTACCGGCGAATTTAATGCTGGGGGTAACCCTGCGATGGACCAGCATCCCGTACAGGGTGGGGTAGAAATACTCCTAGTCACTTCATGCTACAGAAACCTGAGATAAGCGCCGGCCTGATGGGCAACTTGACTCGTATGCAGACTCAACTATTAAAAAAAAAAATACTTGTTTTTTTTTTTATCGATATTAATCAGCTCTTTTTGTTACTTTTTCAGTTCATCACCAACAAGGCGATTTTCTTGCACAAGCCCTCTCGGTGTATCAACGCGAAACAATCAAGCCTGCTTCCAGGGGGGTAGGGTGAGGGCAACAAGTGTAGGAGCCGAACCCATGAGCCCGTCATAAACACGTCAGCGTCTGTGGTACCATAAAGGATTTGGCCTTCAGCTAAATATTCATGCTCTAACAATTTCAGTGACAGAAAAAATTTCTTCCACCTAAGGGAAAATTGAGAAATAAATTAATGCAAGCGATTTACTATTCCAGGGTCGAAGAAGGGATGAAATGAATGAGTTGCCAGTAATCGGATACCCATGTTTGCGCGAAGAACTCTGGGATCGTCAGGGGGCAAACATTGCTAGTCCCTAGAAGGAAATGTATGGCGAAAAGTTGTTTCGAGGTACAAGAAAACGATTTTTGAGAGAGATCAACGCTTTTTCGCCGTCGTTTTTAACGCGAATGGATTTAGGCAATGTTAATATGTGGAATACGTAAGTTTTTGTTTGAATAACCGTGAAATATGTGACAAAATCTACCGATAAATTCCGTTGCTTGCGTGAGGTTTATTGTGAAATTTACATCGCGTAATGGTCTGAAAATATTACAAAATTAATTAGGTATAAATCGAGAGGAAATAACCCAGTAAAGTCTTTTAAGCTGTGTACAGGCTACATTTTGCTTATTTGAAAGCTCAGTCATACAAATGATACTGGAAATAAGCCCGGTGGCGATCATTGTACTGTCTGGGGATGATTTAATGACAAATGAGTCCGCGCGACTCATGCTGTGTGGCTACTGTGTTGCTCAAAGCCTTTGTTTTGCTTCTACAAGCACGTATTTCAGTGATTTTCCTTTTCTATAACAGTTCAAGGGTGGCTCCTTGAATATATATCTGAGTATTTGTATTTAAAAGTGCCATTTGTGCGTGATTATGCTTTCCAAAGTTTGATATTGACGGTTGAGTGAAATTGCCCGGCGCAAAGGGTAGTAGTTCCTTCTGCAATTTTCGATTTCTGTTTTAGAACTTCTTTTCTGTCTTTATATTTAACTTCTCGGAGGGCCTTTTCTTCCATTTGCTCCGGGTAGCCTCTCGAGATCTCAATATTCTCTTCAGTGTATTTCACAATAAACCTCACGCAAGCAAAAGGGAGTTTATCGGTAAATTTTATTACTTATTTCACGGTTATTCAAACGGCAACTTACATTTTCCACATATCAACATTGCCAAAATTCATTTGCGTTAAAACAACGGCGAAAAAGCGTTGATCTCTCCGAAAACCATGTTTTTGGGCGTCGAAACAACTTTTCGCCATACATTTCCTTCTAGCGACTTGCAATGTTTGCCCCCTGACGATCCCAGAGTTCTTTGCGCAAACACGGATATCCGATTACTGGCAACTCATTCATTGTACCAGTCAACATAACTTCATTGCTTGTTATAACGAGTTACTTACAGAACAAGCAATGATGCAAGTGCATCTAAAATTATGCTGTTTGCTTGTCGTGTGCTAAGATTCGAACCACAAAGCTCTGTGTTTCCTCTGAATTTACGAGGAATATCTCCTTTGCTGTGCTAGGTTGTAAGAACGTTTAAGAGAATGAGTAACGTTTTTGACAAAAAAATCCTTCAAACTTTGCTTTACCTGGAAAGGTTGCATTGCATACTGAGCTATTTCAATGATGGATTAAAACGAGGCATTTATCTTACGAATGCGATCAAAAAAACAGTAGTAGAATGCGATTTGGAGGAGTCGACTGTATAAAATTCTGGCGACCAGGAAAATCGTCTGCCAGGCAAGAGAACGGAAGAGCAGTTTAGTTTGTTTGGGGAGACTAAACATTTTCTTGTGTTTTCCAGCGGAAAAGTAGCACTTAGCTTAGCTGACAAGAAGGCCCTTGTCCTTTAAGTGATCAGTAAGGCCTTCTTTCTTCGCCGGTCGCGAAACACAGATTTATTTGTCTGTAAATTAGATAAAACAAGGCTAGTTAGAGGCGCCATTCTCATTTTGTGGAAGATTATAAGAGATTAACAAGAGATAATTTAATTGTAACCTTTTTTAGCTTTAGTTTATGAAGTTTAGCAAAGATTTTTTAGGGCCTGTTTACAAGGAGGGAGGGTTACCCTAGCAAGCGGGTTAACCCTAGCCGGAGGGCAAAAGATAGCCGAGTTTACAAGCAAAATTTCACGGGCAGGGTAACCCTACAACCCGGGACAACTTAATGCGCGGTTGCAATCAAAGGGTCTGGAAACAAGTAGAAAGTTAACCCGCCTGCGAGGCTAACCCTAGCACGCAGATAGGGAACCCGCCTACCTGACTAACCCTGGCTGCCTTGTAAGTACGACGAAGAAAAAAAAGAGGAAATGTGTGAGTGCAAGGGTAATCCGCTTGCTAGGGTAACCTCTCCTTGTAAACAGGCCCTTAGTAAGGCAGGAGACTTTTTCAGCCATGTTAGAAACCCTTGTTTATAACTGGTTGGTTGAAAAAAGAATGAAGTAAGTGGCCTCTAGAATATTTGAAGAACCTTTGTAATCATATTTAATGCGGTTTTTCCAATGACTTTAGGAATGGTTTTTTTTTATTATTATTTTTGCAATTTGCGTCGTGATACACTTGAACAATCTCGGAACATGCTCAGAACAAACTTGGAATTTGCTTGAACTCGTATTACTGACCAGACTTCCTCTTTGCCCGATTTCCCGCTTACCATAGCTTTTATGTCTTCTCCAGCGTTTTTGATCGGTTACAACACTTCTGGTTGTTCCTTGACTCCTATGCTGTCGGAGTGTGTAGTGAAAATATGCCAGACTTCCGTGGGAAAATGTTAGTAAAGGCCGGAGCAGTGGTAAACCAAGTTATTAGGCGATAAAGTAGGTTGACAGCGCTTTCTATGCATTTGTGGCGCTTAATTTTCGGTGACTTTTTTTAACTTAGAACTTGAAAGAAAGGAGTCTTTCCAAGAGAAATGAGACGTTATTAAACGGCTGCTTTAGGAATCTCGTTCCCAAAGGTCACGGTCCGTTTGCGCGCGGGCTCTGGAAAAAAAAATCTGCAGTTTTTGGCGGGAACTGCGCGCGTGCAGTGCTTTTGACCGCTGTCGGTTAGGTTTTGCCGCCTTTTTCACTGATGCTACAAGTCATATGCTGATCGGTTCAGAGTTCAATTTATGTTCCGTTTGACGACAGTCCTTGGAAAACCGCTGAGAATGATTAAGAAGATTACATTTCTCTACTTTGAAAAGGAGATTCCATGTAAAGAACTTGAAAGGAGAAAGATGAAAGTGTTTAAGTGATTAAAAAAAACTATTCATGCTTGTAATTGCATGTAACGCAGAAATGTAACTTGAGTCTGTAAATATGTTGTTTAAAATATTAATAGATAATTATGATTAAATAAATCACTTTTTGTGGTATCACATCCTTAGTTGTTGCTTCTAAACACATTTGTTATTGTCTTGCTTGATTGCCTTGGCAGTAACTTACCCTTTCTTCATACAGTGCACCAATATTCTGCTAATGCAGTGAAAGTCCGAAAATATGCTCCCAAATCTTAGACGCAAAAGTCCGTTCAAGAATTAACCATGTCAAATAATTGCCATTTCGTAGGAGGTGTAGTAGACGAATTCGGCTAACGTTTTTGCACCTTTTTTGCCACCCAACTCACATCGTCTATGTGCATGTGAGAGGGTCGTCAACATACCAAAGTTTTCGGGTTTGATTCTAGGTGTTGACTTAGATTTTTGGTAGAAAAAATGAGAAGGAAAATATAGTTAAGCATTGTTGCGTGGTATCGATCGTTTACGAAAGGGAAAAACGTTTCTCCCCGCCCGTGACTAATCTCATATAGGGATACATTTGACAACAACTTGACTCAGCAACTGAGGAAGTGTACAAAGCTTCCGCGAACTCTGCGAGAGGGCTCCTCCAGGGAAAAGAAAGTAGCCACGCGAAGAGCCTGCTCGCAGACTACTGCGAACAGATTTGTTCAGAATAAGAAAGCGCCAACACCACTCCAGGAAACTTAAAACGCATCACATTCATTCTCACCTTGTATCGCTGTGCGTACTACGTCAAACACGAGAGACAGTGTTTCATCGGGATATCCAAACACTGAGAAGAGAGTTGAAAATACGACACGCTGCAAAGTAGTTTTTTAACGAAATTCGAAGTGTTTGGATGGCCAATGAAACAGTCTCAAGTATTTGGTATATCTTCTCAATCGAAACAAAAACTAAAGAGTAAACGGAGAAGTAAAATCGTCAAAATCTATGACCGGCTATCCAAACCTCCTTCACGATTGTGATTTTCTTTGTTTTAACTTGATGAATTGTTAATGAGTTTGAGAAACCACAATCATGTGCAGATGGCTGAAAAGACTTCAACACGAGATTTCACCGACAAAGGGATGTCAATTTCTCCGCCAATTCCTTACGTTTGCTTGCGATTGCAGCCTAGAAAAGGGTTCAGCGAGGACGGTAAACTTTTCAAGATGATTATATCTGCGTTATAAAACCCAAAACTCCTGAAAATCGGCATAGACGAGGTCAAACAAACAACGAGCTTGCCACAGTTAACAATTTTCAATGTGCCTTCAATGCCGTACAACGTTACAAATATGTCACTAAATATTATGTATAATGTCCACATAATCAGATAACAACAAAAGTAAAAAGAGACGGCATGACACAAGTTCAAAGCGTGTGAGATTAAAACAAAACTAAAATTTTTAATTTTCTAAAAGCTTAATCGCAGAGGCCTGTTGTGTCAAATTTTAGAAGCCAGCTTGAATATAAAGAAGAAATGAATAATTGATGTACCCAGAAGGACCCAGCTCATTATCATCCATCAAATAAAGCCCGGCGTGATGTTCTTCATTCATACATCAGTAGCACTGAAGGTTTTATAAGTCGGTATCAACCCCGCAACTCCTAGTGTCCAAAATGTTCAAATTATAGATCTTACCACAGCAATCAGTTGATAAAAGGAAAATAAACAACTGAAAAAAAAATTGTCAGAAGTCGATAAAACTTTTGCCATTACAAATTAACACCATCGTTACATGTATTATAAACAAGAAAACTTTAATTTACACTGATTCAGTAAAACATTTTAACTGTTTTGCAGTTGCAGTTGGTACAAGGAATTACTTCTTCTCGGCTAGGGTATATCACAGACTTATTCAAATCCATGTAAGCGCCGCACTCGTGGACAAGTTTGAAAAGTGACCAAAAGTGGTAGGCGTGAAAACTAGCGCCTCCGCAAGTTACCAGAGACATTTTAGAGTAACAAAAGGTAATTTAATTATACCGCAACAATAGAATTTTGTGCTAAACGAAGCACATCTTCAAAGCAAAAACTTAACGTGCAAAATATCAACGTGAAAGTGTGCGCAAATTCTGGAGTTCGGGATAAACGGCTCCGTCATTTACACACAACCTCCAAAATTAAATCATCAGCAATCTGTTGGATTCGAATCCAACGTAACTACAACACAATTGATTGTTTTCGTCCCGTGTGTTTTTCGCCCATTGTTTTGTAACACAGGGAATTGCTAACTCTTCAGGGGGCCAACAGCGATGTAATTATATAATTCCAAGAGGTTTGCTTGTTTTTCTTCATTCAGATGTACATCTGCAGCCGCACTGAAAACTTAATGAGTCTCAGTCAGTTAGAAACTACGCGTAAAATTTGACAGTTTGCAATTGTTTCGTCCAGGTTTGTTGAACTATTTTGAATTAACAAATTTGTTCAGTTTAATCTCAGTGGTAGAACTAAAACTACACAGTCGCAATTTCTACTATACTTCAATAGCTTCCCTGCTTAACGTGCAAAGTATCCAAGTAAATAAGAAGTCGTATACCATGCAATTTCACTGTTTATATCGTTAGTAACAGTTAAGAAGAAGGTGCCTTATTTGAACAGAATATAATGTTATAGAAACTAAAGAAATGTTTTCATAACTTGTTTCGTAAATACATCATTTCTAGTTAAAGAAAGTGGTACAATGCAATAATGTCGCAGTTAGTAACAGTTTTCAATACTTCTCTCTCCTTGTATGAATGTTAAGAAGAATCTTCAGTTCGGTTTGAAGAACCGAATTGATGCAAAGTGTTCTATATTTCGTTTAACTATCTAGTGATTCACCTTTATTCCGTTTGACGAATAGAACATCTGAAAAAAATATAATTAAACGAGTCGAGCATCTGAAAAAAAATCCTGCCAGTAACTTGATTTTTCCCCGCTAATCCTGAGTTCAAATCGATATACGGCTACGCTTGCATTTAGTAGTTCTCAACTCCCAATTGATGGTTTGCAACCAATCCCGAGAAATTGAAATGACAAAGGCATAGAGTCCGTGTTTGATGACCCAAACAAAAGAGGCTAGTTAGAAATATTTTGTTAATGCCATCCAATGTTGAAAGATTGTTCAAATGTTGTTGTTTACAATGGTCAATGCGCTTAGCTACACCTAGCTAGTTCACAGCATTTTCGATGCCATCGAAATTATTGATATTGTATGGTGAAGCGAAATCGTACATGTATTGCTTTGTGTTCCTGAAGGTATGTTTAATTATCTTTCGTAGTTTCAAAGCGATTCGCCTCGTTTCGATATGCTCCGAATAAAATATAATAGCCAAACACTCGCATGTAAAGAAAAACAAAGTTGTGACTGACTAGGACCCTTTAAACTGAAAGAAACGAATTTATCATTTTAATATCCTAACTGACGGGAGGCAGATCAGTTGGCTATTTACAGGCATGACCGAGGAGTTGAACTAGGGTCTACCGAGAAACAACTCCAATCCAATATGGCGGGGATTACAGTGCGTCAAGTGAGAACCAAAAATTAGAACTGTTTCAGAGGAACAAGATATCCATATAAGCCTGCGAAGGTCACACACGCCACGCCCTGTGCCCCACCGTTCTGCAACAAGGTAGTATTGTTAGTTCATCTCTCAAATGCTTTTTTTTGTTTTTGTTTTTTTTTTTTAGAGACGATGATTCGCTCTTACAATAACCTGAAGAAGTAAAAATGGCACGCCAAATGATTCTCGTTATCACGATACTGTTAATGGTGTCTGTAATGTTCTACAACATTTCCAGCCAGCAATGCGGGATTGACACCTATTCCGTCTACCAAATGATGCTTCGGGGCCACACCTTTAAGAAGTTGAGGGCTCGGCCACTTTCGCTCGACTGCAGAGAGGCTTGCATTTCTGATGTCAGATGTCAAAGCTATAACTACGTCATGTTTAAAGACATATGTGAGTTGAATAACAGGACCAAGGAGGCTAAACCAGAGGACTTTGTCAAGGACAGCGACAGATACTACATCACTAAGGCCCCAAAGAGAGGTAATAGGTTAAGTCTCTATACGAGCCAAGTGACCCAACATGCTGGTGCACATCTCTTTCTTCTGTAGCATGAAGCGACTAGGAGTATCTACTTTCCCCCTTCCCCACGATGGGATGCTCCCCATTAATACACCTGGCTGAAGAGAAAAACTGTGAGATTAAAGTGGTTTCCCCAAGAACACAACACAATGTCCCTGGCCAAGGCTCGCACCTGGATTGTTCGATCCGGAGTCAGGCAAACTAACCATGAGGCTACGGCGGTAATACACCACGCAAACGATAAGAAGAACAAGATTAGGTGACATGAATCCTTTTTTCAAGCTGACGATACTGGAACGATTTTTTTTTCCTGTTGCCTTTAACACTTTTCAAAAATTCCAGAAATTGTTTTTGCTTTGGCGACAACCTTGAGTTCTCATCTGATTATTTCTTTCAAATCCAGTTCCCCTTGGTTCCATTCCCGCGCTTCCTGCAGATTCGTGTAAAGAGATCAAGGCGAGTGAAGGAGAAGCAGTGGTCAGCGGTAATTACTGGTTGGACCTCGAGAAGAACGGAGACCCTTTAAACCTTTACTGTGACATGACAACTGACGGAGGTAAGCAATGGATAGAATTCTCTGACTAAAAGAGGCCATGTCATGCAAGTACAGGACAACAAGTACAGGACCCTCGAGTTATCAGCACAAATACCTGGAATAGCTTAGTCCTGGAAGTAAAGACCACAATTTTGTTCACACTCATACAGAAGATTGCAATAAATTTTTATTACTTCTTGGTACTACTTGCAAACGTAGTAGAATAAAAGACAATCTTTCTGTTATAGTCTTACCTCCAGGTTGGTATTGCTATCGTCCGGGCGACTCTTGTAAGCACATCCGGGACTCTGGGTACTCCAAGGGAGACGGGGAGTACTGGATCGACCCCGAGAAGAACGGAAACCCTTTAAAAGTCTACTGTGACATGACAACTGACGGTGGTAAGTGATGGCTAATTTCTTGAGTAACAAAAAAGCAACTTTTGATTTTGATTATCCTGAAAATCACAAAAAGGCAAAATGCAGTTGCTTATTGCGGGTAATCAAATAATTAAATCCACCCTTAGTTAGATCCTTACTCCAGTGAAAATTGTGTAGGATGAAAGATCATGAAAATCTAGCGCGAAATTTTTTAGTGTTGGTGGGATCGAATTTCTGCCCTAAATTCAGAACATTTGTAAACTAATTGAGTAAAACCAAATTTTTAAATTTTGACGCCATGCCAACAGGATATATTCCGATAGTATGAGAAACTCCGGATACTTTCGTAAACTGATTAGGATTCTCGAGGGTTTTCAAACTTGGAGAAAGATGAAAGTTGAAATCAAATCTGTGAGAAAAAACTATCAACCAGAGACTCGGAAGTAACGGAAACAGCCTCTACAGTTAATTTGCCAGCTTTAAAATGTTGTTTCACAATTTTGACGGCTTAAATTGGAAAACTTTTGGGAAACACGATTCTTCAGGATTTTTTGCAAGATTTCTCTTTTGTCTGCAACAAACTCCTGCAAATTTTCACGGTAGATGCATCACATGGAATATTTCATTTAACACACTCACAATGTTTACTTGGCCATAAGCCAGACCTCAATGAATCACCTCCAGGTCCCTGGCAACGGTTTCCAATCCAATACTGACCTCCTTTAGCTCACTAAAGGAGCTCAGTCAGTTGTTTTGGACGCGAACAGAATCTGACCGTTAAATTGAAGGAAACCTGAAAATAGTAGTTTGCAAAGATGGAAAAACACCAAGGAGATAATCATAAACTACGAAGGAACATATTGATGTCCGGATTTATATTATGAAAACCGTGCTAATTTCAACACGAGCACCCTGACACTTTTCCCAGAAAACACAAAGGCTTTTTCACTCAATCAGTCACAGGCATCGTGTCACTACACAGCCTACTCACCCACCTTGCTTGTGGCTGGCTGGCTATCTGCCAGCCCCCAAGGCTGCAGGGCGTGAGTGGCCAAAGCTTGTCCTGCAAAGAAAAGGACCAGTTCAACTGAATAAAATGCCACTCTCTGTGACCCACCCCTCCCCCCTGGGGTTAGACCCTGGGTCCCCAACTTGGAATCAGCTGGTAGCCAGGCAGCTGGGCTGCCTGTCCCAATCCTTGTCAACGGAGGCTTCACTAGGTTTTCGAGCAAGTGCACGGTTTCATATAGCCCGTACACGGTTTTTATAAATTCAGACAAGTATATATGTATGTTTTGTAAAATTGTAAATGTATGAGTAAAAAAATCAAGTCGTTGTTGTTCTTGGTGGTGGTTTCAGGAGGCTGGCTTCTTGTCTCTAAAGTTGCGATTGACGAGTTATTAGCCACTCCGCAGTTATCAGTTGAGACAACATACCAAGGAATAAGCAGCTATCACAACAACAGAACGGTTCTCTCGCAAAGCGCCATGAATGAACTGAGAGCACACCTGTCTTTTACACAACTGAGATTCCACTGCAGTAAACAACAGGGACGTACGTTCCACGTGACTACGGTAACTAACAGCACTGGGGAAGCTGTGGTCCAGTACTTTAGCGGTCAGACAGATGTCCAGCCCGAAGCCTGTGGTTCGTTTGTAAAAATGGATAATGACGACTCTCTAATGTCCGGAGTTTGCCATAAGTGGGGATTTGAAGCGGGTGTGTATCGAGTTGGTAAATGGGGACATGACGGCAATAACCAAAACCGGTTATACAAACACCCTGCTTTTGTTGATTCATTATATCACTGGATCGTGGGAATCTCAATGTGTGATGATTGGATATCTGACGTGTCTTTTGGTGATTTCTGGAAAGTCTATGTTCGTTAAAAAAGCGGATCGAATTGATCTGGTACCGCAAATACCGCCCAGTAGGCCGTTTCCGAGTTGCCTTTACCATTTGTGTCAAAACGAGACTGCTAATCCTTTCACATGATAACGTGTTCCGCCTACAGGTACATTGGCTTATGAATCAAACTCATTTTCATATGAAGAGTTTTGCACGAAGACTTGTTTTCAAACAGAGGCACAAGCTAACTCGGAAATGGCGTGTTGTCGCCTGTTATGTGACTTACATTATCCGCCATTATGCAATTTTAACACAAGGCTCTGTACACAGTGGTAAACATAATTAAGGTGCTGGGAAGTTTTAGAATAGCTTAATCGGTTATTACGCTGTATTATGTAACTACCAAGGCAATTATAATCAGATTACCAGTCTAGAAAATACCAGGTGACGTCCTGTTACTAGTTTACCATGAGTATAAAAAACTAGAGGACAAAACGTGGACGAAGTAAAGCCTGGTGAGATTGAAATGCACTGTTGTTGGGAAAACAAAGATGTGGCCGGTCCAGTTTGGTGGAAAAGAGGGTGTGGTAAGAACAAATCAGATTGGAGAATTGTGGCTTAGCTTAATTATGAAGGGAGGGATTCTCTGACACACGTGATTTCGAGTTTCGTGATCGTTTGCTTACAATGGAACAAAGAATTTGCCTTTTGACATCTCGTATTCTCGACATTTTTAGCTTTTAATTAAATAAATTAGTTTCTTAAAAGTCTTTAAAAGCCAATGTTAGTTCGGGTGGTTTAAAACCTACCAAATTGTCTATTATCGAGCTGATTTGACTTAGAATCCTCTTCTGTAAAAAGTTATTAAAAACACTCAAAACTCCGTCTTGTTGGGTATTTACAATTCAGATCAAATCAATTCTAACTATAAACAAACTGAAAATAGCGTAGCATCTTGTTTGGGACAGTTCCAAACGACAGAGACATCAGTTCTTACGAAGTGTTCTGCATGTTGTGGGCCAACGCCTGTGGTACTGAGACCCTTTGTCTCAACGTTAACGCATGATCCTTTTAGGTGGGATTATCTCACCCTCATCTCCCTACTGCTAGGTTTGAACGAAACGTGTCCCAGCTGTGTCATTCACTTCTCGTCACACAGAATCGGCAGATGTCGGGGTTACTTCACTGTCCGCGTCGGACTGGACCCAACGCAAGTTCTCCTCTACTTATTTAGCACTGTTAGAATGGTATTTCTATGGCAACATAATCTGGTATAATTCCAAAACCAAAACACGTCCAAAATTTTTCTGGTAAAATTAAATTCATTTCGTTTCTGTTTTATCTCAACCTGCGTTGGTACTACTCTCCTCCACAGCCTTTTGTTTCGGGATGACACGCAACGCTCCCGCAAAGAAACGGTCTCTGATTGAGCAAGTCTCAAAAGGCGAATTTTGGGCTAAAAGGTTTTCGCAACTAAACCCGAAGCTGTGATTGGCTAATGTCGGCAAGGGAATGCTGCGTCGGTAGTTAACAGTCGTTTCTTTGGGGGGAGCGTTGCGTGACATCCCAAAAGAGACTACATCCCAAAAGAGACTACTTTGGTACCTGTAAGTAGAAACGAAAAATTTAGCCTATTACCATGACAAAACCCTTCATGTTACATTCATTGGTTAGCTATTGTTTCTTAACTCCCTCTCGTTTGTTATTTTCTCAGCTGTCCTTCCTTGATCGATATCACATCATATTTCTCAGCTTAAATCGAAAAATTACTTTTCAGTCCCTAATCATATCGCACGGACGCTTTCTAAAAGTGCTGTATCTTTCAAAAACGTTATTTTATCGATATAACACAAGATAATGGCTAGAACTTGTGCCAATTTTTACCCACTGCCCGAAATATATTTAAATTTTGTCATGGTCACTTTTCATGAAAAAAGAAAGGAATCTAGATACAAACAAACTAACAAACAAAAAAAATAAGTTTTCTGTTCACGCTAACGGAAGCGCTCGAGCAGCAGGCTCTCCTTCAATCACATGCCCATCACGTGCTCTATAACACTGTCCATCTTTACACACTGGGAAGTCCGCAGTACAACAGTAGGTAGGCACCGCGGGCGGAGGTGGGCAGCAGACCGTGTACATAGCCTTCGTGCAGCATCTGTTGTGTTGGCAACAAGTAGCGCTCGGAT
>Ga0126339_10001950_pt1 | contig 14512 bp, 8 predicted proteins | sample OrbTmetagenome_2_FD_92532 | JGI IMG/M metagenome (GOLD analysis project Ga0126339, IMG submission 92532) | Coral microbial communities from Petempiche,Puerto Morelos, Mexico - Orbicella T R C metagenome | ecosystem: Host-associated > Invertebrates > Cnidaria > Coral | place: Petempiche,Puerto... | reverse complement strand
TCGTTTTGTAAAATTAAAACCCAATAAAATTAAGCTATATTTCCAAGAATACAAACGCACCGAATTTAATAAAACAATTATTCCATTCGCGCTTGTTGGATATGAGATTGGTTATAGCCAACGCGCGCTCATGGAATAATTGTTAATTATTCACCTCTTACCAAGTAAATAATGCGTTATCCAAACAAAAACAAAATTGTCGGCGTAAACTGGCGATTCAAAGTCGTGTTCGTTAAGATATAAAATAAACAAGGACAATTCCCGCAGATTTCGATAAATGCTGCCGTCGAAGCGTTTAAATTCACCAAAATCCAACGCTGAGTGCACAAAATAGCGAAGCCTACGGCGACTGAATGAAAAGAAGTTATAGAAAGATCCACCGCAAAGATGCTCACATGTTCGCCACATGTCTTGTCACATGTCTTAGTAACGGTACCAGTTTACTGGCCATTTCGGTGTCCTTACAGGAATGTGGATTTTTTTCTGCATATAACCGTGCAAGAAAGCCACAGGTCAAAATTAGGCTTGCGTTCTCCGAACGCAATTAATTCAACAAACTAATAATTTAACGTAGAAACGTGAAAAGTAGGCGGGATCGGGATTTCCAGGGAAAAAAGGGCGGGATGGTGGGATTAACAGGGAAAAATGGGCGGGAAAGCGTGATCTGAGAACCCTATTGTGGACCCTCGGCACATGGCAAATGACAGAGGTGTCAAATTCTACAAAGCGATAGAAAGCAGCTGAAACTGTGCAGAGCTCTGGCCTCTAACAGTCCAACGGCTCTACTCTGCTTTTAAAAACAGTCATCCTGATAACACTGCATTGAGTGCCCTTCAGGGACAAGTGAAGAGCAAAATAAAAGGTTGAGAGGCTAGAATTTATAAGAGAACGGCAAATGTAGAAATGTCACGAGCCGTAGGAGTCCGTAGGCCTGTAACCCGAATCAAACACATTTTGTTTTTACTCGCGTCTGACGTCACGTGGCTTAAAGCAACCAATCAGCAAAAACCGTTCGCCAGGCGAACGGTTTAAAGAGCATAAACAATGGTGTGACTACAGGCGGATTTTTCTCGCGTCGCGCGCGCGCTGGTGTATCGCGTTAGAGCCCGCTGATCCGCCTGTTCTGCAGGCTACGTCAAGTTTTGCACGAATGTGTCATAATCCTAAAGTTTCCTGTAGACAATTCCATCGTGTCATTAAAAACGTGTCAGAAAGAGACAAAACATTTAGTCGGCAATTCGGGAAATCGATTTACGTGAGGAATTTGGATTAAAAGCAAAAAGTAAGGTTGGAACAGCATCTTTTCTAGGCTGGGACGCAATCCTAATCGTGCAATCGTCGGTTGAAAACTTAGACGCTATAAGTCGAATTCGAAGATCATCTGTACCGACGCTTTGAAAATCAGTTAATGTTATGGGCAGTCAGAAAATTATCTGAAAAATTATGGCAAAGACTTGAAATTTCGCTCACGATTTCCATGCGCGATAGAAATCTCGAGCTCATAATCTAATTGTTTACAAGAAATGCCAAACGATTCTGAAAACAGCACGGCGGAAAAATCACTCTCACGATTTTGTTACATATTCCGAAGCACTCAGCAACTGTATTGCATGGACTTCAGCCTGGGTGAACCACAAAAGGATATGTAACATGTCCTATAATGTCACGCATTACTGAAAAATTGTGTGGTTTTTGTAAAATATCCTGTAGCACTCGGCAACGTAGAAAGCGAGGACGTTTGCGTGGGCAAACCAGAGAGGATTTATAATATGTGGCTATATGGTGATTTTTCTGTATATCTGGATTTGTCTTTCAGAAAACTGGTGTACCGTGGACTTCAGTCTAGGGTCTAAACCAGGAATGAAAATACTGATTTAACATTTTAGTAGCTATCTTAGTCCCCATACAATCTAAAAGCATGACAATACGATATGATATAATTGAAATATTAATCCGAAGACTTAACTTGGTGCGTTCGGCTTGTTGAGTTTTTAAGCTGTTGTCTTGATTCGATGCTCTAGGAGGTTGGTCACGGGCAGCGCTAGCTGAAGACACTTTCTGGCTCTCTCCGTTGTTCTTGGGTGAATGAATTAATGTATAGATCAATCGTGGCTGGCGGTTTTGTTTGGTTTTCAACAACTGTTTTACGGTTTAAGCGACAACCAGTCCAAATGTATAGTCAGAGCAGCTTCTTTGTTTCCCTTCCCGTGAAAAGAAAACCCGCGCGCCTTCTTTAACTCCTCGAGGCAAATTCGATTGGAAACTTGCTCAATTTCGCACAAATGCGTCAGAGGGATACCCTATCTTCTAACTCAGAGGCAATCTCGTTTTGAGTTCGTTTTCAACGACCGATGACGGGTTCATTCGAAGTCGAAGTCTTTATCATATATGACCGCGCAATATTTCCGCGTTGTGAAAATTTATTATAAAATATCAATTATGTGGCCAGATCATATCTGAAAATAACCAGGTTACTTTTGTACACAATTACTCTCACTGAAAGCAATTATCGCTAACAACAATAGAACCGCAAAAGTCTTGCGAAGACAGCAACCTAACAGATAAATGACGTCACCCCATAGCAACCGGACCTGGCGAATTTTTGAGCTTCCGGTTAGCTCTGGCTCGTGATGTTTGCAAGCAGACTTTCGATTAAGATTGCTGAATTGAACGCTGTTAAGAGACCATTTTGCTAGATTGTGGCGAGGATTTTATCGAAGGTTAGCTAGATCTGCCATGTTTGAAAGTTCTGTGAATAGTTTCGCGCATGCTTCGTGCCGTTTGCACGTTTTCAAAGCATGAATTGAGAGGTCTATGAAATCGATTTTTCATGCTGTCCTTTTCGTCTGTTGTTGAGATCACATCGTGGTGTATACTAAAACAACTAGTTTACCAATAAATGGTACAAAATGCTGCCAAAGGGAGGAGGATGTAAGGAGTGTCAACGCAGAGCAGGGATGTTCCCGTACAGAACTCAGGATCGTCGTTATATGACTTCTCGGATTACAGAACTCAATTTCATTACATTTTCAACACTCAAGCTCTTATTTAGTACACCTGGAGTTTTCAGAAACTACTCAAAATAATTACACAATGCAGTCCTCTGCATTAAATTCGCGATTTGTCTTCAAAACACAGTTGAAAGCTCATTGATCGTTATGGCTTTGCGACCATCGAAGGAAAGAAACATTCTCTAGGTGTTCTGCATCTGAAAGGTTTTTATGACTCTCTACTCCATGAATCTCCTGTTTGTTACCTCTTAAACGTTTTCTGTTTTCGAAAACAAGACCTTGCAAGCTTTGTGTCGTGATGCGCCATTATGACGTGTACAATGTGACATTTCACACGGGTTTACATGCAGTGGCCGAAGGGTCAAGCTTGTGGACCGTACGCACGGTGACGTCATAGCGTAAAGTTTTCGCATCGTTAAACTACCAGATTTTCTCACCCATGGGGCTCCGCTGGCCACGCAGAGCTCCACGGCTATAATCCACATGGTTTCACGATATGTGGACAAACATTTTTAACAGTGTGGACAGCATTTTGGTAGTCTAGTTATCTGTGCTCGAATAATTCGATTAACTGTATACATAGCACTCATAAACGTAATTTATTGTTAAAAAAATATATGTTGGTGTTACACTGTCATATGCACGTAGCTGTTCATGAAAAGCAACCTAACTTGAGCCATAAGGCGCGCTGTTGCAAGTTTTATATGCCTCTGCATACATGTTAACAGGCCTTGAATTCTCTAATTTTGTACTCTGAGCCAGGCTAGTGTCCGTATATTGTCTACAAACTGACACTTCCTGAAAATGTGTGTAATCTTAGCTGTTCTTAGGCCCTGTCCAAACGGAGTCGCAAGTAGACGGAATTTCTCAACTTGCGTCTACTTGCGACTTCGTTTGGCTAGGCGTTACGTGCACTTGCGTTGACTTGAGATGACTTGGGCTCACTTTGGTCGAGATCAAATTTACATGCAAGTCGACGCAAGTTTTTCACCGTTTGGCCACCCAACCCACGTCAACGCAAGTTGAGTGACGTCCATTAACCTATTATTAGCCAATGAAATACAGGATATGTCTGCCTTGAAATGGGTTTTTTTGCGACCTGCGTGTACTTGTGAGGAAGCTTGCAAGTCCGTTTGGCCACCCAACGCAAGTCTCTACGCAAGTTCAACTTGTGGCTGCTCTCGACTACTTGCGAGTCCGTTTGACCAGGGCTTTAAACATCATTGTTAAGTCATGAAAGATACGTTATTACTCAATTCACACCACAAAAAGGATATTCCCTTACATGCTGTGCAACCTCAGTGTCAGTTTTTCAGCAGTGACTCACCAACACATTGAAACAAATACATGTAAATCCAATGTCCCAAACATACATAACGAGGGACTACCTTACGTGTCCAAGAATTCTTTTAAGTTCACACCTCAAAAAAGGGATATTTCAAATGTTCATAAAATTAATTGGTCCACTTGTTAATTATATATGGTATGAACAGTACAAAAATGCAATACTACAGTGGGTACGGACACATAAAATGGATATACCACTATACTAAGACCATACTCCTCTAACTTACACTTGGTCAATGTCGTAACGGTTGCTTTTGCAATATGTTTGAGAACTCAATATTGAGACGAAGGAGGGGAAAAGAAATGAAAATTTGGTAACCAAACCGACATTTTTCACGAGGATCGTTTATTAATCATGATTTTCTTCGTTTATTCGAAGTCTGGCGTTTATTGGAGCAAATGTATTGATTGAGACGCAATCTAAGAGCTTTTCTAGGTTTCGCATGAAGTTTCAACTTAAGTGGAAACAGGAAATGCTAAACATCGAGGAAGCATTGAATCAGTTTGTTCAAGTCTATAAATATCATTTATTTAACCACGTAACACGGAGAAGCTAGTAAGCTCGTTAAAATAGGTACTTCCGTAGATTCATAATGGTAACAGGACTGAGTGGAGTCCAATTCGGTCTGTAATCATACGAGTGATTAACGAAATCGGACGACCGCGAAGCGGGAGTCCGATTTGTTAATCACGAGTATGATTACAGGCTTAATTGGACGACGCGAAGCCCTGTTACCAATTAATCAAAACTATGACAAAATTCAAGAAAAGAACAAACCATCGATTGAGCGGTGAACGATTCGACGTCGTTATGAATGCTGAAAAACACAGCAGTGTACTCAAAAAAGGGCACCGCAACAGCGTACGCAAAATGACGCGTACTGTCCAATTACAAGCATGACGCGCACACTGTCCAATTGATACTCAAATCGGGCTGCTGATAGTCAATCACGTTGGAGAATTTTGTTATAGTTTTGATTAAACATAGTATAAGACAAGTAATTGATATTAAAAACATAACACAGGTAACTAGTCAGAGCTATGAAAGGTAAAACTATGTAACCCAGGTTTCCGTTTTGCGGTCGTCAACTGAACGGAGCTCAATTGGAGTCTTACCGCATCAAACGTTTTCTTTATGCACAACTCAACAATTTACGACAGTGTTTTTTTTTCTTTACCAAAATACAAAGGGGGGAGTGGTATTTAATGGTACTTTTCTTTCCCTTATTTTTCACTGTAGTTGATAAGCGTGCTATCTGGAATGCAGCTATCACATTTGAAGCTGAGCATGAGGAATGTGTCCGGGTGTTGCCGTACTTTCAAAATGGTGACGTTGAGATACATCTGTACGTTTACAATGACAGGTCTGGGATACCAACAGAACTAAACAATGCTGCGCAGGCGTTCTTCGGACAGAAGGGTTGGAAATTGATATGGGCAGATCTGTACAATGACGCATTTAATTTACTGAAAGTTTCCTCCATCAAGTATTCGTCTGAAAAACCAAAAAGGTTAGAAGCTTCTCAGGTTGATGAAATCGATGAAATTATCAACAAACACCTTCACGTCTTCTCCAAGCATCGAAACGTGACTGCTGTGCAACCTTCTTTCAAAGTCACAAATTCAGTACAGACGCAAGAGGCATGTATCGTGGTTTACGTTCTTGGAAAAGGTCAGATCCCATTGGGCGAATCTGCAATTCCAGATACTATTGGCTCTTACCCAGTGGACATCGTCAACGGCTTCTGTGTTAGAACAAACGATCCGTTCCTTCCCACAGAGGCGCATGAGCAGAAGGAGTTTCTACGTTTGGGAGCAAGCATCGGGGTCAATGGGAAAGAGTCATCTGGTTCCTTGGGTGCTATTGTGGAAGATGTAAACGGAGGCACCCTGTACGCACTGTCCTGTGATCACGTGATGAACGATGCTGACGAGAAAGAGATAATTAATCCTGGATTAGATGTCTATCTTAATTATTTACGATACCATCTGGATGAATACAAAGGTTGCGTAGAAAAAACCATTGGACCTTCTGTCGAGTTGCCGCAATTTTCAGATCAAACTTGCGAAGAAGCTAAACTGCAGAAGATGTTCAGCGACCTGAAAACGCTAAAAGAGAACTATATCGCCCCTGAAATACGCCGCGTGTCGGAGTATCGCTTGAACCAGATGCAGATCTACGAAAACAAACTTGAGGAAGCCTTCGGGAAACGACCAAGAGTCATAGCAAAGTACGTTGCTGGTGTCAGATACAATGTGAAATCGGAAACGAACAGTAGCAAGGAACATTTTATTGATGCTGCCATTTCAGAATTGAACGTGGACGAAGTAGAAAAAGTAAAAGCTGAAGGGGAAGTAGTGATAATTGGAACAAATCATTACCCAAACGGCGAGTGTCTTTCAGCAACAGCAGCTGTTAAGGACCTATTTAAGAGTGGCAGTGCTACAGGCTTCACCCGATCAAACCGTCTTGTTGATGAATTGGGAAACAGACCAACATATATTCGGGGACAAGGTAACGGTAGATGGATAGATGTAGAATGTAACTGCAGGAAAACTGCACCAGCTCAATGTAAACAGTGTACGCCAGAAAGATGGCTTAAGAGATGCTTGTGTATTCAGCAGCAAGGAGCGAAACCCTTCTCTGATAATGGTGATTCTGGGGCTGTGATTTTTGAGGAGCGCGGAAATGAAAAGTTCGCCGCTCCGGGGTTTGCAATAATCTTTGCAGAACTTCCAACTCAATACTACAAGTTTACCGTAGCTTTACCATTAGAAATTGCCCTCGAAGCACTGTCCAAGGAAGTCTCAAAATTGAGACCCAACAGTAGTGAGCCTTGTCAATTGAAATTGGCTTCAAAGTTTGAGACTATTTGAAGTTGGAAACTTCGTCAGCAGTCTAATAGTACTCTTTTTTTTAATTTTGCACCAAATCAACACTAGCTGTGTGCGCAATTTTCATGTAATAGCTATTTTATCTTGTGCTATGTAGTCATGAGAAGGCTGTAGTTGGTGACTGGCGTTTCGACAACCTAAAGGATCAAGTCATGTGTAGACTTGTGTGTAAACTGACAAGAAATTCTGAAATCGTAGTGTTCGTTTTGATCACTTCGTGCACAGTAAATAGATTAGAAATTTCAGAAAGATTATATTTAGGTTCTGGTGAAATGGCTGGCGTCACAAGGTTTCTTCACTTTATCCTGAGCTGTATTTGATCCTAGGTTGTTGCTGCACTGCTAAAGTCCTTTTTAAAACTTGGAAAATATTATTTTATAGCTTTTGTAATGTGTTACACATAGCAACGATCACGTTATTGGAAAATATATCCTTATCCTGTTATTGTTAGCCTTTTTATAATTTATATCTTATCAATTTCCCCACTTTATACAGGTAATATTTATTTAGTTATTTAGTTACTTATTTTTTTGATTGAGTTGCAGTAAAGAACGATCGAACAATTGAAATATTGGTAAGGCTCTGCACTTAATTAGCATACGTAATTGAGGCCAAATTGGTTTATCGCTTACGGGAGGTAAAATGGACTGTATTACCTTTATGGTATAAATCGGAAACTAACAATCCCGGCTAAGAAGTACAAAGCTAAATGACTATGTAATACGCACACTGCGGCAAATCAGGGGCAGAGGAACTTTTTCTTTTATGTCTTTTTTTTTTTAAGTGTACAATAAGCATATAGTAGGAAATTGTATATTATTGTACCGAGTTTTCAATGTACTTCTTGCACGGGGAGACAAGGGAAGGAACGTAATTGCGGTAGTATAAAATTCCTTAACCTTACAAGTTCTAAAATAGGTGGTTCAAAAAATAGACATCAAGGACACCAATATTTTAATTGACATGTAAGTTTTTTTTTATTCCCAGCTGCTTTGGTATTGTTTACATGCCTATGAATTTGTGTATACTTGGAATGTAACTGTTAATAAAGAGATGAGTGTTATCTTTCCAGTACATTTTTTCTGTTATTTAACTTCCGTTCGCCTTCTCTATATTTGATTGCTGTTATAGCTAAAGCCGAGACCTTCCTTTCCTAATTTCTTGACTTTCTTGTTCATCTCACTTACAGTCTTCACATTTGTAGTTTGCTTTCTTTAACTTTACTTCGCTTAAATTTAAACCAACACACTTGAGGTGCTGCCACTGTCTGATTTTATACAGAGAATGTGACTTGTCATACCCGGCCTCTTGTTACATTTGTTACAGGTATTTTTATCTACTCTTGTTTTTAGCTCATTCATGCCCGCGTATGCGCGCAAGCAATGAATGAGTATCGTGAGGGACCAAATGTCGACGGAAGTTGCCCGTAGACAGAAATTTGTGGACCGTAGACAGAAGTGAAATTGTTCTCACCACCCCTCCCCACTTCGGCTTAATAAAAGTCCAAATAAACTTTTACAAACGGGTGTCTCGAAAACACAGACCTCGAAAACACCTCGAAAACGCAGACCACAGACCGCAGACCTCGAAAACACAGACTTCGAAAACACAGCCCTCGAAAACACAGACCTCGAAAACACTGTGTCTGTGTACTAGATTGAGAGGCTTCGTTCTTTCATAAAATCAACGGGAAAATGAAGATTTAGAAGAGCCCAAAACTATCATCGGGACCGGATCAAGTTTATTAAAAAATTGAGCTTACCCGAAATTTCCAAGAGGGCGGAGGCGTTGTGGATTTCCGACTCTCTTCTTCTTTGATTGTAAGTCTGTGTTTTCGAGGTCTGTGTTTTCGAGACACCCTGCAGTGAGCAAGCTCAAAGAATAAAAAATGTTTGTATGGTGCAACAAATAAATTTTAACCTCGAGTCAGAATTTCTCAACCTCTGAAAATCGCAATATGGATTGAGAGGTCGAATGTTCACACTTAGGGGGCCCTAAATGGGTTATTTTATAAAATACGCTGCCAACAAGGAATGAATCAACGAGGCAGCTATATTGGCGAAACACATATTTGCTTTCGTATTCGTAAGTAATCACTGCTTCATCACTATGCTTTTCCTTTGGAACTCTTCAGCATAAAACGCACACATCAATCATTGCGGCTAAGATACTGTAGTCTCACCAAACCATTTTTCGAGCTCGTTTCGAGACTTCGGAGGCTCGCTCGAAAACAATCTCCTACTAAAAAGTTGCTTGGCACATTAGATCAACAACAGGCAACGTTATCGGGTACATAACCACGAAGCTGGTTAGGAAGTTTAAATTATCATGGAAAGGGAAATGTGACTTCATCATCCTCGGCAAGGGAAAGAAATGTTGACAATGTTCCAAGAAGAACCAAATATACCTCATTGTTTTCTGTTTTGGAAGTTTCTTTCGTAAGGTTAAAATTATAATCTACATTTATAAACTGTTAGTTGAAGATACAATTATGGTTACCGTAGAAAACTTGTAGAAAACTTGCTTGTGAAAAAACGTTTAACGGAATATAAGCTTACGTTGTTGCGAGCGTGGCCATGTTCTTCGGTGGATTAAAACATCAGAGACAGCAACATGAACTCAAGTTTTTTTCGTACACGACGAAAACTTTTACATCACAACATGGACTCGTGTAACAACTCAATATGGTGCAATACATAGTCTCAACCTGGTGTTGAGCTTACAACTACTTCCGGTCTACATAAAACACTTCCGGTTTACGTAAGTTGAGTTGGTATCTTAACACCCCCACTCAAACACAACTTGGGGTTTACTAAGTAATAGGGAAAACTAGTAGATTTCATTAAAGGAAAAAAAAAAATGGGGGTTAGTTGCACTTTAACCTACTAACCTATCAAGTTTAGCTCTGGTTACAGGCTTGGTGAATACATCTGCAGCATTATTGTCTGTTGGTATATAGGCCAACTCAAGAACTCCATTCTGGATTTCGAGTCTTATATGTTATTTGCCGGCTTACGGTCGGTCCGTATAGTGAAAAACTGTGACCGAGGTCTTGAAAATGCTGCCCTAGGCCGCAGACCGAGGGCAGCATTTTCAAGCCCGAGGTCACAGCTTTTCACTATACGGACCGACCGTAAGCCGGCAAATAATATATCCTGCAGTAAATTGGTTTTGCAGATTACAAATGGCTTTGTTTACGCAACTCTTGTCATTGAATCGGATTGCGCGCCGTCTACTAAAGATTTGCAAAAAATCTTGGCAACGAGCGAGTAACTCAGATAGTAGACAAAGAAGGATGTATTAAAGAACAGATTTTTTTTAGAACTACCTTATGTTAGTTGCATTTATTTCAGCAGTTAAGTTCTCCAAAATTGTTTTTGCGGTGTGAAATCTCGTGCGGTTTGAAGTTTTACTACAAAAACAGCTTCTGTCAGTCGTTGCTTTTCAAATCACTTGAAATCAGACTTTTCTACCGTAAATCGAATAGCAGAAAGCGAGGAAATTCGGTATGTGTATTCCACAGAAATTCTTCTAAATACAGCAGCGATCAGAAAGGTAAATTCGGCTGAACTTGATTCAAATTTTACGGCGAGAGAAATACAGGATTACGCCCCATCACAGCGCCAAGCCACAAACAACCGAGCAAACTCTCACAGCTTCAAAACACTCAATTGAATTTACTTACAGTGACTTTCCTTGCCATTTTAAGGTGAACAGAGATAAACTTGCGTTGACTAATCGTCGATGGATGAGTAAAAAAGGCAAACGATTGACGATTACCGCTAACTTTTAGGAGCAAAATTTAGGCAACGGGGAAAAAATCCGGCCCGTGGGCCGTATCGTAAAAAGCTGAACCGGTCACGTACGTATGATTAGCCAATAAAATTCGAGGATTTAGGATTCCGGCCCGCTCAGATGCTTGAGAAAAAAATAAATAATGATGTTTCACATCAATGTGTTTTGATCTTTGGTGATGTATAGGATTATTGGCTAATGCAATTGCTCCCTGGTTGTCTACGTACATACAAACACTCTTACAAGGGAGACAGATTAGATCACTCGAAAGTTGCCTAAGAAACTTAGCTTCTTGAGTAGCTGTGGCTAATGCCACATACTCAGCTTCACATGTAGACAGTGCTACAATGGTTTGCTTTTTGCTTTTCCATGAGATCAGTGAACTTTCATTACATAACTTGAATGCATAACCACTACTACTGTGCCTATCATTAGGCATAGCCCAGTCTGAATCACTGTATCCCACTAGTTTTGGTTAACTTGTCTTAACAAACTTCAAGCACCTGTTTGGAGTTCCCTTTAAATACCTTAGCACTTGCTTAACCATCCCAAAATGTGACCTCTTTGGTTTTGACAAATGCTGCGATAAATATATTACAACATAACAGAAATCACATGTAGTGAAAGTCATGAGATAGATTAAACTTCCAACTATTTCACGATACAAATTTGTGTTTTCGAGATCACTTTCATCGGTTTCACTGGGTTTGTTTGCACGTGGTTTTATTGCATAGACCCACTTTCAGCCCACTGAGGCTAGAGAGGTGAGCTCAAATGTTTCATTCTCCCATAGTGCGTTAAACTCTTCATCCATGGCATCCTTCCAGGTACTGGAATCTAGATATGAGATTGCATCTTGGTACGACTGGGAAGCATTGGTTATTCTGTAGCAAAAATCAATTGTACAATTTGCAGCATCATCAACTGCATCATTCAGATCCTTCCCAGTTACATAATCATCAAGGTATTTTGGTCTGACACGATCTCTGACAGGATAACGCCTAACATTGGCGACCTCATTTTCATGTATTGGCTTTTCAGGTTCTGGTTTAGCAGAATCAGGCAACAGTTCACCACTTTCATCAACATGGTTTCAGTGAAGCCTCTCAGTGAACTTGGCACATCGGATTTTCTTGATAGTATTTTGATGTGGGTAATACACAAGAAATGCAGGGCTGGACCTGCCATGGCCCACAAAAATACCTTTCGCAGCTCGAGCACCCAATTTGGTTTTGTTCTGTACATATGCATAACACACTGTACCAAATACATGCATGTTGGACAAACTGGGTTTGATACCTGTCAAACACTGATAAGGAGTTTTACCTGTTCTATGGTTGTAGCATCTGTTGCGTATATGTGCTGACGCCAGGACTGCATAAGTCCTCAACTGTTTAGGCAACTCTGCTCCAATTAACAAACGTCTAGCCATATCAGGGACCTCCAGGCTCTCTCGGCTGTTCCATTCTGATGGGGTGAATAGGGGGCTGATTGCTCATGTTTAATTTGATTCTTTAACATGAGGGATCTGAACTCTTCATTAATGTATTCACCCCCATTATCAGATCGTAATTGTTTCACTTTGCCATAGGGTGAAGTATCAGCTAAGAACTGCTCAGTTGCCTTAGTGGCATCACTTTTGTTCTTAAGGAAATATACTCCCAAAGCACCTGAATAGTCATCAACAAATACCATTGCATACTTGTGACCTTCCTTTGATTCTGGGGTAGTAGAGCCTGCTAGGTCATTATGGACCAACTGGAGGGGAGCAGTTGCACGACGATCTGGCTTTCTGTTTTGATATTGTGACACTTTTCCTTGCACACAAGTGTCACATTCAGGTTTACCTTTTGTTGTTATTTTCATCCCTTCGACTACACCCTCTAATTTGAACACATCATCCATGTTGCAGTGCCCTAGAATTTGGTGCCAGGTCTCAGCAGTGTGTGCTCCACTACTAGGCATTGTGTTATTTAGGTAATAAAGTTTGCCATGTTCCTCTATGGCAAATTTCGTCCCATCTGGTGCATTCAACTGAGCAGAATTTGGTGTCAAATTTACAACGCTACCCCTATCAATTGCTGCTTGAACAGATAATATGTTTTGCTTATAACTAGGTCCGTACAAAGCATCCTCAAGAAAAACTTGAGAACATTGCCCTCTACATCACGTAGGATAACTTGTGCTCTGCTTTTAACAGACAACACCACTAGCTCTTCTACCATCTGCTAACTCTATGTAATGATTCTCAGGTTTAAACTCATCGTCAAATTTTAGAAACTTGGATTTGTCATTGAGAATGTGAGCAGTAGCTCCAGTATCAACTAATAAAGAGTTTTCTCTAGTGGAATTAAAATTGTCCACAGTTAATTTTAATGCAAATGAAGCATCCTTCTCATCACACTGACTGTCACTAACAGTATCAACAGAGTCTTTCTTACGACATACGTCTTTGTCGTGCGTCTTCGACTTGCAGTGGCTGCACCATCGGTGTCCTTTCTTCTTCTTGTCTTTGGAACGACATGCTGGCGACTTGTGTCCAGGTTGACCACAGGAATAACATATTATGGATCTGTTTGCCGGTGGAGTATTCTGGTTACAGTTCATAACGCTGTCTCCATCAGTCTGTGATGAAGTGCAGAATTTCTCCGTCTCCTCGTAAATCCTGAGTGCGGTCTTAAACTCGTGGAACTTCATCTTGTCGTCCTTCTCGTCGAGCTGCGAAACAATGGCTGAAAAAGTTTTGTTTTCTGCAGGAAGACCTTTCAGCACCATGGCTACCAAAAGACTATCACTGACTGGCTCTCCGGCGGATTTCAGCGATGCAGCTGCGGTTTCGGCGCGCAGAACATAAACCGTAATGAATTCATCGTGCCCCTTCTGTAGCGAGGTAAGTTTAGTGTACAGGGCAAGAACACGTGGCTTACTTTTGCCCATGTAATGATTCCTCAGTATTTGCAAAGCTTTCCTGCAATCGTCCCTGGCATCTCTCATATCTAAGGACAGGTTCCGATCATCTAACACTGGATAAGTTGAGCAAAAGCGTCGATGTTTTTGCTCACATTGTCTTCTTCTGGCTCGTTCTTCGCCAGGATAACATCGTGGAGTTTGTGAAGTCTCATATATGCAAGGAACTTTATCTCCCACAGCTCATATTTGGCTGCATCACCATCGAACAACAGCCTTCGACTGGGCCCATAACCTGTTGCGAGCGTAGCCATGTTCTTCGATGGATTAAGGTTACCGTATACCTTCAGGGGTGTCTCGCGTCCAAGCGATGTCGCGCGTCCGATTTAAGCTGTAGATAACTAAACCCCATATCAAATTAAAGCTTGTAGAGTTGGCTATCAAACCATACCAAAAATTTTGAAATAAAATGAATTGCCGATTTTTTCACGGCCACTAAATGCAAGCGTCCTAATCACCTTTTGGAAGCTACAAGTCAAAGCGAATTTTGTTTTTCG
>Ga0126339_10001949_pt1 | contig 14513 bp, 8 predicted proteins | sample OrbTmetagenome_2_FD_92532 | JGI IMG/M metagenome (GOLD analysis project Ga0126339, IMG submission 92532) | Coral microbial communities from Petempiche,Puerto Morelos, Mexico - Orbicella T R C metagenome | ecosystem: Host-associated > Invertebrates > Cnidaria > Coral | place: Petempiche,Puerto... | reverse complement strand
TATTATTGTTATAATTATATTATTATTGTTATAATTATATTATAAACAACCATTTTTTATTGACACTTTTCTTTCATTTTTTCTTATCCAGATATCAGAAAATTTTTACTTTGACATGAACAGCGAATGGTGCAGGAAGCTAGTCAAAGAACACACTTCTCGCACAGATATTTCCACTCTTAGTCGATCAGCAGTGTTTTCCATTACATACCCCTCAACTGATGTGTTTCTTGTCATTAAGTTGGAAAAAGTTCTCCAGCAAGGTGACATAACTGAATGTGCAGAGCCATACTTGAAAGATGCAGAAAACCCTAAGGTTAGTTTAGTTACAGTTTTATTTATTTATATATTTATTTATTTATTTATTTATTTATCCAACCCAAGCAACCACATAAACAAGATACGCTCAGTGATTTCTGTGTGTTTGTTTGTTTGTTTGCTTGTTTTATCAATTTGTTGTTTCAGTCTAGGAGGGGAGGAAATGGAATAAATATAACAAATTCATCTGCTTTACAGTACCAAGAATGCGTGGTGCATGACAGAAAGGCCGGTGACGATCAGAGATCAGTACCGGAGTAGAGGCCAAAAACAAAGCAAGGCTTGAAAGTTTTCCTGATATTTTGGTGTAAAATAAGTATCATCAAGTTCTCCAAACATTAAAACTCAATAATCAGGTATTGTCAAAATATTCGCTGAGAACATTAAAACTGCATTTCAGTTAATGGACAAGATTCATCCGTTTCTACACAAAATGGTGACTTTTCAGCTACTTTCTTGAATTTTGTGTGCTTCAAAATTATGAGTGCCCACAACTTTTATTACAGATATTTGTAGCTTAGGCCTAGTAAATTGTGCTGATAACAGTCATTTTTCATGTAGAGGTGTAGCATTTGGAAAAAATATGTTTGTTTGGAGGCTATGTCAGGAAAAACGGCAAAGACGTTTTTTAGAGGATAAGGAAAAAACATCATAACTTTGCTTGTGTTTGAGACAAGTAAACAGTCTTTAGTTGTGTGTAAAGAGGAAAGAATTATGCAGTAGCTCTGAAAGAATTATTCAGATTGTTTCATTAAATGTGCAAATTTTAAGAAAGTTTAATGTAACTCCCAAATTTTGGAGTTTCAATTTCCGGTTTTGTGTGGTTTTCAAGGTGCCTACAAAAAAAATTCTCCAAAAGATAAAGAAAGCGAATCCATCGAAGTAAAGGCCATTTTCGTTCAATGCACATGTTGCTTGACTTGCATAGAAAAAAATGAAGGCAATCCATTTTCCACAAAAATTTGAGTGGTTGGTTCTTACACGGACACGCTCTTAAAAACTTTTATTCTAGGTCACTCTAGTAGGCTTTATTCAACTAATTCTGTGGGCCTTATTTCTGGCACTCTCTGGGGTGCAGTCTATGTTCTTCCCCCAGCAGCAGCTGGTAATCAAGTCAGCAAATTTTGATTTTTACAGAAAACTGTGAACACCTAAAGTATGTCTGGAATATTTATTGTGTTATAACCAATCATGAGCGAGATCTTCAAGCACAGAAACCACAGAGAGCGGATGTGAACTATAAATTTAGTTTTCAGTTTTCGCTTAGTCCCTAGGTACTAGACTTGCTACAAGTCGACCTTCACTCAATTAGTCATCCCTCAAGCAAAGCAAGAGGCAGATTGAGAAAAAACTAACGATGGAAATGAAATACTATTGGAAAGGACTTTTAGAAAGTCTACAAGATACATGTCGTATTTATATTAAAAAATTCTCCAAAAAATAAAAACTAACAATGGAAATGAAATACTATTGGAAAGGACTTTTAGTAAGTCTACAAGATACACATGTCGTATTTATATATTGCTGAAAGTATAAATGATTGGTATTTGTTTGTATCCTGAACCACATCCAGGACTCAGTTTGAGGGATTTTGGAAAACAAGAATGTTGCCAACGTGTATGGTTAGTCAAGCAAAGTGACAGTTAATTTGACGCAACTATAAATAGGGATGATTAAAAATCTAAAATTTTGGTGGTTTCTCTAACCTTGGTATCATCTTTGGTTAAACTAGCAACTTGATTTATTTTAGTAAATAATTACAATCCCTTGGGCCTGGTGATTCAGTTATCTAAAGACTCTGGGAATTTAAGCTTTTTAAAATCATTGTAAGTTTACTTTTAATTGTAATTTTAGCTTTTAGCCTCTTTATTCCGTTTTTAATCTTGTCATGCGCATTTGAACATTTTATGAAATTTGCGCATTATAAATGTTATTATTATTATTATTATTATAATTATTATTATTATTATAAATAAATTCCAATGTTTGCAATTTTGGAAGAAGTTGTGGCTGACATGTAGTAAGCACCTCAATTTTCTGCTGTTCCTTCCCAAATAAATTTGCACTTGATAAAGATATTACAAAACTATAATGGACTTCCATTTTCATCAATGTTACTCATCGTTTTTCGTTTGTTATCGTGTTACATTACCTGTCACAGTGGTTGTTGCTTAATTTCCTTTGTCAACATTGGTAGTCCCATCAAATGTAAATTGGAAAGTAACTGAACATTTCTCTTTTTCAAAGTAACTTTTTCACCATTGAGGTGAAAATTGTAAGTGAGCTTTCACATTTTGCGGGTTTAATTGCTATTGTTTAATGTTTCCTTGACAATCTGCTCGAAACAATCGTAACACAGCATAATTTAAGCCGTTATGACATCTGTTCAAAGTATTTATTTCTTGAACCGTGAATTTAAATACAGTTTTTCTTTCAGAATGGACAAATGTGGCAGTTTGAATCAGAAAAGTTGAATGCTTGTTTTAATCAAACACAGCCATTCGGGCAGCTGTATAAAGTACCTTCTGAACAAATAATCCCAGCCATTCGAAAACCTGAAAAAAATTATCCCATCAGATACCATTTGCTGATCGAATGGCTGATTAGTTTTGTGTGAACAAATAGCAGCAGCCATTCAAACAGCTGAATACTATTTTCCCGAATAGGTGACATTAGCCGTTTGAACCACCGCAGTTTCTTTCAAACAGATAACATCAGCTGTTCGAACAGCACCATTTTTTTTGAACAAATAACCTTAGCCGTTGGAATGGATAACTATTTTTTCGAATGGATGACCATTAATGTTTTTCAAACAGATAGTCTTGGCTGTTCGAACGGATGAAGATTTTATTTGAACAGATGACCTCAGCCGTTCGAACAGGGATGATGATTTTTTTTCGAACGGATAACCTCAGCCATTTGAACGGATGAAGAATTTATTTGAACGGATGACCTTAGCCATTCGAACAGATGACGATTTTTTTCGAATGGATAACCTCAGCCGTTTGAACAGATGAAGAGATTTTTTTTCAAACAGATAACCTCAACCATTCAAACGACTAGAAATTTTCCTGAACAGATGATCCAATCCATTCGAATGGCATCCCATCGATCACGAACGGATGACAAACGAATGGCAAACGACAAGCGGACGGTTTCTTAGACGTTCAAACGGATAGTGGTAGTGTACGTTTTCACGTGAGAGGTCACATTTTAGGTGTTCACAGTTTTCTGAGTTTGACAGTAAAATAATGGTTGTTTATTTTAGTTCTTTACATGTGTATGTATCTGTGAGCCTTCCCAGAATTTGTTTCATAGTTATTCAATAAGCCTACGTTCCACAGAGATTTTAAACTGTGTCATCATTGGCCGTCATTAAATATTTGATCACAACTCAAGAGCTTATTTGATCTTGATGAACTTTGGACATATAATGGATATCCTTCTCTAGCAGAAGCAACATTATATTATACATGTATCGTAAGGTTTTTAAATGTTTAAGATAGAGAGAGTTGCTCTAGTTTCATGCTGTGTAAGTTAGAGGATGGTGGGTAGATTTAAAATTTCATTCAAGGGTAGCCAGAGGGACCATCTTCTGACTTGCTGTGTATAATTTATTTCGTGTCAGGGCGTTAATGTTGGTTATAATCCAGATCTCTTGTTACAAGAAGTAGACTTGGGGAGTAGGCATAGACAAACACAAAATAATTTAAGTGAGATAGATTTCCTTGTACGAGTTTGTTTGTTTAATAATTCACTAATTATTTTCATAGTGAAATCAGTGCAAACCTGCTTTAGTTTCCAGATGTAATTGAACCTTTTGTCATAGCTTACAGGTATAAATTTCCAAATAATGTTTTGTCCTTGGTATGGGACAAATTTTCAGGAAAGCTACAGCAGAGTTTTGGAAAATGATTATCTAGCCACTGTTCATTCTTGGCAAAAACAAAGAAAGAAAAAAAAGACAAATTCCTTTCGAATGTATTTGAACCAGCAATCCCAAGATGAAATAAATACTGTACCCCTGTATTCTACAAACTGAGCTATCATGTAGCATTCATCACTAGAGAAAATCATGCTAAGAAATTTAATTAAACTCTACTTTGTTGTGCTGTAATTGTTGTGTTGTCAATAGCCTGATATCATTTTTAACAAGTTATGGCCTAGCCAGAGGGAGTTATGGTAGCTAGTTGTGGAAAAAATCCACTTATTCATTCAGTCACTCGGTCAATTGATGGGTCACAACCTTTTGTGGTAATTCTGTTGACCAGTGCACACAACATAAGAGGCGACTTTGCTCAACCATTGTGAACAAAATAGCTGCCAAAGCAACCACCGATCTTTCACATTTGGAGTCAAACAAATGCCCTAAAATTAAAGGCTATTGGTATGCAACAAAGGTTGGTGTAAACATGATTGTAATTCAGCCCATCAATAGCTTTGACAGTTTTTAACCAAAGGGCCTTTGATTGTTCCTGAGTTTTTAATTCTTTTTTGATCTCCGTCTCTCTTTCACAAAATTTTCGTTCATCATGTGGTATTAAAAAGTTGAGAATAAAAACATTGGGAGGATCTTATCATGTAATAATTCACATAATTGTCTTTCCCAAGAATAGAACTCTGGATAGGCAGGAGACTAGCCATATAGATCAGTGCCCCTTATTTGTTTTAAACACATATATATGGACCAAAGTGAAAGTTTGTCATTTCTTTTGTCATTCTCCTTCTTATAAACCAAGCATCGAGAGAAGATGCGTGTGGCTGCTGTATCAAATTGTGAGAGGCTTGGCAAGTATCGCATGCCTTTTGCATGGACTGCAATTCATCTTGTTGACATCATAAGTGGAAAACAAGCAAGCACTGATACAGCAGCAACAGCAGCAGCAGCAACAGGCCCTTCACAGGAAAAAGAGACAACTCCAGCAGGAACTCCAGCTAGGAAGGTAATAAATCCAAATGTAGACAAGCTGCATCTATTAAGATGGATTCCACTCAAAGTTCATCGAGTAATAAGAGCAAGAAAAGATTTCCACAAAATATACTTAAAGCACAGTAACATTTTGAATACTATATGAAACATCTCACTTTAATTCATTTCTCAAAGTGCCCTGCAATTACATTTTCCAGCATTCTCTAGAAAGTTAATGTCAAACCTCATAAAATGCTAAAGCATGTGTTATTTTGTTCTAAACTGGCATGAAACATCCGTTTTGATTAGAATATGGATGACTTCAAACTGGATTTTCTCTAGCAAGGTCAGCTTGAGAGCTAAAATCATGATAAGTTCTTCTTACATGTAGCTGTATTCAAAATGTTGCCATGCTATGAGGTTTTCTTGGTAACTTTATTTTGCAATATTTATTATTACTTGAATTGTCTGAAATGTGTAGTTAAAACAAAAATGATCTTAATCGTTGCTTTTCATATCTCACTTATTTTGCAGTCAAAGTACTTGTAGTTGATTTTTAAAACTGTGGAAAAGTAGGAGATGAAAAAGTGATATGTAAAGAAAGACATCACTGTTTTTTATTAATTTTTGGTACAAAGTTTAGTAATATTAGTAATTGGACTGATTGGAGTACAATTCAGAAAGTAACAGGGTAAGTACAGTTGCTATAGTACAAAAGTAATTAAATAAATGTAAAGGAAGTTGAATGAATTTTTTGATGAAATTCAGTGGATTTTGAGTTAAAAAAGTATGCAATCTCTGGAAGAAACAAACGTTCTGTAAACTCTAGATGTGTACCACATTGCACACATTTACGCTACTCAAAAGTGCCTGCTACATGTAAATTTGGAAGTTTCAAGAGTTGTTTCTTTCAGAACTTATGGTGTCTTAGTTGCTAAAGATTACTTGAATGAAAGAAACTTCACTCTTTTCACACTGATCACTCATTAAGTTCTCAAAGTAGCCAATTGGTCTTTTTTCCACTAGCAATCTGGTATTGTAGAAACACCCCCTGTTGTGCCACGAAGTAGCAAGCGCAAGGACAGTGAAAGTGTTTCCAGCCGAAGTTCGCTAATTGAGGCACGCAAGTCAATTCATCTGTTAGATGGCAGTGAACTAGAAGTGGTCCCAGACTTGACGAACTTTAGACCTGTCACACTCACTGTCAGTAGTTTTTTCAAACAGGTATGACTAGAAACAACAGCACCTTGGCCAACTTTGATCTGCCTTTACTTGGTATAATTTTTTTTTCACTTTTTTTTCTGCTGATTATAATTATAGTAAATTATAACATATTTGTTTAAAATTTTGTCCAGGAATCAGATAAATTGAAAGACGAAGATCTGTACAAATTCTTAGCTGACCTGAAAAGACCTTCTTCAGTATTAAAACGCCTTAAATGCATTCCAGGTAAGTATAATTCTTGTATTTTTTAGAGCTGTTAAAATTATGTTATTAATTGGTTCTTGGGTCAATTTGTTTTTTGCAGTAGTAAGATATCTAGAGCATAATAAATTATAGAGTATCCTACTTAAAACAACAACAACAACAAGAGAAACATTTTTAGAGCAAAAGTTTGAAAAATTTCTCTGTGCTGAGAGTCCTTTAAGTTTCTTTCTCCAAAATTAATGTTTGTTAACTTTGTAATTAAAATTGTTTTTCTGTCCAATGGTAGGTGAGGCAACTTGCCCTTTTATATTAAAAGTCTAAGAAAGTATTACCTTGTCACACAGCTAAGAGCTTTTTGTCCCAGTTGTCACTAGTCATCACCAGACCTTGAGGGCTGCCAGAAAGGAAAATTAATTCTTATTCACAGTAAAATCATGAGTAATTATTTTTGTGGTTATTATTTTCTTAAGCCTACCATTTTAAATACCTTGTAGGGACACTGAAGCTTGATATCTCTCCTCCGGGAGAAAAACCACCATACTGCCTAACATCTGAGTTGCATCAGGTATTGAACAAAATAAATTTATATCGCAAAAATGAATTTTAGTACTAAAAGGTACTCTTTTGAAGAAAAAAAGATACTGCTATTGTTGCTATACTAATGCTGAAAGTTAAACTATGATTATGTGTTACTGTTATGACATAATTTGTTTCAATGAAAGGTTCTCCTCTCCAAGTCTTAGCTGATTACCATGGTTCTCTAAATACATATATTAAATAAATCAACTTTGAAGCAGTTGTGGACATGAAGTGATGTATTTGATTAAATGAATGGTTCATTCAGCAAGATCTGTCTGCCATCTCTTCTCTCCTCGAAAACAAATGTCACATTGTTCAGTGACAATTAGTCTTAAAATGCCATAATATTTTATTATTAAACACCTAGAGCAGTCAATATAGCACCATAATACAGCTATACAATTCTTAACCAATCAGAATGTCAGATTCTTAAATCTGTGAACCTCTGTGAATTACTGTATACTAAAATGATATGATTTATTAATATACATACTGGTAGGGTTCATAATTGTACCAAACCCTACTAATAAGGTGATGAAATCCTTCCCTACTACCAGGTTCACCCATATCCAGATGGACAGGGCAGGCCAACCAAAGAGATTGAAGAGTTTGCTCCCCGAGAAGTGTTTACTCCATACCTTACATTCAAGTAGGAAGATAGTTATTTGCACCTTCATGGATATCTAGCTTTGTACCACAGAACTGACATTTTGCACACAACTTATAACACTTACAGAACACACAATACTGGTTTTAGCTGTTGTCAAATAAAGACAGATCCTAAATTATTATCTTAATTCAATTACCAAAAATTATTATAAGTACAGTGTAGTGCTCCAATCCATCTTTTACTAGTTAGATATTTTAAGCATGTTTTCTAATTTGGACCATTCATGTATATTTTACAGAAACCTTTTGTATGTGTACCCTTTGAGTGTCAATTATACCAGTAGAAGCACATCTGCCAGAAACATTGCCGTTAAAGTACAGTTCTTGGCAGGAGAAGACTTATCACCACTTGAAGTAAGAGACTTAAAGACTCTCTGTTGAACAGCTCGTATTGCGTGCCTCGGCTCGAATTTTGTACAATATGAAAACCTTCTTTTCGAAGAGTTTTGTAGTAGCTATTCTAATCTGTGATAATCTGAGCAATCTAACTTGATTTTCAACCCGATATCATTCTTCATCAACAATATCGCTCTTTTGGATTGGGTGATTATTTAAGGAGAACAATTGGTAGTAAATTGTCTGTTACATATTTAAGAAGGTAAACATTAGCTGGTATAGTGTGATTTGCAAAGAGTTAGACCATAGAGGCTCTTAGGAGAATCATCTGAGAAAATCTGTCCAGGATTGGTGGAGAAATAGTAGGGAAGATGTACTCAGATGCAAGAAAAAGTACTCCCATCTGCTGACAGGAGTGTCAGAGAATTGATTTTATTTTCCTTTGTACTGCTGTCATTGCCTGGTGCCATTGCTAGCGTTCAGAAAAGGCTATCACATCGCTAGTAGATTCATCCAATTTTAGGTTAGCTTCTGTGAGATTTCTTGACAAGCTCTTTCTCTGCTGCATTTTATTCCTGGAGAAGAAAACCCTTCTTGCAAAAAAAGCAAACTGGAAGCGTTTTAGTATCCGTACATGACTGGTTATCGATTCTAAAGCACAGTAACAATGAAATCACCAACGAAAAACTACGTCATGACTAAGACAGTATTCTGAGCAAAGTAAGTACTGCACATTCTGTTTATAGATATGCTTGTGAAAGAAAATAAAAAAGTAAATTCATTTTGTGGAGTTGGCATCCTGGCATCCTATGGACAGCCACATATTAAATCTTTTTTAAAACTACTTTTCGAATCCTGGCTAAAAGCTTACCAGTAAATTATATTTGAGACCACCAAATGCCCTAAATCCTTTCGATTTTTCTGATGATATCTTCAGTGACGGAATCAAAATGAAAACAAATGCTAGCAATGCATGCCATTCAACAGAGAGTCTTTAATGAATTCTTGTGGATTTTTGTTAGTAAGACATTTGTCAGAAGCAGATCTTGTCACAAGCGATGACATGCAGTCATGGTTTTCAACCCAATCAAGTGAATAAAATGATTTGAAATTATGGACTTTAAAGACAGGATTTAATTGGACAAGGGTCACCTTTATGTTCTTGTTCCAGTTATGGGACTCTAAGTGTAATGCAATGGTTTGTATCGACTTTGTGCTTTATATGTAGCTTTAAGTGTTCTTTTTTCAAACAGCATTAATGTTGGTGCAAAAGAGAGAATCAATTTGTGTTTGTGCAATTTGCTGGACATACATGTGTGTGTGACCATGTGATGTGAGCATTGTTGTGTTACAATAAATATTGACTTTTGATAACTGCACCACAGGGCTCCATTGTCTCCCAGTACAGAGAGCCTAGCATGAATATTTTTTTTAATCATTTGGCAAAGGTTATTTAATAGAGAGGGAGAGATGGGGGCTTCTTAAATGTTGAACTTTTAGAAGGGGACTTAAGGGGACTCCCTAGAGTATTTACGAACACCCTTCCTATAGAACGCAAGTTAGAAGAGGAAACTTAGTTAACTTCTCTTAGAGTTTTCCCTGTAGAAATTTACCAGTATAGGTACTATTAAAATAAGGCTTGTTTTTTGGTTGTCAATTTTTGGATTAAGGCCATTACCATGGCTACATCTCATGTAATGACAGGCAGATATATGCCTCATTTTGGTATTAACTCCTTAATGTTTATACTTTTCTTTGGTGAAAGTTTTTCATACTTTGACACATCATGGAAATAATATTGCCTGAAATTTTGAATTGATAAAAAGTCAAGGTTGTTCAGATGGTTTTGCCAATATTCTGTAATTTGTCATTCTTCTAAATATATTAGATTAACTCTGATAGATTTTAGCAAAAATAGGGTATTTTATAGGAATTGTATGTGGTTACAAATGAGCCAAATTTTAAAACAAATTCACCAAAGGAAACATGCAAAAATTCACTGTCAGTTTTGCGTTTTTTGCTCATGTTGCCATCATAAAATATCCAAAAACACTGCCTTTTTCATTTGATCATGCGCAGATTACTTGAGCTTTCGTGCTCAGCACACATGCAATCGTGAAGCTATAGGGAGCCACCTCGATAGATTGAGGTTGTGTGGTATTTGTATTCTCAATATTGTTGTTTTTAATGGTCTTTTTAGTGTGTATTTGGTAAATCCAGTACAGCTGCTATGCAGTCAGAAGCCTGGTCAGCAGTAACTTACCATAACAAGTATGTTATTATATTTTGCATTCATTATTCTAGTGCACATACTTTCTTTGAACTGCAGTTGTGAACACTGCTTCATTGAAGTCTGTATACATGCAAATTCAGTGTTGGGAATTAGCACTTGCCAATGCATGTGCGAAAAGCGTTTGGCAAGTACAAATCATCGATCACTCACAAGTGATTTTGAAAGTCACCCACCTTAATAGCAAGCGCTGTCAAAATTTAATTTCCAACACCACAAATTACTCATATAATTATTTTATAAGTGACTACAAAATTGTTTGGTTAGCAGAATCTTGTTTAAGGGTGGTGAATAGTCAGAGAATTGATTTTTCTTTCAGTAACAGTAAAGCGTAAAATAGTAATAAAATTAATTAATTTGTTATTATAATTTTATTTATAATTTGAGTTGTTGGCTTTGATATTTAGGTGTCCAGACTTCTATGAAGAAGTAAAGATCAAGTTGCCAGCACATTTGACAGAACAACATCACCTCCTTTTCACTTTTTATCATATTAGCTGCTCAACAGGAAAGAAACCTGAAGAAAAGGGGCCTGTTGAAACACCAATAGGCTACACAGTAAGATTAGTTGTCAGTGTGGTATAACTAGGCACAAGTAGTAAATATACAGGTATCAACAACAGATAATTAGGAGGCACACAGCATTGCAAGAAATATTGCAGCCAGCTGGGCAGAATAGTGGGGCATTTCAAATGGATGTGAAAGTACTGTGAGATAATGATAGTGAACCAGTATTTTAGGTTAACAATGATAATGTTTATTCTGAAATAACAAATTTGAAGTGAATTTATAGAACTTAAAAAGAATATATTTATTTACTTTTAAGAGTCTCTGAGAAAACCAGGCAGAATTGAAATATATCGGAAGAAGGGTAGCGACCAATCTCCACAATATTTATGTTGTATACAGTCCTTACCCAACTAGTAAGCATGGTAATATTTTTTTCCTGATTGGCTTTATCATTTTTGAGAACATAGACACCTTAAATTTTGAGAAAAATTAAAGTGACTCTGAACCCTTCCCATACTTTTTGTTGTGGGCTTGTGCATTATGCATGCATAAGCCCAACAACTGTGAAAATCTTGTGAGTTTGAGGACGAGATGTCACGTGACAGAGCTTTAGGAGCATGAGTAGTCTGAGAGGTAGACTGGTTACTAGTATTTGGCATGATTGTTTTTTAGTAAAAGCGGCCATTGCTACATTTGTAGTGCATACAGTACTGTGCAAAAGTAATGAGAGCGAAATTCGTCGAATTACGTTGCTTTTCAGTACTCTTCGACGCCATTCAACGAATTTTCAAACAAAACAATATGTCAACGAAATATTCGCAAAATATCGTGGCTACTATTGTTCTTACCCAGAGCGAATTTTCAGACCGCGTTACAAAAAGTCGTTCTGCCTGTAGCGAAGTTTCAACAAACATAGCGAATTTTCCTTTTAGCTTTCAAACGATATTTCATTAATTGTTTTTCTTCCCTGAATTCTCTCAGGACTTTAACGGCTCCCACGCTATTCAGTGGACATGGCAACCATGTTTGTATATGGTTGAATTTTAAAGTTCGCATTGTTAGTTTATCCTCAGCAATCATGGTATCAACTTATACACATAAGCGAATCCAATCTCTACATGAACAAAATCTTCATCCAGTTGAGATATTCAAAATGTTAAAGGGAGAAGATCTAGCAGTTACATGTAGTTATCAGAGTGTGGCAAGAATTATAAACAAGCTAAAACTTACCGGTTCCACGAACAACCTGCCAAGATCAGGTCGGCCTAGAAAGGTAAACCCTGAAGCCAAAGCGTTCATTGAAGAACAGATGAGAAGAAACGATGAAGCAACCAGCCAAGAAATCCAGAAGAAGCTTGCCAAACGTGGGTTAATAGTTTACGCGTCAACCGTCCAATGATCCCGCAAAGAACAAGGTTGGACTCTGCAACAAACAAGATACTGCCAACTGATCAGAGAAGCCAACAAAGTCAAGAGACTGGAGTTTGCCCAGCATGTTCTAGACTCTGGAAATACATTCAATAATGTCATCTTCTCTGACAAATGCTCCATCTCTCTTCAGCAGTTTCGCCGCACGTGTTATCGAAAGGTCAATGAACCAGCAAAGAGAAAGCCAAAACCTAAACACCCGCTTAAGGTTCATGTCTGGGCTGGCATCAGCAGGAGTGGCGCCACAAAAATCTGTATTTTCGAGGGAATAATGCAGGCCAATCTGTACTACAACATTCTTGAGGACACTCTGATTCCATTCATCAACAATACTTTGCCAAACCATCGTTTTATGCTGGACAATGATCCCAAACACACCTTGAGACGTGCCCAGGCCTTTTTCAATGAGCATGGCATCAACTGGTGGCAGACCCGTCCTGAAAGCCCGGACCTCAATCCAATTGAGAACGTTTGGCGTGAACTGAAGTTGTACCTTGAGTCAAAAGTCAAGCCCCGAACGAAGGAAGAACTCATTGCCGGCATTCAAAAATTTTGGAACAAAAGGATGGATAGAGCCAAGTGCGGGCGTTACATCAATCATGTCCTTCAGAAGGTTGTTCCAGCTGTTGTCGTGGAGCATGGTGGTGCAACCAAGTATTGAAAGTGTTTAATAATCTTTCAGAACAAAAACAGCTCCTTTAGGAGCCACCAAATCTGAGAAAGGTCAATGGCCAATAAAAAAGACTACTTCTTTCGGATCAGGACTTTGATTTTCATGCAAAATTCTCTCCCCTATTCCCACTCCCCACCCCTTTTGTTATCCTAGCTGCTTACTTCTCACTCAGAAGTAAGAATAGTAACAAAAATCAGCTGTTTACATAAGTGTGGATGAAACTTCAGGTAATTTAAAGACTTGGAACCGTTTCTTCGCATGAAGGCAAACTCGGTTCCAAATGAGGCCAGACATTCAACTGGTCAAAATCGGCGATAAACCCATTCTGCCTCAGACCATGAACTGAACTTGAACCTTTTGGGCAAACTGTTTCAGCATCTCGTTCATTTATTAAAACTAAGAATTAAATAGTAAGGAGTGTATTCCTTCTGTTTTGTCACATAGAAGTAAAATTGATTCAAACTGCAGTGAGACATTCGATCAGTACCGTGATCTTCACGGCTTATAGAATGAAAAGTGACAATTTCAGGCAATTTGCACTGAACGAACATTTTGCATGCAAGAAACCAAGATAAAACCAGTTCTTTATATGTATTTGCCACTGCCAACAGTATTAAGCAAATGTTAGCCAAAACGCGGTCTGTTCCGATCAAGTGAAATTAAAAAATGTCGAGACATATTCCCGTTGTTGTTTACATTATCATAATTACAAGCGGCTTTGTGTAAACATTGTGGTAACGCTACAACATGACATTACATCAGAAATCAAAAGGAACATCACAAATCATTTGAAAAACCCTCATCATTCATCTCAAGAAAAAAGAATGAGACCATGGAAAATAACTTCAAAACTACCAGAATTCTGTCTGGACTTTTGAAAAGGATGTCATGTGTAAATTATCGAGCCGTAATCTGTGTTATGAACATTAACTACCGCCGCACTCATGCGTAAACTGAATAATTAATGACTCTCCTCGCTTAACATGTCGTCGATATTTTGTTTCGTTGTGGTGAATTTCCATTGAAATTTCTTTCCTTCGAAATATCGTTACATCGAATTTTCGTCTTCCTTCTCAAATTTTCATCAAATTTTCGTTTGAGAGTACACATCGGTTCGGTCGAAATTTCGAACAAAAATTCATGAGAACAAAGAAGGTAATTCGATGAATTTCGCTCTTATTACTTTTGCACAGTACTGTAGTTGTTGCTACTCAAGAAGTAACAAGCTTGCCAAGCACTTTCAACACCATCAATGAAGAAATGCAAGCAAAAGATGAACTTTCGGCTTTCGTATTTACACAAATACTTTAAGTAAGATTTAAGAGGCCCTGTGCCTAAGAAACAACCGATTATTTTCGGCTAAAAAAGAACAT
>Ga0126339_10001948_pt1 | contig 14513 bp, 9 predicted proteins | sample OrbTmetagenome_2_FD_92532 | JGI IMG/M metagenome (GOLD analysis project Ga0126339, IMG submission 92532) | Coral microbial communities from Petempiche,Puerto Morelos, Mexico - Orbicella T R C metagenome | ecosystem: Host-associated > Invertebrates > Cnidaria > Coral | place: Petempiche,Puerto... | reverse complement strand
TTAAGGTATTAAGTAAGTTTCTTGCGTCTCATAGATATAACAAGTTGCAATTTAATGTTTGTCAGGCACGAAAGCCTTGTGATTTGTGCTAAATACTGTTCAAAAAGATTAGACTGATTTCTTAAGCACTTAGACCAGAAACAACTCGTGCATTTCAACCCATTTTTAGATTGTCGACAAAGAACAAAACAAGTCAGTGAAAATTTGAATTTCTATCAAACAATTAGGAAGGAATTTTTTTTTGGATCTATTGCTTCCAAGAAAATTATTTTTGTTTGAATTAATCAGTTGATCTCGAGCTTCGTCATATATCTAAAGCAATTTTTCCCAGAAAATATTTTGGCCATTAGTATTCAAAATTGGCTACCATTCGTGTATGTCCTTTGAAGTGTAATCGTTCAGTTTCAAGTGTACACGGTAGATTGACAATGAAACACTAGCTATTTAGTGTGGCAAAGTTATTACTTAAGATGAACGATAACAAAAACTAGCCGTGATTGCACTTTCTTTTCATTCAACAAGCAGTAGTAATCTTTAGCATCAGATGTCTGTCTTTTAGCGTAAATGGCGGCTATTGTTTCTAGTTATATTGTTGTCTTGTATTTACAAAACTCAAGTGTCCACCTGGGCAGATGAACATTGAATTCATCACGTAATCTTTAAGTGAAAGCTACTGTAGAGCGATTCTTGTTCTATTATGTCGGTGGTTTTCGATCTCCTCATTAACGTAGATTCATGGAAAATTGAATTAATCCGGGAATTTTTTTTAAGATATGAAAGGGGATCTTAAATAGTGAACAAGACATTTTCTTTTACAAAACGTGACTTTTACAGACAATTAAGAGTTGCCTTACTGCCATTTTTGATGTCTGCGTATGTTGCAGCGTTTGAATGCATCGTTTAGAGAAGGTTTTTCAATCTCGTAACTTGATTTTGCTCTTACGTTTTCAGGGTTATGCTTATCATCAATAGACGGTAACCGTAGCAACATTGATCTTGTTAAAGCAAAGATATTTGCTCTGTTAAAGTGATCCACTAATGTCCTTATCCTTGCAGGGGGGACGCTCAGCTTTACACTATGCCTCTTCCTCTGGTTCAGACGGAATCGTCAAACTTCTTCTCTCGAAAAAGGCGGATGCGAGTCTCACAGCAGGGGTAAGGATGTGAAAAGAAAACAAATATAATAATCCCACCCCTCCCCTAAAATGTTGGCAGGTGGTCTGCATCTAAAGTCGAGTGAAGTTCTCTTTTGCTCTGACTTTTAGGGTTCTATCAATAAATTATGTCTTTCTGGTTTTGACTTTTCGAAGTTATGCTCGTTATTTTGAACGTATAAACAGACATTATTCTTTCATATTTACGACGTAACCCTGAAAAAATGCGTGCAATGTCACTTATTACTTGTCATTTGCGCGCGAAAATTGGAAACCCGCCAAGCGACAACCAACCAGAACACAACACAGATCTTTGTAGAGTGACTTCGTCATGGATATTCTTGGGATGAGGAACTATGTTGATGTTCGAATCTCAACTTGCTTTTCAGCCTGAAGAGCAGCTGCCGCTGCACATGGCCTGCAGCCGCCCCTCTGGCGCCGTGGAGATTGTCAAAACGCTCCTAAAAGCGTCTGGGAAGGATGCCAAACTCACAAGTGACAAAGTGAGTAAAAAAAATTGACTCATTCTTGTAAACAAGTGTCGTATTTTGAAAATCTTTGTTGAAGAACTGGAAAACTTTCCTTATTCAATTGAGAACTAGAGCGAAAACCCACGAATGCTCCGAAAACTGTCACTCTAGAAGTGGACCTCAAGTTGCCTAGCAAAGTAAATGACGAAAACCGCTGACTCGATTACTACTCAGAGACAGGCATCATTTTGCAACGAGTGCTTGTTCCCCTCCACACATCACGCCAATTTTAATTAAAGGAGGTTAAAAGTGAGTCTGATAATCCGAAAGTCGATGAATAAGTAATCCAAGAATCTAAAGGAAAAAAAGGAGAACATAATAAGCACTTTTATGTCCAAACTGTGCAGTGTACTGACGTATCTTTGGCGTTCTTGGTCATCTTTTACCTCAAATTATTTGTCGACCGAGCTCGAGTGAAATGCCGCAAATGTGCTATCAGGCCCTACACCTTAAAGGGACACTGTCACGATATATTTGCTTAAAACTGTTATAAATCCACGACATGGTCCCCAATTAGCTCTAACTAAATGATTAAAAGCAATTTTTTAAAGAAAGTCCCACACTACGGCAACATTTTTGCAAAATTTCAACGGTTTTCGAGCCAAACTTGAACCTTTAAAAAACTGACATCCTGACGCTTTTTCAAAAATCCATATCACAATCCGTTTCCATCCTCGCCATCGTTAGCCATCCTCACTTCCTAATGGGTCCTAATCATTTGTCGAGTACTGCTCTACAGAATAAAACCATTATTGTTCAGCTTCCAATGATCGATATATGTTTTTATATGAGATTTCCAAAATCATGCTAAAAATGGTGGCGGTGTCCCTTTAAGTCGAGTTCAGTAAGTTGAAGTTCCTTTTTGTTCAAAATTAAAGTAGAAAGGTAGGGTTTAGAAACTGAGCACTGTGATCTGCAAAGTTAATTTAGAAGACCGCAATTCGAAAGTGATCGCTTAAAGTGGCTTAGGATATTTATCACCAAGAACTTGATCGGAGCGAAGTTTCTCGACCATGTAGTCACTGCTTTTCTCACAACTTGCAAGCGCTTGTGGGTAGTACAGCAATAGGTATGAGGGTTTTACGAAGGCAACAAACTGTTATTTGTAATTCCAGAGTGGATCTATCCCACTGTACCTCGCGATCGTGGCAGGAAACCAACAAGTCGTGAAAGAGCTGCTTGGTTCCCAAGCTGAACAACAAGTCAAGATCACCCGAGGGGTAGGTACTTATTTCAGGGAAGCCCAGAACGGAGCAACGGAAGTTGAAATAAAATCCTGTTCTGAATTCCGTGTCCTGTCGCGTTTGCCTTCCTTGTTGAGAGTTTTTTTTTTTGTTTAATCTTCTTATAAACTAGAAGGTCGAGTAATTAGATTGTAAGAGCCAACCTTTAATAAGACCTGCTGATGGGATATAGAGCAAAGAAAAATGGCGAGCGCCAGAGCGCGAGTGGAGAGTAAGCAGAGGCTAGCCTTTTCAAAGATTAACAAGAGTTGGTAAAATTAAGGGCTTTTTTTCAAAGGTATTTGATCTCTTTGTAGTACAGACTACAGAAAAGGACAACAGAAAACGCCAGCTCGTGTGAGGAAAAAGTATTTACGTCCAAAAGAAAGATTTTATGTCGTATAAGAGTAAGCTCTCTTCCGTTCACTTGGAAAGCAGAGTAAATTTCTATGGCCCGACTCTTACTGCGGTTTGGTCCCGAACTCCACACTAGTTCCATAATGAAACCAGCGTCTCCATATGCGAGGCTTAGTTTTGTTACTACGTGCTTAGTTTAGTTTTATTCTTCTACGATTACTTATACAAATCTTTTAATGATCTCTTTCAGGCCAGCGGAGACACCGTGTTACACGCCGCTGTACGAAAGAAAGACGTTGACATTGCAAAGTTTCTTGTCGAATTTGGCTGTCCCGTCGATGTGCAAAACGTAACTTCAAAAACTGCCTTGTCTTGTTTGCAATTTTAGCCAATAAGCGTCTTAATTAGCTTTATCTTGGATCTGTTATTTCCTGAACAGGCGGAGGGACAGACGGCCCTACACATCGCTGCTTATGAAGGAGATGAGGCAATGATCAAATTTCTTCAAACAACTCGCGTCGACGCGAACATCGCCGATTCAGTGAGTGTTTGTTTTTTTGTTTGTTAAAGGAGTTCAGTCACGGCATTTTGAGTTATTTTGGCCACGTAAAAAATTACTTTTAAATTGAAGGAAACCTGAAAATAGTAGTTTACGAAGATAGAAAAACACTAAAGAGATAATAATAAACCATAAAGCAAAAAGGATGGTTAAGGATGGCGAAGATTAACACGAATTAGAAACGACGAACTTGGTAAATTTAGGCTCAACTTTTCACTGTAATGCGTAAATTGTGAGGTAGCTCCTTTAATGCGAGCAAAAATTGGCGTGGGCAAAGCGCATTTTCGTCTTTATAGCAGATATAAAACTAAAATCATCGCAGAGTGAACCACTATGGCGGCAAAACGTGCAATAAAATAATCAGAATTGGAAACAAAGACGTGCAACCCAGTGGAAAGGGCGGGAGAGTGTAACAGGTGAAAAGCGGGGGAAAAAAATGTGACTTTTGCTAAGCTCGGGAATGCATTGAACCATAAATCGCTCAGAGACGGGGAAGGTTATGTTAACGAGCATTTTGATCTTAGACTTGATTGGCCGAAAAGATTACCTCTTCGCTCTCTTTGGTTAGAGCGCGTTGTTTGTCGTCTGCGAAATTGCAGAGCTCAACAAACAAAGCTGTAATGTAGGCATACCGTATATGAAAGTTGTCTCTGTCATTTCTAGAATAGGATTCTCCAAATATTTTCTTTGTTTGACACAACTCCACTCCTTAACTTCGCTTCCAACTTTTCTTCTCTTCCTCATTTAACAGCACGACCGCACGCCACTACACTTGGCGGCTCAAAGAGGTCACTCAGTCGTAGCTGAGTTCTTAGTGGACAAGCTGAAAGCAAACGTGAATTTGAGAACAAAGGTATGGAATTTTTACGTGGAAATGCTACTGAATTTATGCTGTTATTTTTGTCCTGTAAGTACAAGTAACTTGTTAGGATAACCACATTGCTAACACAAAAGAATATAGCTTGGAGAAACTATATACTTTGTAAGATTTTAATACGTTTGTTTTTATTTTTTAGGATGGCAGCACATTAATGCACATAGCATCACAAGCTGGACACCCCGACACTACACTAGTGTTCCTCAAGAAGGGTGTGCCACTCCACATGCCCAACAAGGTAAATAGAGTGTATCCTCTTTTAAAGATAGAAAGGAAATTTTATTTAGTCATGCGCCAAGGTTCAATTCCCAGTTAGAAGTTAGAATCATTTTTGCAGCGCGACAGACAGAATCTACTAGGGCTTCATCCGCAGAATTAAAAGTTAAAAATACTTTGTACAGCATTATAAACAGTTCCAGATTAAAGTACTGCTCAATAGCTTTCCTTTGAATGGTCACACACCAGGGTTTCATCCACAGACGTGAAAGGTAGAACCACCTTGTACAGCATAATGAACAGTACCACATGAAAGTACTGCTCAACAGCTTTCATTTGGATGGTAACACTCTAGGGTTTCATCCATGAACTAAAAAGGTACAACAACCCTGTACAGCATAATAAACAGTTCCACTTGAAAGCACTCCTCAATCGTTTTCATTTGAATGGTCACACACTAGGGTTTGATGTATAGCCTTAAAATTTAGAACAACCTTCTACAGTATGATAAACAGTTCCGCTTATGAAAGCATTGCTCGATTGTTTTTTATTTGAATGACTACAAACTGTTTAATTGTTTGTTTGTTGTTATCCTCATAGGACGGTGCTGTGTGTCTCCATGCTGCGGCGAGAAAAGGTCACGTGGGTGTCGTTAGGGCGCTGCTGTCAAAGGGCGCCACTGTGGACACAAAAACAAAAGTGAGGCTCCGCTGCTTGTTCTCAATTGATGATTTTCTTTATTCTCTTCACTTGCTTTCTGGAAACTGTTACGAGAGTGTGAACTCACGTGTCCAGCGCCATGTAAATTTATTGGGACAAAAGAAAGTGTGGCCGCCGTTGGTTTAAATGTTTTGTTAATATGGCTGCCTTGACCTCGTGTGAGAACGGCCTATAGTAAGGAGGAAGCAAACAAACAAGATTTTACACTGCGTTATTGATGCGAACTCGCGCAGAGTTCATTGTGTGTATTGTTCATGTGTTTCTTTTTTTTCTCAGGACCAATACACCGCTCTACACATCGCCGTGAAGCACTGCAAACCACAAGTAGTCCAAATATTACTGGGATACGGTGCTAACGTTCAGCACAGAGGCGGAAAGGTGAGACTTTTTTCCACTGCTCCTGAAGGAATTGGCTTGTCCTGAGTTCACAATTGTCGCGTGCAGCCATAAATAACTATAGTGGCACTTCAGTGATCTTCTTGATAAGGCATTCCCTTCTTTTTTATTTCTCATGACAAGAATTCAACCATTTTAATTTTTATTGCAGGCCGAGGAGACGCCGTTACACATTGCAGCGCGGATCAAAGATGGGGATAAAGTGGCAGAGATGCTGATCAAGAGTGGAGCGGATGTTAACGCACCGAGTGATGTTAGTGTAGCTACTTGTTTTGCGGAAAAACCTGCCTCATACTCTTTTCCTTTTTTTTCTTTCACTTGGGCGAAACGGAAAGTATTCGAAACACTTATTAAAGCTGCATCATTTCTCCACTTAAGATGCTAACATTCAAAAACTTGTCCAGTTGAAAAGCACGTTTTAAACCTTCTATACAGTCTTCTTTTTCCTTGTCCATGCATCAGAGACATAAAGAGAGATGAGGCAAGATGAAAGCCCGAAGAAGGTCTTCAAATAGATGCATTTAATCTCAGTCTCGATTGTTTGAATTCATTCAGTCTGGCTGTCTTGTAGCTGAATGTTAGGGAAGACGTCTTATTAGCCAGTAAAACCCGTGCAGAATTGACTTTTCCACTCATGTGTTTTTGCAGTGGATCGCTGAGTAATGTATAAATATGTGAAACGCATTTAATGCCAGGTTCCATATGATCGCTAACAATATATCGAGTTCCTAGATTTTCATTGTTCAACTCCTTACTGTATTTGGGCGCCAAATTTTTTAATATAACTTTGTTGTTCCCTAGAAGAGGTCTGCGACCATATGGCGCTTAAGTATCTTTGCGTTGGATATGGAAGCCTGCTTTTAGAGAGTTTATGTTGCTGTTTCTTAGCAGTGCTCAATATTGTAATGTAATGTAATGCAATGCAATGCAATGTAATGCGATGCGATGCAACGCAATGCAGTGCAATGTGGTACAATTTAATGTCAAGACTTCCCAATAGCATGGGTTGCTTTTTCTTTAGAATGGAGAAACGGCTGTGCACGTTGCAGCGCGCTTTGGAAACTTGAAAGTGTTAAAGCTGCTCATCAACGAGAAAGCGGATACTGCAAGGAGGGCGAAGGTAATCATGAAAACATAAATTTCATAAATTTCTCCTAAAGCAGTAAAGAATAATATTTTAGCAGACCTCAGTAAACTGAAGATCAAAAAGTCCTAAATTTACATTTAACTTTTATTTGTGTCTGATACCTGCCAAACAGAGCTCGAAACATGCAAAAACAATCGGTAAGCAATGAAAAGGGAAGCGCGGCCGGCGTGGGTAAACATTGGGATCGGTGGAAGGCGGGCTGCAAGCGCGGAAAAGCGCGGGAAACGTGCAGCTGCTGAGTTGTATAGAGCGGTTTTAAATTGAGTTTCAGAAGTAATCAGGCAATTACTTTGGTTTTGGTTTGGTTTTACTACGGTTTGAGATTGGCTAAGTAGTCTAATTGGTAAGTAATTGGTTTGGTTTTGGTTTTACGACACTCAATTGAAATCCGCTCTGGTCCGCTCTAACTCCTGGGGATCACAAATTACGTAGTCATTAGATGTGCATAGAACCTGTCAAAAACTGGTATTTTGTTGCGATTAGGACGTTAGGCAAGGAACTAGACTGCGATAACCGAGTAGTTAAACCTGTCTGCAGCACGATGTCCTCGCACACTTAATGATAGAGCCGCTATTGTAACAACGTTGTAAATATTTTTGTTTTGTAGAATGGTGAGTCTGCCCTACATCACGCCATCCGTGCTGGACACTACTCTGTTCTGGAGGAACTGATCCGAGTTCTCTTCCAAGTGAAGTCTAAAGCTGTGGCCAAGCTAGTCATCAATATGCCGACTGATGTGGGTAACATAACGTGAGAAATAAAACACTTTCACAAACTGGTGACCATGACGGTCATGTTTAAATATCTGTTTAATATATGATCTTAATTAACATAGATTTCTATGATTGTATTACTTCGTTTTCTCCTCAGTTTAAGTTTCGTTTGAGAAGATATATCAAACACTCAAGACAGTGTTTGACCACATTTCCAAACACCTCAAAGTTTGTCAAAAATACTCCGCTGCGCGTTGTATTTTCAACTCTCTTCTCGGTGTTTGGAATTGTGGTCAAACATGGTCTTTCGTGTTTGACATCATTCCATTCCATTCCACTGCATTACTTAACACAGAAGTTCACAGATATAATAAAATACAGATATAATTTCAAGCAGGAATGGGTTGAATATTATCTTTCGCAGTGCTTGTTGTCAAGTCAAGAACTTCATTTGTTGTAGTAAGATTAATGACTATCTGTCTCCTCTGTTCCCTGGGATAGCAATGGACCTGAACCTTTTTAAGCTTTCCAACAGGCCTGTACGCTGCTTTTGCTTGCACTGGAGTGTTTATGAGGTCCCCTTGTGTTCCCACTCCCCACCCTACTACTCTAAAAAAGCCATTAACGGGGTTGCCGAGGATAAGCTTTAGTTCTAACAAGGGTTGATACATTGCAGAAAGGCGAGACTCCTCTTCATTACTCAGCCCAGCTCTCCAAGTCAAAGGTTAAAGGAAATGCCGATATTGACATCGTCCAACTACTCCTTGAACACGGTGCCGATTGCACAGCGGTCACTCACCAGGTGAGGGTCAATGTCCATGTAATCAGCATGGAAATGTGTCTTGTTGCATTGATTGAGTAATTGTGGGGCACGCCATCAGTTGTATTCAATCAGCAAAATAAGACTATCTTGGAATCTAAAGGATGCCGTTCGCTCTTTCTCTGATTCGGTGACACACGAACGTATTTTACTCACGCATGCGCGTGCTCATTCGCAATTCTCGTTCCCATGGCTCTCGTCGCGTCTCTTAGCCGGGTGTCAGACGCGAAGAGCTAGGAGGCGAGAATGGCTCATTTACGCACTTCAATCATTATAACAAACACACTCTCTAGTAGAGTTAATCTTTTTGCATGTCATGACAGTTTTGATTCTGTTTATTGCAGTCCATGGAAACTCCAATCCACGAGTGCGCACGCTCAGGAAATAACGACATCTTGATCGCGTTACTAGAGTCCATTCCCCCTTCCAAGCTGCAGGCCACGGTCAATAAGCGATCATCGGTAAGAAGTAGATCAGAACTATACACTGCGCATGCCCAGCGACGTATTTCCATTAAGACAATATGAGAGTTCTCCTTTGTTCCAAAAACAGAAAAACCGAAGATCGAAACGCCATATCCACGGAACAAATTTAATTTGCATTAAAAAGTAATTGCGTTATGAACTGTTCAGAACTTGCAGCAGTAATTTGTGAGCCCTTGAAAGCGCGGGAAAATCGCTAAAGTTAATTAATTTTTATTCGGCTTCTCCCGGAACTTCACGAAAGCGATCGTGTTCTCTACTCGTATCACCAATGTTTTAGACGAAGCTGTTACAATGATAATGACTTTGTTTATGTGTCAGTGATCAAAGCCGAGGGTGAGGCCCTTTACAATTAAATTGTAAAGTGCGTAGACCTTCTTGCTGATTACTTAAAAAAATTTTAAGTAATCAGCAAGAAGGTCTACGCATACAAATTTTCAACCTGTTTATGCGAAGCTGTAATAAAGCTGTAATACAATCAACTCTCTCTAAGACGTACACCATTGGGACCGGCCTCAGCTGTCCGTCTTAGAGGGGTGTCCGGCTTGTAGAGAGTCGACGTAACATGACCCCAGGAATTTTAAGATAATAATGCTAAACCTGTACACAGTGAATGCGCGTCTGTTTAAAGTTTGTTTTAAGCTATTTACTTGAACGAAACCTACAAACTGGAACTAAAACATATTTATAAAATTGAATCTCTTGTCCTATTACAATCAATAGTTAAAGGGTTAACTAGAGTCCGGCCAAACAGTGAACAGTACATTCTGCAGACGGGAACATAATCATCTTGTGACTCAGGACTGTCTTTCGCGGCACCAAGTCTAAAAGGATGTCACATTCAGCACCTCACAAGTGTCCGTTGACGATTTCAAATTGTCTGTTGTCCGTCTTATGGAGGTGTCCGTCTTATGGAGAGTTTGGTTATAGTAAAATGACTGAGAAACGGCCAGGACCAGCACTAGGTGTCCGTCTTATACAGTTGACCGTCTTATAGAGGTGTCCGTTAAGAGAGAGTTGACTGTATATCTGTAATAATCACCAAGTTTTGTTTTTTTCGCGTCTTAAAGGAAGTGGCATCTTTTTTTTCAGAGTGGTTCTTCGCCCTTGCTTGTGGCTTCTTACAAAGGAAACGTCGAAGTCGTTCGCACGCTGATTAAGTACCATGCCAGAGTTGATGTGTTTGATGAGGTACCTACTGTTACAATATAATATTCGTGATTTTGCAGCGAAGCTTTGGAACTTAACTAACACCTGACTATCTTGTTTTTCCTGTTTTTCTTGTTGTCAGTCCGGCCGTGCTGCTCTACACGTGTGCGCTGAACGAGGCCATCTTGATGTGGCTAAGGAATTGCTCGAGCATAAAGCTTATGTGAACGCTAAAAGCAAGGTAAATCCACAATCTCTCTCCATAACATATGCTCCGTTCACACGACAGCTTAGTTTCGCTGACAGTGTGAACGGGATTACGAGCTGGGTTGCTATTTTAGAAGTCTTATCGTCTGAGATGTTGAGTTTAAAACAAAGCATTTAAAACTTCTATGGAACAAATAAGGCCACATCATGTCTATTACCCACTTTAACGAGGATTTTTCAGGAACGATGGTCACTCCCACATAATTTACTGACTATTGCTCATTTTTCTTTGACAAGCTATTCTTCTTCTTGGTGTGAAGGACTGCGCAACAATTAGATTGCATTAAACAAATCAACGACAGCGAAGATTGTTACATTTCTCCTCCTATTTACTCACAAGAGATATTCTTCTTTATAGGTGGGACTCACTCCTCTCCATCTGGCGGCAGAGAGCGGTCATAAAGAGCTAGTCGGTCTTCTAGTCGCCAGTTACAAAGCAAGTGTGGACGCCTTCACACTGGTGAGAGTTTGTGTTCCGGTACTCTCCACTATTCTCAACCTGTCTGCAATGTTTGAGCTTAGGCTAACGAGAGCATTCTGTCTACAGGAAAAGAAGACAGCACTGCATTTAGCCGCGGAGAAGGGTCGACTGCAGGTCTGTGAGCATCTTTTAGAGTTGAGAGCTGACATCAGTGCGTTGGACAACGTGAGTACCTGCCAACATCATTGTCTTTTATTACGTGCACGCGCTAAAACTACTTTCGAACCCGCGACTCTATTCTCGTTTGGCTGTCATAAAGTACGTATCTTTTGAATATTGTCAAGCAAAAACTATAATAATCGCAACAGGCCAATCACAACAAATGTAAATTGTACAACTGACCAATCAAAATTCAAAGTTAAAACATACAATCGGTGAAAAGCGCGGGAAAACGAGCAGAAGGTGCCATGGACGGGAAAACGTGCAACAGGCGCTTCAGGCAGGAAATAGCGCCTAAGTTAAGCCACAAATGTTTTCAGCTTTGCTTCCAAAACACTGTGTTTGCTCTGTTGGTTGCTAGAGAACTTTACAACGATTTCTATTTCTTTATGAGCAGTAAAAGAAAAACGGTTTGTACGACTTTAACCTTGTCTGTCTTGTTGACAGAAAGGACAAACTCCTCTTCATTACGCCGCACAAAACGATCATTCCGAAGTAGTGACGCTGTTCCTGAATCGTAAACCTGGAGTCATGATGCAACAAAACGCGGTAAGAAAGCAGCGAGTCGGTGCGGTAGTTAATTCAAGAGTGCTAGCTTGGGCTTCATGTATAGTACAACATTGGTAGTCAAAGGGAAGTTAATGGTTGTTACAGCTTTCCTTTACTTCTTCGTTCTACAGGAAGGCAGCACCTGTGTTCACATCGCAGCGATGAAAGGCAGTGTATTAGTGATGACAGAACTCTTGAAATTCAACCCTTCAGGAATTACAACAGCAAGAAACAAGGTAACGATAGCATTGTTTCATTTCCTAGAGTCATTAGTAAAAAACTCGTTATAATCCCTACTCCTTTAAGATTTATCAATCTTGGAATCTTAACCATTCCAATTTTCCTTTTTTTACAGCGTAAATTTGCCACACCCCTGTTGCTGGCGGCCAGCGGTGGTCATAAAGTTGTTGTAGAAGTGTTGATAGCGCACGGAGCCTCGGCAAGTGATGAAGATGCGGTAAGTACCAGCCCCGCTCTTACACCGTCTATAGCTAAGAGTGAAGATGGTCACACAACTCGAGGGCAACATACTTTTGATATCATTAAGTTTCCTTTTACCACAGGAAGAGACTAGAAAATGCGAGAGAAATGGCGCAGACCAATGAACTTTTACGTCTCATTAATTAAATCGACGTGCATCGTTTTCAACCCTATTGTTTGTTTTCTTCAATAGGATGGGATGACAGTTCTTCATCTGGCAGCCAGGTTTGGTCACGTGGACGTGCTAGAGGTTTTGCGCGGGAAAGTTCCTTGGAGCATGGCAAGCGTAAAGGTTAGGAGAATTTTAAATTTAACCTCCGACTTACCTCTTACGAAAATACTTGCAAAATAAACGGAACGCAAGGACAGATTGCACTTTGGAGTATACAGGGACAAAAGCACTTCTTAAGTTTCATTGGGCTCGTGAACTTGGCAGAGGTTGAAACTTTTGAATGATTCTCGAATTTCGGAAAGCGCGTTACTATTAAGGGGTCCTTACTTTTAGTGAGCTCGTTTTTTACAGGTGCTACAAGAGTGATATCAGAAGTACTATTGAAGGGCTCGGTGGCCGAATGGTTTGCACGTTGGATAAATAGGTCTTGGTTTCAGCTTGGCCGCGCCTCTCTCGACCCAGAAGTGTAAATGGAAACCTTTACATTATTGGGGCAAGTTACCTTAACCCATCAAAAATGGGATTACGAATGTGACGATTTTTTTAAGTAGCTGCTCTAGATCTGGCTTACTATGTTAGCTCGCTGCGTTGACCTTTGAACAGGCTCCACTGTAGGAGACAGGGTATTGAAAATCTCTGCCCTGAGGCTATCTTCTACTCCTACGTCTACCTCTTACTCTATCCCTACTCTTTTTTTCACCTCCCCCCTCTTCTCGCTCGTCGTCTCTCTCTTCCCCCCCCCCCCCACCCCATTCGACCTTACAGCTAGTGGGTCACTGGCTGGTCCAGCAATAGTTTTTGTGATTCAGTATTTATTTTACTGTTTGTTACCTGTTGTTTTGTAGACTGGCTTGTCCGCTCTTCACGTGGCCGCCCAGTACGGTCAGATCGAAGTAGTCAGAGAAATGCTCCTAAAGGTGTCCGGGACAATCAAAAGCGAGTCTCCTTCAATGGTGGATAACGGTGAAAAAGGACCACGCTCGGACGTAAGTTAGTTTTTATTGACTGTGGTTGGATGTTTGACGCTGAAATTTATCTCAAAATGGACTTATTTCTGACTCAATTGAGCGCCATTTGTTGGCGTAGTCTTTGGAGCCCTCTGCTTCTAATCTGTTTTTGTTTGCACCCGCAGTACTGTTTCACTCCGTTACATTTAGCCGCACAGTCTGGTCACGTGGGTGTCGTGCGAATACTGCTGAACTCGCCTGGAGTGCGCGTGGACTCGGCAACAGCCGTGCAGGTAAGAGCGGACGCTCTGTATTGTTTACCTATCGTCATAAAGGAAAAACCGACGTCAAACAGTTTGTTACGCCAATCAGTCGTTACGAGTGATTACTTCATCTTCTCTTTAGTTTTACATATACAGAATCATGAAGATTTTCAGTTGTTGAAAAAAACAGTGCCATACCCATTTATTGCAACACTTCAAACACCGTTTGTTGCTTTAAAAAGAGGTAATAAATTGAATGTCGTTGTTGCTTAAAATGTCGTAATTGCCTAAAATGTTGAAGTGAGGCACAATGTGATCTAAAACTGAAATACTTCGTTATAACTAAGCATTTTCTGCACCCAGCCCGATTACAATAACACATTCTGACAAACTTACAATAACAACAACCTGTGAACAAAAGGCAAAACATTCAATTGTTCAAGGTTATGATCTCCATGGATGGCAAAAGTTTGGCTTGATTTGCCGAAAGCAAAGCATGCATTGTAGTGAAAAGGACATTGCCAGATCTTTAATGACTTTAAATTTAGCAACCTTAGCATGTTAATTTTCTCGCCATTGTAGGGTTCCATTCCTCTTCACTTGGCCGCAGAGAATGGTCACTCTGAGGTTGTTAGCATTCTGTTAAGTAAATCAACACTACAGCTCCACGTTAAGGACAAGATTGGACGAACAGCCATGCATCTGGCTGCCGCCAATGGACATAGAGAACTGATCTCTCAGCTGATCGGACAGGGAGCAGATATCAACGCGCCTGATGAGGTAACATTGAATAGAATTGAATAGCATAGTATAGCATAGCATGGAATGGAATGGAATGGAATGGAATAGAAT
>Ga0126339_10001945_pt1 | contig 14516 bp, 3 predicted proteins | sample OrbTmetagenome_2_FD_92532 | JGI IMG/M metagenome (GOLD analysis project Ga0126339, IMG submission 92532) | Coral microbial communities from Petempiche,Puerto Morelos, Mexico - Orbicella T R C metagenome | ecosystem: Host-associated > Invertebrates > Cnidaria > Coral | place: Petempiche,Puerto... | reverse complement strand
GCTAACTTTCTCAGTTACTGACTTTTATGTAGTAGGCTTAGTAATTCCAGGAAACCATCTTGACACTTCATGTACAAGTTAATTTGACATTTGTCGGTAAACGTCTGTCAATAACATTTCATGCTTAAAACTTATAATCTTTTCCACTACTCCATGGACGGCTCCCCCGTTATGATTATGGCTCCAGTTGGCTGAAAACGCATTAAACACGCGTACGCATTGCGGACCTATTTTTTTTAATACATCATCTGCGCGTAAACAACAACATAAGCTGTTTATCGGTATAAAATACTGATCTTAAAGTTTAAAGCGCAGCACCATACTTAACATGTTCAACTCATTCACTTAACGTGTTCCCAAACTGAAACAGTGTACAAATCTAATACTACACGACGAAAACTATACATCCTTTGTTGTCTCAGTACTCCTCCACAAAATGGGGGGACGGGAGGGGGGGCGCTTATTTCAAATTTTGACCTATAGGAGGGGTGCTTATTCGATGGGGCCCCTAGTATTTACGGTATTCAAAACGAAATTACGTCATTACGTCAAGGCCAGAAAAGCCAGAATACACTAGTAGTGCTGAATTTAGCAAAAGCTAAAAATTACGCCCGGTTTGCTAACTTATAGCATAACAAAGATATCAGTGACGTCACCTATTGTTATTAATATGCCAACCAGAGAACTATTGGGTGGTGAGACAAAGAGTTCTTTTGTTTAACGTTTTGAACATTTAAATAACAAAGACAATGTTTGTAAACATAGATCTTCGCTATGCCAAAGATTATTCTAGCACAATCGACAAAAGCCTAATTGGGTCAAACTAATTATTCAAAATTGCAATTTATGATACACAAAAGTAAGATTTGTTCATAATACGGAAATTGCAAAGAGCAGCATCAGCGTCGGTCAGTCAGCGTACATGTAAGCTCATGTAGCTGATTTCTTCAGCCGTCACGCAGTTTCTAGAACAGACAGTATTTTTATGTGAAGTAATGAATGATTTCAGGGAGGGGAGCCGAGGCATTTTCCTCGGTAAACGTTTTGAATTTAATATTGATTTCAAGTTCCCGTCGGAGGCTATGCATTAAAAAATAAATAAGCATTTTAAATGAAGCGTTTTTCCGATATTGCCTCGGCAACGGTCTTGTCTAGCTGTGTCTAGCTATTAGACCGTGAATTTAAATTTAAATCAATACAAGAAGCCGAAATATCGTTATTTTCGCAGCCATTGTGTGGTGATTGCTTTTCAAAGGTTGGCGGGCCAAATAATATCTCAAGGAAGTTTCAAAATATATCCCCATAGATTATACTTGGTGTTGTGAGGATAGCAAGATTAATAGATGCTCCCATGTACCTGACACGATGAATGCCAACTAATCGTGGTCTCTATATGAAGTACAGTTAGACTTCCTGTACATATCCATTATCAGCCGTACCGATAGCGGTTCTGCAAGGTAAACATCAAGAAGTTGCCTACCATGCTGATCGACAAGATCGGCAGAAAGCAGACGAAAGAAAAACAAAATACAGGCTATTCGTGGAAATAACTTCACAATTTTAACTTACGTTCCACGTTCTACAGGGACGAAATTTGCGAATTCCGCCTTGTCTGTCCGTCGTTGATACACTTTATTCAACTAGCGACGGTATGACGTGACTTTGAACCACCCGTTTGCCCGGGTATGACCATATTTGGTGAACTTCCGTGACATTCGACGTAAGGTTTATGATTCCAAACATGTTGTTGGTCCACGATGTCAGAAGCGTTTCCTGAATTTCGGACAAAAATTTGTCCAAAAATCAATCTGTCCGAGGTTTTACATGTAAATGCCCGGAGATTTGAAAGTTATGCACTTAAGTTTACATTGTGTAACGGTAAGGCATTAATAAAGTTTACAAGTAAGACTGCGGAACATCCCTATAACTCAGTTGAGCATTAATTTAGCTCTATTCCGAGAACATTGATTTTAGACTAGAAATCAATAAGTAATATAAGGAGTAACGTAATTCGACGTTTCGATGTATGTAACGATTGCTATTCTTGATAATGTTAGATGCTTTAACAAGCAACTGACCATTCGAAATCGATAAGTAACCTTTATTTCTGATAAAAATTTAAAATGGATCCATAAACTTACATGGTTGCACCTGTAAAAAAAGTGTTCCCTCGCGCACCACAGGGAGAGAGAGAGTGAAACGAGTTCTCGTGTGGTCTTGTGTTCGACTCAAAAGAATATTTCTTTGCATCGTGTGACCCAATTTCCGTTCTGAGAGGCTAACGCTCTGGGGGAAATTCCCTGGTCATTTTTTAGCTTCTAAAAAAGAGTTAGAGTTAACCCTCGGTATTGTATTCTTGGCAAATAAAAATAATGTGTTTTGAACAACACAAGCCCGGACGTGCTCTTTGTGCTCATGTGCGTGACAATTAGAGGTACGCAAAGCGTAGATACAACATTCGGGTTTTCAGCTTCTCTTTTATCAGTTCTACGTGGCTCAACATTGCATATGCACCTTGTTTCCAACGTATATATGTTTAGCTGCGAACATCCCTGCTATGCCTTCGTATAAAGAAAACCCTGCTTGTTATTCCTTTTTTTTTTCAGCAATACCTGCCAAGCTTTATGGTAGTTGAAACAGTAACCTGTTCAATCAAAAGCGGTAGATCTGTTTAATGACGTTTCTTTGACAGTGTTTTATAGAAAACGTGGGGCAAGCAGATGTTTCTGTTAAAATATTTCGACGAATGGAAGGTAAATTGTGTTTATAGCTGAGATTCAGACGCGTTCACTGGAAATAACGGCACCTTCAAAGTGTCCTTAAGTTCATTGCCTCCCAAGTAAAATATGACCTCAGAATCAGTCAATAAGACCGGTGTCAGAGTCGAATTTCTCATGTATCAGACCCAAATATATTGGAAGCAAAATGCGTGAAAATTTCTCTTTGGAATTATGTGACATTTAACCAGTTCCCTACTTCATTTAACTGGTCTCACAGGTTTGTTCTCAGACATAGATACCAAATTCAGCAAATACTTGTAACTAATTGTCCGAGAAGGAAACATTTTATCGTTTAAAAATTACGTCAGCTACAGGTAATTAGGGTAATGCGGGTTGCAATTTCTTTACTTGAAATGTGGGTTAAAAGGCCAAACCCAATAAATCTACTTGGAACTTTTTATGCTCACTTGAAGTAACAAATTGTCCAATGACGATAAAACAACGGATCAAACAGAGCCATTTTTCGATAACACCCAAGTTAACACCTACAAATGCAAATCTCAATTTTCCCTCAGTTTTTCACTACCGTAATTGTTCACGGTAAAAATCGGTTATCAAAATATCGCCTTAGGCCATTTTTAAGTTCCAAAAAAACGAAAACAAAAACACTGTAATCAGCTGTTACCTTGTTTTTAAGGTTGGAGATCGTATTTACTCGTCCAGCGCTGAAGCGATTCCCCAGACTGCGGCCTACGTGTGGTCAACTCACAGCTCAGAGCCAAAGATTGGAACCCCGGATGTAATTGTGCGAAAGATGGTATAATTTCACTGCGCTAAGCTCGCACTGTATATAGAAACTGCCAATATTGAAGAATTTAATGCCGGGTTCTCTGAGCGTAATTCGAGCAAGGTCCAGGGGCAAGAATACCAAAATAGCGTCACCAATTAATTATTATGAAACGCACAACAAAGACGAAATGCAGCTGGACTGTTTGCAAACGAATTAGATCACTATTGGACAAACTACAAAATTCAGTAACACAAACAATCAACAAACTAAATCTGATTTTACTGGCGGCAAAATATTTATTGATTTGAAAGCGTTGTTTGCCTCCCCGTTGCTGTTTTATCTTCGGCGTCGTTTGCTAAATCCTGTGAAGAAAACAAAAAAAGGTTACCGAAAAACCGAACTTATCATTCAATCCATAGGAGATTAGGCAAGTCCGATGGCTGGTCTGCACCGGGGCTTAAATGCAGCGTGAAGTGACATGGTCTATTTGCAGTCCCTCTGCAGTTTGTCGCCAGCAAGAGAGGAAGATCTTCGAGGTGGATTCCCCTGTAAAGACGGTTGCCCTCTCTAATAATTTTTTTAAGCTGTTTTAAGCCGTTTGTAGATAACGCCTATTACATAATAGGTTAAATGTTTTCGCGCGTTACTATACGGTTCGTGACAGCATCTGGTTAGATCCATGCTGTTTTACCGCGAAGTCGCCGAACGACAGCTCGCCAAAAAATTTGGAAGTTGCAACGATGTATGAGGTTACGCAACTTGGTCTAATAATTACCACGCGTTCATAGTCTCTCGCGTCGTCCTCTCTCGGCAGTAACGACTTTTATGATATCTCAAGGTGAAGAAAGAAACTATTGTAGAGATAACGGGCAGGTCCTGCATTTCAATGCTGATGAACACACACGCCAAGGCATAGTGTTTCGCAACTGAAGCAGCACAAAACAAATTACAGTCTGGTGTGTATGTGTGTCGGGAGGCGGGGGGAAGGAGGGCAGAATTAACAGTTGATGCATGTCATCCTACGATTGACCGAGGCCGCCATTTTGGCCTCAACGTTGCCAAGTGAGGCGATGAATTCTCGTAGCGCGATAGTCGAGTCACAATATTTTGAGTGGTCGCGAGGTATTCTTCGATGGGTCGGAAACTCTTTTAGAGCTAAAACATTCACGAAAAACAGCATTGGCTGCCCTGACTGATTATGAAAAAAAAAAAAAAAAACTAACGAGTACAAACAGCAAACATGCCTTTGGCACGTGGAAACCTTCAATTGTTTGTCTTGCCAAAGGAAAAGTCCGGCCAAGAATTAAATGTATATTTCATGATTATTTACCTTTCTTCTTTTTCGCGCTTCCAAACTTCTTCTTCCACTGCAAGAAACATAACGAAATAGCAAACACAATTCCAGCATGAAAACATGGTTAACGAACAGGCCCAATCACCCTTTTGAAAAACAACAGTCCCCTTCGAGCAAAAGATAAAAACACTTTAAAAAAACCTGAAGTACAAACACGCCCAGAAAAGACTTTTGGCAGATTACCACATAGAGGATGGTAATAAATAATGAAAATGTCTTGTGGCTATCAAATAAGTAATGTGAAATATTGTTTATATAATTTATTTATTGCTGGCGATTGTCATATTGTAATTCGGGTTTCAACCGAATGCAAAAATTTTTGCAGCTTTTTTTGTTAGTTTCATATAAAGATTTCATCGAGCGAAAAACATTTTTTGGCACTTTAAAACAGCCCTAGAAATCCTCGTATTTCTTTTCATTTACTGAAAGGTTTACACAGGGATCAAAATAACGCTGTTAAGTATTTAAATTAATAGCCGTTTTTCTTTACAGACTGCATTTAATTAAACGAACAGTACACTTAACAGTAAGCCAATTTCGATAATTCTATTAAAATTTCCATGGCTCCGAGGCCTCTAGGACAAAAACAAAGTAAATCGCATTGAGGTTAAGGCACGATTAAACACTTTCTTTCCCCCCCGTGATTTTTTTGCCTCCGCGCCTGGTTTGGATGAATACTTTTAAGAGAGTTACTGCAGATAAAGACAGAGACATGTACCATACCTTCGATTTTGATTTCTTACTGCTTGAACTGCAAGACACAATCAAATGGTTAACATTAGAAACGATAAAGTTGACTGCGAGACTTCAACAGACCGTTTCAATTACATGGATTGCCGGTTTTCATTTAATTAAAGGTACGCCTGCGTTACTCATACTACAAAGAGAGAACTGGGCACTGATAATACAAAAAAAGAAACAAATTACCTAGATTTTGTAGAGTATTCACCATTCTGTAACGCAAACAAAAAGAAGTAAATAAAACAACAATATCATTGAACACTCGAACAAGAGCTATTTTAGAATCAGTTTAATAATGGCTGAATAAATTACACTTCATGTTACAATGAAGTAGATAGCTCTCCTTCCACCCAAACGATCCGTGCGTACGCGTACAGTTTTTTGCATGGTGTGGATCGCTTTATTTTATCTTCTGAAGAAGCACTAAGCCTGAAACGTTTAGCAAACCAGCTATTTGACACCTTTTAAAGAGCCTTCAGCCTCATATTTTAGTTTAATGTTACAATGTACTGCCACGTAGTTGTTGCAATCTAAAAATGTTGTAACCTGTGTAATTGTTTCAGTCAAGTTCACTCACCCTGTCATCTTCTCCAGCATTTAGCACAGACAAGTCAGCGAATGACGTCAGTTCATCCATGCCTGACTGAGCACGCTCAGATATCTGGGTAATCAATCAAACAGAGTAAAGTCAACTGCATAAAGCACGAACAACATGCAGCAATAATACGTTCAACTGGTTTGTTGACAATAATAATATTCAGGTTTTAAAGTTTAGACAACAAACCCTTTTCTTCTTCTTAGCAGGAAGTCGAAGCAGATTTTCCTCTTCATATCTATAAGATAAAAAAGCAAATTGTTACCTGTACAACGTGTATGCGAACCTAGCAATTTGACCTTCTACCTATCCCGGCTCATAATCTGGTGATAATAACTTGAAGCTACAACCAGTTGCAAGAAAACTTGAGACATCGGGAGAAAACTTCTCACCGCACTATCTCGTGTAATCTTTCCCCCTCCCTCCCTTTCCAATGTTGCTAGCTAAGCAATATCATGTACAATACTTAGACGAACAAAACTGAATCAGGGAGCGGGGGGCTAATTGTTATTCTGTAACAAAGTTGTTATTTACGATCCATTTAACTAAGTTTTAAGTATGTAAAGCCATTTTTGCACAACATGTATCAACATTTTTGCAACTACTAGTTGTAGCTGAAAAGAAAAAGAACAAAATTTACCGTGTTCGTTCTTCCTCTTCTTCTTTTTCCTTCTGTTTTCTCCAGCGTGACAAAGTTTCATCCTGACAAAGATTGCAGATGTTTAGTTAGAAGGAATAAATAACAAAATGTTGTGCCAGGCTTAATACGTGTTGATTGAATGAAATTTGAATAAGCAGACATGACACATACCCGAATTTCTTGGGGTGCATCACCGTATTCATCTAGAAACAGAACAAACCAGTCAACCGTTAGACATCAAGTTACATGTTCTATGTGCAGAAGCAAGACATAGGCTACTTCAAATATGTCGATCCAAAAACTCAAGTGAATTCAATAATAAATGTAGATTGAGCTACAACTAGAAACAACAACAAATAACAAAACTAAACAAAACAACAAAAATACCCCCAGGGGGGGGGACTCCCATATAAAAAGGGCTGGGGTGCTCATTGGAAACCCCTCAACGATACTAAGATCCTGTTTGGTGGGTGCGGCTTGAAATTTTTTCACCTCTCAGAGGTACCAATTCTACAGTAAAACAACACACTATCTCCTGTCACATTTTGTTCAGCTCGATACACTAAAAGGAACCGCAAAAGTTCCTGCTGTGGAGCTTTTGAGGCTGAACACCCTAAGAAGTACCAAAACTGCGTTTTTTATCCCCTAAAAGGTGCGACGAGCACCCTGTAATTAATATATGGGATGCCCTGCCATGAAAAATATCTGTGTAGCAAACCAGAATATTGCATTACACAATTACAAATATAAGCCCATTCAGATGATACCCAAGGAGTACACAGTAAAATTAAGAATGCAAATTTTGCATTCATTGCCAATAAAGTAGTTCTTTAATTACAGAATGTGGTAGTTAGAGGCTTGTATAGTCAAGGAGCAATTCTCTAAACAAGATGAGAATTATAACAAATTAAGAAATAGTTATCATGTCACCTCTTAAATCATGTAAAAGTGAGCTTGTCAGTACTCTTTTCCTGGCTCTTTCTTCATCTCTCTCTTTTCTAGTCTTCTTATCATCATCCTCATCTGGAAACATTTCCAACAAAATACATTCACAATATGCTCATTACTAAATTATCATTGTTCAGCAGCCTACACAATGCAAGGGCTGTTTTCTGAGACTTTGACTGAGTAGCCATCTATTGCACAGCTGCATACAGGATGTAGCCATTATGCAATAATGTTTACAAGACCTTTCAGTTTAATTTTACAAAGTGATGGACATAGATGTTTAAGCGACACCAACTGGAGTAAACAAACGTCAACCTTCAAAACTACTAGAATCCCTTCCCAGCATGTCCATTTTGTACAAAACGGGTTGTGACATCTACTTTGTCAAATATGTTCGCTGTTCCTGGAGCCCTCTCTCAGCCATAATAACTATGCATTTTGCAGCTTTCCAAAAATGCATTGTTAAACATAGTGAGATTTCTAACACATGTTCTTAAAACTACAGTTTTGTTTGTTGGAAAGTGCACTTCAATTTTGCTGTCAGAGGAGTAGTTGAGTTTTTAAGGTTCGAAGTAGGTTGTAGCAAAAGAATTTTACAAATTTTTCATTGATAAATTTGTGGGACTCACTTGTGGAAAATATTAATAATGAAATAAAATGCTTTTGAGAGCTCACCATAAGGAACAGCAGCAACCTTTGGAGGGACATAGACTTTGGTCTTCTTTGAACCATCTTCTTCATCACTGCTTTCAAAATCTTCGTCATCAAGCTGTAACTCCAAAAAAAAAGGAAAAAAAAATGCAGACCTTTAACAATTTAATCACCACAGAATCTCGCTATACATTCTGAAAAAGAGCACACTTTTCTGACTAAACGTACTCACTCAAATAATGAATTCTTCACATGAGCACCAAGCCACCTGTAGTAAGTGTAGGTTTGTCTTTTAGCAGTTAAAAGTTAACAGCTAGTGGTTAGCGATATGCACATACATGTATATAGGTGGGTTAAGCTTTCTTTTAAGAGTGTTCTGTTACATGTACAGTGTTCCTGGTTTTAGTACAGTTTTTATGTTTATTAAATTGTCCAAGGTCACATTTGTGAAAAAGTTCTATCAGCGTGCACTTTACTTCGTCCTGAAGTAGTATTCATCATTTGAGAGAGCAATTTTAACCCTAACACACACATCTCTAAAGGCAGATTAAATAACCAATATTGAACTTGACCAGGTATTGCCTCCTGCTTTGCCCACAGATCTGGGAACACGACTGTAAACTGTCATTTGAAGAAAATATTTTAACTCCCCTTTTAAATAGATAACCAAAGTAAGCAAGTACATTGTAGATAACCAAATTGTGTGGGGCTCTGCCAATACTCTTGTTCCATCCCAATGTTAAGGGGAATACATGCAAACTTGTGAGACTTTTATTTTGTGTGTGTAGCCTAAAGTCACATACTGTGGATTTTGTTCCTGTCATGTTTTTTGGTTGAATCGTATCCTATGCTTTCTATTAGCATGCAGAATAGTGACATTAAAAAGTGTTTAAATTAAACCTTTGGCTGTGACCACGTGCATCCCCACACAGGAGGTGACTGTTGGTGAATTTCACTGTACTAACATTGTAATTTGTTAGTTTTACTATCAAGACATAATCTTATGGTTAATCTGTGATTTCAAAATAAACCAGCAAGCAACCCACCTTTGATACCATGTTTTCAGGATTTGGTTTAAACCTTAGGGGATCAATTTCAGCACCTTTATGAAAAAATAAATAAACAAAGATTAATTTAAGAAATATTTAGCATTTGAGGAGGCATTTAAAAGTACAAAATCATGTGAATTATGAATTAACTGCGCATTGCCTTGTAATAACTAATAACATTTACACTAGGCTATATGACAGTTGGGTATGTAACTTCATGTTGTTTTTAAATCAGCATCAACTGAGGTTTGACCCTGAAGTGAAAGTTTGATGTTGTACTGTAACTCAAGTTAACACTTTTTTATGTCAGCAGGTACTGTAAAAGCCTGTTAAAGTATGTGGCCATGACATTGTACTGGAACTCAAGTCAAGACAGGAGTAAGTCAGCGAGTGAAGCCTTGTATGCAAGTGTGTGACCATAACAGCTATTTGAGAGTAGTTTTACATAGTACTCTTTGTTTTCCAAGCATTCTGTGTAAAAAATTTTTTGCAAAACTTTTGTTAGCTTTTACACTTGTGAATGTGAAAAGGAAACTGTAAGTTGCTCCTGCTCTATGGACAGGACTTGGAGGGATAGTCGTCTAAGCAATATTTAATTTCACATTCCTGACAGTTTATACACTGTAGGACATACATGTACTTATTTTAATGAGAAATAAACAGACAGTGTAAATGTACCTGATGTCATCCCTGTTGTGGCAGTCTTAATCATTTTATCAATCTGATACTTCATTTTCTGGTCAATGGGTCTCAGTTTCTCCAAAACCTAAATGGGGTTTTATTGAGAGAAATAAAAACATACATGCTGTACATAAGAGATCAAATTTACATGCTTTGTCCTGTTTCTCTCAAGATGAATAACTCATGAATCCCAGACAAGTGTCTCATCATCTATGAAAAGCAAGATTATAAATTATAGATTTTGATGTGGTAAACTGGCAGGCAAAGTTTACCTGAGATAACACTCATCAGCAGGTTGTATTCACACACAGATGTACTTCACTTGAAAGTAAGTAAAGTATGTGTATTTTGTTTTAAGATCTACAAGTACTTCTTTTTTTGTCTCAATTCAAGACTCTTACAGTTCAGATAGTAATTTTTCCAAGTGTTCAGCCAGTTTAAACACTGACTACAGCACTTTTTCCATCATAACGTCTTGTGATAAATCTGCCAGTCTATACACTGACTACAGCACTTTTTCTACCATAAAGTATTGTGATAAATCTGTTATTTACCAAGCAAGATGACTGTACTGGGAGAATACAAACATTACATCTTATCAAAGTATTACTCACAGTGCGAACTTCTACTAATCTTTCAGCAGCCGGGTCTTCCTGCCATGGTTTCCCATCAGTTTTTGTTAGCAGGTAGTATGTGAGATCAATAACATAGCTGCAACAAAATAAAGAATAAAAAATAGCACAATACAACTGTGTGTTTGTTACAGTTGGTGAGATCAATATTTTTCTTTTATGAGTAAATTTCAAACTTCCAGCCAATAGCAATTTACCAGTAATTGTTTATTCAGTAGATTGAAATTTCTGCAGTCAAAGCATGTAACTATTATGTCGGCATGTACATACCTTAGAAGCAGATGAAATTTCAGTTCTAAAAAACTAACACCCTGAAAGAAATAGCAATGTTTTTAATCTCAGTTTTTAACATTTAATAATTGTGTAAGCTAAAAACTTAGCAACAGAAAATACTTCTAGATCTTGGGAATAACAAAAGCTTAGGATTAAGAAATGAATGCTTTCATTAATTTGTTAATTGCACTCCAAGTCTGCAATTTTTGAACTCATTGCAAATACCCAGGGCATACAGTATAATATAGAGTGAAGTACTAATCTAATGTACCCGAAATGGAATGAAGTCAGTTCAGATATAGTGACATACATGTACATATGTTAATTAAATATAAGTACAAAAAGATCTGAGAAACATTCAGTACAATTCAGTCTTCAAGCATTTTCTTTATTGCTGGTTTGCACTGTCATGCCATCAAAAATAAAAATCGTAACCATTCAGTAAATTAACCCAAGAATCTGGGATATGATAGATGATTGTTGTATAACAATCTCCCCAAGATTGAGGTCTAGGTGATTTTTCATTCCCACATTATTTGGAGAAGTGTTTCACCCAAATTTTAGAGCTTTGTATAGAGGCATCACATTGGTGCCCCTCAGAGGGACACAAACATGGCAGCTGTTAAGTAACAGAAACATCTGTCATTGAGTTTTGCCATTTAAACAAAAATTTATTACTCTTTACCAGAGCTCGGACACATTGAAAGTAATACTTCTTCTGGAGCAAAAACTGTTCAGTTTGCAAAAACTTATGCAATGACTCATCTTTTGATCTACGCAAGAGCCTCCCGGGGCTGCCATCTGATGTCATGCAATGCATAAACTTGGAAATTCAAATGCGCTCTATTACAAAAAGAAGAATGCTGCCAAGCTTAAATGTTGTAAAACGCCAAGTTATTAGAGATTCTTACATTTTGATCGAACTACATTTTCAGTAGGATTAGCAATTTTCATTTTTGGAAAATGATGACGTCACAAACTGGCAGTAACAACCAAAGAATATTGTTTCAATCTAGGCATGAGGTTACATATATGTGCAGATAGCACGTTCTGCAACACCAGTACCCAAACATTTAAAATACAGTTTTTACGCTTTGTAGTGAGGTTTTTAACGAAACAATTTTAAAATTCCTAGTGGAATGTCAGACTCAGTTGTAAAAATACCTAGCACACACAGACCTTTTTCGTTGTTAATGATCCACTTGAAATTTTCTTCATCAAATTCTCTACATGCTGATCTATGTCTGATACCTTATACAAACAAAACAAAAATAATTAGCCTTGCCTATTTACAATAAAGTAAAAAATAAATGATAAAAGGAAATGACATTTTGGAGTCATGATGACAACATTTTCAAGTTCAAAAAGATAAATACTCTGTTAGAAAAGGTTAAACATATTACATAATTAATTTCGTGCAATGTCGCATACATAGTTTTGCTCAGATTGAGTCTGATTGGACATTGAGAGATGGTGACAAGCCTCTATACGTCTATTTACAATACATGTTGAATATGTACAGTACGGAAAAACTACAAATTACCCTTCTACTTAGAAATTAGGACCCACGTCAGTCTACCTGTAGTTCCACGTGTAATGACTTTCTGCAATTACGCTTTTACAACAAAATAAATGTGATAACCTTTACCTTTTCAACTTAGTATATTATTATCATGTAGATTTGCAACTATGTTGATATGCTGTCCATGTTATAAATGGAATGGTAGGGCTGAGCTAGTATTCTGCAGCTAATTAAGCCCTAGTATGTTTCTGTGCACTAAACATGCATGTGTCACCCTTACAGTACTTTAATTGCAAAATAAACAAGAGTTAAACTTCATAAAAACTCATATAATAATAACCATACACTATTACAAAGTGTGGTAGTACAGCGTGTTCTTTAGCTGCAGGAAGCTTTTTCCCTACCGTGCGAGCACAGGTCCCTTCGATCCTATTTCACCCAACACCTCATAAAACCACCAAATTAACGATGTAACATACACTTGAGATTAAACATTTAGGTCTTAATCATGACTCCTATACTTACGCTTTGGTTAAATTTAACCTTTGATTTACTTACTATTCAGCTTAGAAATTAGCCATTTTTTGAATTACCAAAAGTCAATAGTAAACAACTTCTTTTCAATTGTAAAATTTACAATACACGTGCACTCTGTAGTTTTGTTCCTCACCTTTTCCTCCATCTCCCTCATGGCTGATATCACTTCCGGTAAATCTTTTGCTATTATCTAAAGAAAATGTAAGAGACGTTATCAAAACTTTGTTCTCTGTATTCTGAAACAAGAGGAGAATTGAAATACTGAAATGTACCGCTTCTGCCGCCACCGCCGCCATCTTGAAATGTACCTCGAAGCCGCGATTCCAAACAACAGCGGCGTGTCCTGTAATATCAGAATTTACTTTGTGTAAGTCACAATCGACTATATCCCGCCAGAGTATGTCTGGTGGCCTAATGACGGAGACCGTCACTTGTGCAGTATTTAGCAACATCTTTGGGGAGGGGCTTGTAGCAAGAGACGATGATCGTCCCTTGATTATTTAGTTCGTCAAGGAACGTAAATAACAAATTCCGTCATCTCGTGTGATACACGCGTATATCTGCGAGGATGCCGCCGGGGAAGAAATGAAGACAATCAACGGTTTGTTATCATGATGAGCAGTTTCTATTCCAATTTTAACTCAAGCTTGTTGATAGCATCCTTGACAGAAGTGAGAAAGCGAGGATGATGCAAAACAAAAATGAACGCAGTCAGGAGCCCATGATGCAGTGACAGTTTTCAGCTCCTGCGATTTTTGAATATTTCAACAAAAACAAAAACACAAAAAAAAAGCTAGTGGAAAAGCAGGCGAAGAACGATCAAAAATTTCCGGAGCAGTTCCGGTTAGTTTGGGTCACGGAAAAGCTCATCCTTTTCCTATACCTTAATAAAACCGACAACAATTTGCTTGTAGACCTTGTGGATAATTTGTTACGTTTTTTCCCTTCACTTCTGTTCTTAGACTTTGTTTGCGTGGAGCGATCGTCCAAAATTTACCGCAGTGATGGATCGAGCTTTGCGATATACACAACGAGTTCTGGAAAAGGTTTTATTGATGTAAAATTTATCACAGGCAGTTTCTCGGTGTAAAATCAGGTTAACAAAGACACTTCGTCCCCTGGCCCTACAAAAGAGAACCACACTTTTATTAATGCAACGTTTCTGGGGAAAAGTAAAAAGCACCTTCAAGGTATTGCAGTTTGCTTTCAATACTTTCTAACTTAAGGCGCCCAACTATAGGCCTAAGGTTGCTCTAAACAGTTTTCTGCGTTTTTTTAGAACTCCTTCTTTGATCCATTACTGCGTCCCTTTATTCGGTTGATCTATAATGATGGTGTCAAAAACAAGGAGCTATTCAAAAAGTAGTAGTGTTTCATTTCTGG
>Ga0126339_10001942_pt1 | contig 14523 bp, 12 predicted proteins | sample OrbTmetagenome_2_FD_92532 | JGI IMG/M metagenome (GOLD analysis project Ga0126339, IMG submission 92532) | Coral microbial communities from Petempiche,Puerto Morelos, Mexico - Orbicella T R C metagenome | ecosystem: Host-associated > Invertebrates > Cnidaria > Coral | place: Petempiche,Puerto... | reverse complement strand
CGCGACCGCCAGAAAGATCCGCGCGTCATCCCAGACGAGCGTCTCGGGCATGTCTCGGACGCTCCCGGGTCGGTGTCGTTGGTTTGCCGATGATATGACGGACTGGGTGTTATTTTCCAGAAATGGAAAGCGGATGTCGAAAAATCGACGCTGCCATCCGTACCCTCGCGCGACTATCTGGGGGCCGCCGGGACGAAGGTTCTGGCCGTTTAACCGTTTTGGTAAGGAGCATTGCGATGGACCGCAAGACGTTGGGACGTGGCCTGGAGGTTTCGGCGCTCGGCCTCGGGTGCATGGGCATGAGTGAGTTCTACGGCGCCCACGATGACGCTGAATCCCTGCGAGTGCTGCACCGCGCGGCCGACCTGGGCGTCACGTTCCTCGACACGGCGGACATGTACGGCCCGCATCACAATGAGCGGCTGCTTGGGACGTTCCTCAAGGAGCGCGGCCGTGACGGCTTCGAGATCGCCACCAAATGCGGCATCCTGCGGAGCGAAGATCCCATGGCGCGGTCGCTGGACAGCCACCCGGACTACATCCGCGCTGCCTGTGACGCCTCGCTGTCGCGGCTGGGGATCGAGCGGATCGATCTCTACTATCTGCATCGGTACGATGGTGTCACACCGATCGAGGATGTCATGGGGGCCTTCGCCGACCTCGAGGCGGCGGGGAAGATTGCCCATGCCGGTCTGTCCGAGGTCAAGGCGGAGACCCTTCGCCGAGCGCATGCGGCACACCCGGTGTCGGCGCTGCAATCGGAGTACTCGCTCTGGACCCGCGAGGTGGAGGCGGACATTCTGCCCACATGCCGGGCGCTGGGCATCGGTTTCGTGCCGTACTCGCCTCTCGGGCGTGGCTTCTTGACCGGGACCTTCACCGCCGGTGTGACGCTTCCGGCCGACGACTTCCGCGCGCACATGCCCCGGTTCACGGGTGAGGCCCTGCGCGACAATCAGACGATCGTCGACGTGGTCAAGGCGGTCGCCACCGGCATGGACGCGACCCCGGCGCAGGTGGCTCTGGCCTGGGTCCTGTCCCGGGGAGAGACCATCGTGCCCATCCCCGGGACCAAGCGCGTCCACTACCTGGAAGACAATATTGCCGCGCTGAGCTTGACGCTGCCGGCCGATGCCTTGGCCACCCTGGAGTCCTTGATCGAGCGCCATCCGGTTGTCGGCGCACGCTATACGCCTGTGGGTATGGCCACGGTGAACGGCTAAAGCGCATCCCGATCGGTCTGGATCCATGACGGCGCTCTACGATCTTGATTTGGCGCATTGTCGAACTGCCGAAACAGTGCTCGTTTTGGCTGACAATGCTCTGACCATGGACCTTTCGTTACGTACAAACAACGAAATCGTGCTACCCTAATGGCGCGGTCCGTTATGCCCGCCGGGCGCGGCCCTCTTGTCGGCTTAAGGCACACGGGCCGACTTGACGCAGCCGCGCCCCGCGCCGAAATATGGGATTGGACACGCCCGAGATGCCCGAGCCGGGGTCCGTGGGATCGTGTCCGTGGGATGGCGAACGCCGACGTCTTCGGGCTCGCCAGTGAACGCGCTCGAGTCAAGGAGGCGGACGACCCATGACCCGTGTGTCCGGGTTCAACAGCCCATTGTTGCTGGGCTTCGACCATTTTGAAAGGCTTCTGGACCGGGTCCAGAAGACACAGGCGGACAGCTATCCGCCGTATAACATCGAGCAACTCGGGGAAACCCGTCTGCGCATCACCCTGGCCGTGGCCGGCTTCACATTGGACGATCTGTCCGTATCCGTGGAGGAGTCGCAGTTGGTCATCCGGGGCCGCCAGACACCCGAGGACGAGGACCGGGTGTTTTTGCATCGCGGCATCGCCGCGCGTCAGTTCCAACGCGCCTTCGTGCTGGCGGAAGGGATGGAGATCGGCGGCGCGCATCTGAGGAATGGTCTGCTGCATGTGGACCTGGATCGGCCCTTGCCTCAGCCGCAGGTCCGCCGCATCACCATCACCAACACCGACACGCACGAGGATGGGCCTTCGGCCCGCTCGAACCGGGCCGCTCCGACCGCCGAGCCCGCCACGACCGAAGCGAGCCGGCAGAAAACCCTGGCCGTGGCCAACGGGACCGTCCATGGGACCGTTTCGGGGGCCAAGGCCGGGAAGGCTTGAGCCAGGAGGGATCAGCCCAGGAGGACTGCGTTATGCGTCAGGACGACCACGATCGCATGGATGACCATGACATCGCCGCCACGTCTCAGGACTCGAGCCAAGACTCGCGCGGCGTGCCCATTGGTGACATGAGCCCGCGTGACTTCGCGCGTCTGGGACTCAATCACATTGCCTATATCCGAGCCGTGCATCTCGACGATGACGGCAATGAAACCGACGACGAGGCGGGCCAGGCCGGCTGGTCCATCCACGCCGCCAACGGTGAACGGATCGGCTTCGCCCCCGGACGCGAGTTGGCCGTCGCCGCCACGCTGCAACACGACATGCAGCCCCTTAGCGTCCATTGATGCCCGTTGAAGAGGACCGCCATCCGCCGCCGCGCCGGCGCCCCCTGGGCGCCGACCCGGTGGCCTGGGACGCCGAGTATCGCGAGGGGCGCCTGTCGCGCCTGCATGGTCTCGCCGAGGCGCCGCGCTACGGCATCATCGCCGCCTGGCTGCGTCCTCTCGTTCCCGATGGGGGCGTGATTCTCGATGCGGGATGTGGCGAGGCCGCGCTGTTCGGGCCGGTCTTGCGCGATCGGCCGTCCCTCTCCTACATCGGCTTCGACGTGTCGGCGGTGGCCCTGGAGACGGCCGCGACGATCATCGGGCCGTCCGAGGCGCACCGTGTGTCGTTGCGCCGGGCCGGGCTGGCCGATTTCGAGCCGGCGCCAGCCGATCGCCCCTATGATGCCATCATTCTGACCGAAGTGCTCAGCTATAGTGCTGACTCGATCACCTGGCTCGACCGCTATCGCCCGTGGTTGGCCGTGGACGGGGTGATGGTGGCCACGCTACAGGTGCCGCGACGCCCGGACAGTGGCGCCCACGGTCCCTTCAACGCCCTGCGGGACGCGCTGGCCGGTCCGGACTGGACCGTGCTTGACTCGGCTGAGTTGGGCAATCCGCGCACCGGCAATGCCTGGGCGATGCACGTTTTTCGCTAACCGACCCATCACCGCCATCGAACATCTTTCAAACCGCCCCCAACCCCGTGGCCGGCCTCTTCCCAGGCGCGGCGGAAGCGGGCATCCTGCGCCATTGACCGTAACCAGGATTGGTCCCCATGCCGCCATCGATCTTCCGCTTCGTCTGGCGGTTCAGCCGCGGCCAGCAAGTGCGCGTGCTGCTGCTGACGGTCATCTCCTTCCCCTTTCTCTATGTGTCTTTCGAGGTGCCCAAGCGCATCATCAACGATGCCATCGGCGGCGGGGATGGGTCGCGCACCCTGCTGGGTCTGGACCTGTCGCAAATTTCCTACCTGTGGGCGTTGTGCGGGATCTTCCTGGCGCTGATGCTGATCAACGGGGCCTTCAAGTACGTGATCAACGTGTACCGGGGTGTGATCGCGGAGAGGATGCTGCGCCGCCTGCGCTACATGCTGATCGAGCGCATCCTGCGCTTCCCGCTGCCCCATTTTCGCTCCGTCAGCCAGGGCCAGACGGTGGCCATGATCTCCCAGGAAAGCGAACCCCTGGGGGGGTTCTTCGGCGACGCCCTGGCGCTGCCGGCTTTCCAGGGCGGCATTCTGCTGACCATCCTCACCTTCATGTTCATGCAGGATCCGGTCCTGGGGGTGGCGGCCATCGCCCTCTATCCGATCCAGGTGTGGCTGATTCCCAAACTGCAACGCATCGTCAACCGCTTGAACAAGGAGCGGGTGCGGACGCTGAGACATATGTCGGACCGGATCGGCGAGACGGTTTCCGGGGTAACCGATATCCGCGTCAACAATACGGAACGGTACGAACTGGCAAGTTTTTCAAGTATTCTGCATAAGATATATTACGTACGCTTTGATATATATAGATACAAATTTCTTATCAAGTTTCTTAACAACTTTTTCTCCCAGATTACTCCGTTTTTCTTCTACGCCATCGGTGGTTACCTGGTGATCAAAGGCAGCCTGTCCATCGGCGCCCTGGTGGCCGTGCTGGCCGCCTACAAGGACATCTATGGTCCCTGGAAGGAGCTGCTGCGCTACTACCAGCTGATGGAAGATGCCCGCGTCCGCTATGGCATTCTGATCGAGCAGTTCGCGCCCAATGGCTTGCTGCCCACCACCCGCACCGAGCCGGCGGTGGCGTCTGCTGGCCCCCAGCCCGTGCTGCCACACGCCGGGACGGCCGCCTCGAAAACGTCTGACCTGGTCCCGGCCCCGGTCGAGCCGACATCCGCGAGCCGACTGTCGCTCAACGCCGGCGTGGTGGAGTATGAAGACGGCACCCGGCCCCTCGACGGTGCGACCTTGACCCTCACCCTGGATCAGCACGTGGCCGTGCTGGGCCATTCGGGCAGCGGCCGGCCCGAACTGGCGCAGGTGCTGGCGGGGCTGCTGTCGCTGTCGCGTGGTCAGGTGACCTTGGATGGCCATGCCCTGGACACCTTGCCACCGGCGCTGCTGGGACGCTGGATGGCCTATGTGGACCAGGACTCCTACTTGCGCGCCGGCACCCTGGGCGAGGCGCTGCACTACGGCCTGAAACGGGCGCCCCTCGACGGCGCGACCGCTTGGCGCGACGGGCGCGACCGGCGCGAGGCGGAACTGAGCGGCAACGCGGTCGAACGGGAGGACGGCGCCTGGGGTGATCCCGCCATCGCCATGGGGACCGATGGCGAGCCGCTGGAGGGTCTCGCCCGGCGGGTGCTGGACCGTGTCGGCCTGGCCGATGACGTCGTCGCCTTCGGCTTGCGGGCGGTGATCGATCCGAGTGCCCGGCCGGACCTGGCTCGATCGCTGCTGGAGGCCCGGGCCTGCTTTGCCCGCGCGTTGGAGGCGGCCGGCCTGGGGGATCGCGTCGAGCGCTTTGATCCCGCGCGATACAACCACAGTGCCAATGTGGCCGAGAACCTTGTGTTCGGGCTGACCTGCGGCGGCAAGGGTGCCGTCGGCGGGGCGCCCTTGGCCGCCCAACCGGCTTTCCGAGAGGCGCTGAAGCGGGTGGGACTGTGGGATGAGTTCCTGGACATCGGCCTGCAACTGGCCCAGCGCATGGTGGAACTGTTCCGCGACCTGCCGCCGGGGCATGAGTTCTTCGATCGCTTTGCTTTCTTCGATGCCGCGGCCCTGGACGACTATTGGCGCATCCTGAGGTTGGCCAAGGCCAAGGGAGCAGCGGCGCTGTCCGAGAGTGACCAGGACGCCGTGCGGGGCTTGACCCTGGATCTGACCCCGGCGCGGCACCGCCTGGGCCTGATCGGCGAAACCTTGCAGGCGCGCATCGTCGCCGCGCGCCCGACGGTTCAGGCCATCCTGGCGGAAGCCACGCCGACAAGTGGTGTTCACCTCCACGGCCTCGATCCGGCTGCTTACAATCCGGCGGCTTCCGTGCGGGTGAACGTGCTGTTTGGGCGTGTGGCCGTGGACCGTCCCGACGGCGAGGAGCGTGTCGCCGAGGTGCTAACCCGGGTGCTGGAGGCCCAGGGCCTCGCCGGGACGCTGATAGAACTGGGGCTGGATACCGAGATTGGCGGCGCCGGTCGTCGCCTGTCGGCGGCCCAGCGGCAGAAGCTGGCGCTGGCCCGGGCGTTGATGAAGCGGCCGGGCCTGCTGGTGGTCAACGGGGCCACCGGTGCCCTGGACAGCGCCGCCCGTCGCGCCCTTGCCCAGGGTGTGCGCGCCGAAATGGCGGGCCGGGCGCTGGTCTGGGCCGCCGGAGAGTCGCCCGACCCCACCATGGTCTTCGATGCCGTCTGGCAGGTCGCGGACGGGAAGGTGACCGCGACCACGGAAACCGCCGAGGCATCCGCCGCCGCTTCCGAAACCACGGCGCTTCCGCCGCCGGTGACCGAAGACACGGACGCCTCGGCCATCGCCAGTGAAGCGGCGCTGCTCCGGCGGCTGGCGTTCTTCGCTGGCCTCGACCTGTCCACCCTGAAGCTGCTGGCCTTCGCCAGTGCCCGCGTCGTCTACCGCGATGGCGAGGTGGTGATGCGCCAGGACGAACCGGGGGACGTGGCCTATGTGATCGTGGACGGCACCGCTCAGGTGGTGCTGGAGACCGCCGCCGGCGAGACCGTCATCGCCGAGCGTGGCGCCGGCGACCTGGTGGGCGAGCTGGCGCTGCTGTGCGAGGCACCGCGCACGGCCACGGTGCGCGCCAAGGGGGCGCTGGACGTGTTGCGTATTTCCGGCGACGTATTCGTGCGCCTGATCGAGGACAACCCGCAGGTGGGCGCGGTGCTGACCCGGACCATCGCCAAGCGCCTGGAGACGGTCATGCGCCACCTGGGGCAGGGACAGCCGCGCAAATAGCGCCAGACGAGGCGGCGCGTCGGGCCGTTGCGCCCCTGTTCCGAGTGTCACGCAGGCTTCTTTCTCACTGGCGTTGCGTCACCCCCAAAAATCGCTACGCTGCGGGTCATCCACGTCACGCCCGATCCCCCATCGCCGCGTCGCCCTCCCTTGGATGCGAAGAGGCCCACCATGCCCGCCACCAACACCGCCCGCCTGACCTCGCGTCTGACCGACGATGCCGCCCTGCCAAAGATCGACCAGGATCTTCGGCACCTCATGGATGCGTTCGCAGAGGTGTTGGTCGACGTGAGCGAGTCGCCCGTCGCCGAGCGCTTGCCGTGGCCGCGCACCGCCGCCGCCTTGGTGGCCACCGACCCCGACGGTGCCAACACCTGGCCGGAGGATCCTCACGACCCCCTGGCGACGCGCTGCGTGGAGGCCCGGTCCATCGCCTTCCAGCTTCTTCAGCAGGCGGAGGAAAACGCGCTGGCCCAGACCCGCCGCCAGGTGGAGACCGGCGGGGCCCTGGAGGCCGATTCGGGCTCCTGGGAGCAGGTGCTCGTGCGTCTGGCGGCCGACGGCTGGACGGCGGAGGAGATCGCCCGGGCGCTGGGCGACATCCGCGTGGAGCCGGTGTTGACCGCCCATCCCACCGAGGCCAAGCGCGCCAGCGTGTTGCATCACCATCGGACCATCTACCGTCTGCTGGTGGACAACGAGAACCAGATGTGGACCCCGGGCGAGCGCGCGGCGCTGCGCGAGGAGACCAAGGCGGCGCTCGAACGGCTCTGGCGCACCGGCGAGATCCTGCTCGAGAAGCCGACGGTCGAGGGCGAGTTGGGAATCGTCCTCTACTTCCTGGGCACCATGTTTCCGCAGGTTCTGCCCTGGCTGGAGCGGCGTTTGCGCACCGCCTGGACCCGCGTCGGCTTCGACCCCAAGCTGCTCGACGACCCCACCCGCCGGCCCCGGGTCAGCTTCGGCACCTGGGTGGGGGGCGACCGCGACGGCCATCCCCTGGTGACGCCGCGCATGACGGCCTGGGCGCTGGAGCAACTGGCCGCCACGGCGGTCGAAAACCTGCGCCAGCGCCTCGAGAAGCTGGCCGCCGGCCTGTCCCTGACGGTGTCGCGCCAGCCGGCGCCACCGGCCCTGATGACCCGCATCCAGGCCCTGTCGGAGGGGCTGGGCGAGGCCGGTTCCATCGCGCGGTCGCGCAATCCCGGCGAGCCCTGGCGGCAGATGGTCAACCTCATGATCGCCGCCCTGCCGCCGGCCGACGGCGTTGTGCCCGAGGGGCACTACCGGCGCGCCGACGAAATGCTGGCCGACGTCGACCTGCTTGGCGACACCCTGGTGGCGGTCGGCGCGCGCCGGCTGGCGACGCGGGACGTGGCGGCGGTGCGCACCCTGGTGCGGGCCTTTGGGTTCCATCTGGCGGTGCTGGACATCCGCCAGAACAGCGCCTTTCACGACCGCGCCCTGTCGCAGTTGCTGGTCGCCGCCGGGATCGCGGATGGCGCCGACTTCCCCACCTGGGACGAGGCACGGCGGGTCGCCTTCCTGGGCGATGAACTGGCCTCGCCCCGTCCCTTCGTGCATGACGGTGAGGAAGCCGGTCCCGAGGCCGCCAGTGTGCTCGGCTGCCTGCGGGTGGTGGCCGAGCGCGTGCGCGAGCGCGGCACCGATGGCCTGGGGGCGTTGATCGTCAGCATGACGCGCGGGCTCTCGGACCTGCTGGTGATCACCCTGCTGGCCCGGGAGGCCGGCCTCCTGCACGTTGACCCGGGCGAGCCGGCCGTCTGCCGCCTGCCCGTCGTGCCGCTGTTCGAGACCATCGAGGACTTGGCCCATGGCGCCGGGATCCTCGATGCCTACCTGTCGCATCCGGTGACCCGCGCCAGCCTGGAGCGCCAGCGCGCCGACAGCGGCGCCGCCGACCTGGTGCAGCAGGTGATGGTCGGCTACAGCGACAGCGGCAAGGATGGCGGCCTGATGGCCAGTCAATGGGGCTTGCACCGCGCCCAGGCGGCCATGGCCGAGGTCGGCCGGCGCCACGGCGTGCGCATCCGCTTCTTCCATGGGCGCGGCGGCACCATCAGCCGGGGATCCGGCCCCACCCATCGCTTCGTGCGCGCCCAGCCGCCAGGCGCCATCGTCGGCGACCTGCGCCTGACCGAGCAGGGCGAGACCATCTCCCAGAAGTACGCCAACATTCCCACCGCCTCCCACAACCTGGAACTGCTGGTGGCTGGCGCCCTGAACGCCACTTTGCGCGACCGGCGCGGCGACGTGCCCGACCATGGCCTCGGCCCGGTGATGGACCGTCTGGCCGAGGTCAGCCGGGTACGTTATCGGGAGCTTCTGGACTCCGACGGCTTCATGACCTTCTACGCCGAGGCCACGCCCATCGACGTGATCGAGTCCAGCCGCATCGGCTCGCGCCCCGCCCGGCGCACCGGCCGGCGCACCCTGGAGGACCTGCGCGCCATCCCCTGGGTGTTCGCCTGGAGCCAGGCGCGCTTCCTGGTATCTGGCTGGTTCGGGGTGGGGACGGCGCTGGAGAGCCTGCGCGCCGACGACCCGGATGTCTTCGATCGCCTCGCGGAGACCAAGCGCGCCGTCAAGTGGCCGCCGCTGCACTACCTGATCAGCAACGCGGCCACCGCCTGGGCCTCGGCCGACGCCGATATCATGCGCCGTTACGCAAGCCTGGTGGAAGACGCCGAGATCCGCGACCGGGTGCTGGGCCTGATCCTGGAGGAGTACGAGCGCACCCGCGCCGGCCTGGAAGCCATCTATCAGGGACCGCTGGCGATGACCCGGCCACGCGTGGCCCGCGCCCTGGCCCTGCGGGCGCCGGCCCTGGACCCCTTGCACCGCCAGCAGATCGCCCTGTTGCACGACTGGCGGGCGCTGAAGGCCGCCGGCAAACAGCACCAGGCGGAAACCCGCCTGCCGTCGCTGTTGCAGACCGTCAACGCCATCGCCGCCGGCCTGGGGGCGACGGGGTAGGAGCGGGACGGTCGCCTCGATCCGGGACGCGTCCCTCACCCATCCATGACACAGCCGGCGCGGTCGAAGTACAGCAGGACCGTGTCGTCCTTGGCGAAGGGGATCAGGGGCATCCCCATCACCTCAAGCACCGCGCCGACGCGGTCCTCGTCCACGGTCCAGTAGGGAACGTCTTCCAAGGGGACGGCGGCGGTCTCCCACCCCTGTTGACGGGCCGCGGCCGCATAGTCGTCCGGCCCCGCGCAGGCCAGGGCGCCGGCCGACTGGTGCAGCCGCCGCGTGGCACGGACCGCGTCCGCAATGCCCTCGGCGTCTACTCTCTGGATGGCCTGAACCAAGGCGACGGCGCCGATCGGAACGCCGGCCAGGATGGCCCCCACGATGGCGCCGAGCAGGACTCCCCCCAAAAACCGCGCCATGGTGTCGAGGTCCCCCCTTTGGAACGCCTGCGTCCTGTCGGCCACGGACCGATTATACCGACCGACGAAAAGGTTGACTTTTCGTCGGTCGGCGGGCGCGGCGAAGCCGCGTACGGCACTGATCCTGACAAGTCAGGATCAGTGCCGACCGGATATTATGCCGAGACCGGATCGTGTTCGTCCAACGGCACGCTTTTCAGGTACAGGGTGTCCGGTGACAGGTCGATCTCGTCGGTCCAGGTCACCACGCCGAGCACCACGTGGGCCGACCGGAACAGGTCTTCGTCCGCCAGGGCCGCGAAAGCTGGATAGCCGAGCAAGGGTTTCATGTCGAAACGGCGGCGCTCGCCGGTGACGAAAGTGACGTCGAGACGATAGTCGCGCAGGGCCATCACGCACAGAGCATCGGGGCTCATCCTCACGCCTCCGTGTTATCGAAGCGGGTCGATCTTGAAGGGTGTGTTTCCTTCACTGGCAAGGGTCCAATCTGCCATCAAGTCTTCACGGCGCAATTCTATCCACGCCTGAACCAGTTTCATTTGGCGACGTGGTAAATCACCCTCAAGCAGGTCACCTTCAGGAATGGCAATGACCGCCTTAAATTCATTGTAACGTACATGAATATGAGGAAGATGGTGCCTGTCCGTGTCCAAGGCATACATGGCGACAATAATGCCATAGAACATGCTGATAGTTGGCATCAACACGACCTCGTCGTCGTTTCCGAAGGATCAACTATAACTCTGTTCCTGTGCCCGACCAACGCCTCATTCCGTCGCCACCGGCGCCCACAGCACGTCCTCGATGCGCCGGGCGCCGGCGCAGAGCATGACAAGCCGGTCGAGGCCCAGGGCGATGCCGGCGCAGTCGGGCAGGCCGTGGGCGAGGGCGTCGAGGAAGTCCTCGTCGATGGGGTAGCGCTCGCCGTACAGGCGCTCCTTCAGGTCCATGTCGGCCTCGAAGCGGGCGCGCTGTTCCACGGCGTCGGTCAACTCGCTGAAGGCGTTGGCCAGTTCCAAGCCGCAGACATAGACCTCGAAGCGTTCGGCCAGGCGCGGATCGGCCACCTTTTGGCGGGACAGGGCGGCCATGCACAAGGGATAATCGTACAGGATGGTGGGCACACCGAAACCCAGACGCGGTTCCACGTGCGCCAGGAAAATCCGGAAAAAGACATCGTCGAAGCGGTCCGCCGGACCCACGGTCACGCCCAGCCGCCGCGCCTCGGCGGCCAGCGGGGCGGGATCGGGATCGCGCGCGGGTTCGGCCGGCAGGCAAGCCAGTAGGTCGACCCCGGCGTGCTCGGCCATCGCTTCGGCCACCGAGAGCAGACGCCAGGGCAAGCGGGCATCGGCGGCGCCGCCGTTCCAGCGCAGGGGCTCGCCGCCGGCCGCCGTCTGGCAGGCGGCGACCAGGGCCTCGGTCTCGTCCATCAGGTCCGTGTAGCTGGCCTCGGCCCGATACCACTCCAGCATGGTGAACTCCGGGTGATGGGTGGCCGAGCGCTCCCCGTCCCGGAACACCCGCGCCATCTGGAACACCGCCGGCAGTCCGGCGGCCAGCAACTTCTTCATGGCGAACTCGGGTGAGGTGTGCAGGGACAGCGGCACCGGCGGGCGGTCGTCCGGCGGGGTCCACGCGGTCCGGAAGGCTTTCAGGTGCGGCTCCAGCCCCGGCGAGACCTGCAGGGCGGGGGTTTCCACCTCCAGGGCACCGCGCTCCAGAAGGAACGCGCGCACGGCGGCGGTCACGCGGGCACGCACGGCCAACAGCGGCCGGCGGTCGGCGAACACCGTCGGATGCCACCAGGGCAGCGTTTGAGGACGGGCTCGGGATTGGGCGCGGGACCGGGCTTGAGGCGACGGCACGGCACCGGGTTCGGTCATGGGTTTTCGTGTCCTGTCAGCGGGTTGACCCGTCGGCCCCGGGCGGTTGCCAGGGCTGGGGCAACCTGCTAGGGTCCGGCCGCATTCGAGGGGACCCCGACATGAAAATCAATGCCAATACCATCCGGCCCGGGATGGTCCTGGATCATCAGGGCCGCACCTGGTCGGTGCTGAAGATCCAGTTGATCAATCCCGGCAAGGGCGGCGCGTTCATTCAGGTGGAGATGCGCGACATCGCCAGCGGCAACAAGACCAACGAGCGCTGGCGCACCGCCGATACCGTGGAACGCCTGGACGTGCGCGAACGCGATTGCCAGTTCCTGTTCAAGGACGAGACCGGTTGCCACTTCATGGACGAAGAGACCTTCGACCAGTTCCAGTTGCCCGAGGAAGCCATGGGCGACCAGGCGCCGTTCCTGCAGGACGGCATGAAGGCCCAGGTCAGTTTCATCGAGGGCACCCCGGTCTCCGTCAAGCTGCCGCAGACCGTGACCCTCGCGGTGGTCGAGGCCGACCCGGTGGTCAAGGGCCAGACGGCCGCCGCCTCCTACAAGCCGGGCCTGTTGGAGAACGGTGTGCGCATCATGATCCCGCCCTTCGTGGAGGCCGGCACCCGCGTGGTGGTCAACACCGAGGACAGCACCTACGTGGAACGGGCCAAGGACTGATGGCACTGCGCTCCGCCAACATCAACGTCATGGTCTCCGCCGCCAACAAGGCGGCCCGGGGCCTGGTGCGCGACTTCGGCGAGGTCGAGCAGTTGCAGGTGTCCCTCAAGGGGCCCAGCGACTTCGTCTCCACCGCCGATATGCGCGCCGAGAAGGTCATCAAGGCGGAGCTGAGGAAGGCCCGACCCGACTGGGGCTTCCTGATGGAGGAAAGCGGCGTCGACGAGGGCCGGGACACGCGCCATCGCTGGATCGTCGATCCCCTGGACGGCACCACCAACTTCCTGCACGGCATCCCGCACTTCGCCATTTCCATTGCCCTGGAACGGGATGGCGAGATCGTCGCCGGCGTGGTGTTGAATCCCATCACCGACGAACTGTACTGGGCCGAGAAGGGCCAGGGCGCGTTCATGAATGATCGCCGCTTGCGGGTGTCATCACGCCGCGCCATCGAACAGTCCCTGTTCGCCACGGGCATCCCCTTCCGGGGCCGGCCCGGGCATCAGCCGTTCCTGCGCGAGTTGAGCCGGGTGATGGCCGTGTCCGCCGGCATCCGCCGCATGGGCGTGGCCTCACTCGACCTGGCCTTCACGGCGGCCGGACGCTTCGAGGGCTACTGGGAAAGCGGCCTGCAGCCCTGGGATGTGGCCGGCGGGGTGATCCTGGTGCGCGAAGCCGGTGGCTTCGTCACCGAGATGGAGGGGGGGCCCAATCCGGTGCACGGCGGGACCATCCTGGCAGCCAACCAGCACATGCACGCAGCACTTCGCGAGGTGCTGAAGGCCGGCGCCGACGCCGCCTGACACCGTCTAGAAAGAAACAAAGCGCGGCCCTGGCGTCGCAAGTGCCTGTAGAGGACTGAAACACAACGCTTTTCCGTCATTGCGAGCCCCCCCGCATGGGGCGGGCGCGGCAATCCAGGGCACGGGGCGCCGTCCTCCGCTCTGGATCGCCACGCCCACATCCGGGATGAGGGCTCGCGATGACGGGACACCGGACGTCGACCACGTCCCGTTTCATCGCCCCGGGGTCGGCGTGGTCGGTGACAACTGAGACCAGACGCCGCTTCGCGGCGCCGACGCGGTCGCGTCGGCCGACCGACAAAACACGTCACGTCTTTTGTCGGTCGGTATCACGGGGGCGGGTCCATCCGGTGGGCGCCCCCCCGACCCGTATCGTGGCACCGTTTCGAAGAGGCGTTTGCACTCGTGGACAAAGCCCCCGTGCGCGTGGCCGTCCTGGTCACCCTGGTCTGGCACGACGCTGCCGGCGGTCACGTCAAGGTCTGGGAACGGTTCATGGATGTGGCGGCCGGGTCGCCCGACATCGACCTGACCGTCTTCTTCCTGGGCGATGCTCCCCGGGTGATCGAACGCGGCCCCCGCGCTCGCATCCACCTCTTGCCCCCGCGCCTGGGCACCCATCGGTTCTGGTTCCTGGACAGTGGCGCCGGGCATACCGACTTGGCCGGCTTCCATCCGGCGCTGGCGACGCTGCTGCCGGGGTTCGATCTGCTGGTCAGCACCGACCACTTCGCCTTCGGCCGCACCGCCGAGGCCGTGGCCCACACCCAGGGCATCCCCCTCGCCCACTCCATGCATACTGATGTGGAGACGCTGACCAGGACCTACGGGCCGAGTATTGTACGGCGTCTGCTGGGGGCGCGCCTGGGGGGCTGGCTGGCGGACACGCTGAGCCTCGGTGAGCGCCTGGGCCGCGCCGAGCGCAAGCGGCTCCACCGGCACCTCCGCCGTTGCGCGCATGTGTTCGTCTCGCGCCCCGATGATGGCGCCGCCGTCGCGGCCGCGTTCCCGGGCATGCCCATCAGCACTTTGCGTCGGGGGGTGGATACCGACCTGTTCCATCCTGGCAAGCGGGATCGCGCCTGGCTGCGCGCGCGCTTCGGACTGCCCGAGGATCGCGCCGTCGCCGTGTTTGCCGGGCGTGCCGATGGCAGCAAGCGCATGCTGGTGGCCGCCGAGGCGACCCGTCTGTTGCTCGACCAGGGGCATGACCTGACGCTGGTGGTGGCCGGCGCGGGCGGCGACCTGCCGCGCGCCCAAACGTTGTGTGGAGATCGGCTGGTCGCCCCCGGGGTCCTGCCT
>Ga0126339_10001941_pt1 | contig 14524 bp, 8 predicted proteins | sample OrbTmetagenome_2_FD_92532 | JGI IMG/M metagenome (GOLD analysis project Ga0126339, IMG submission 92532) | Coral microbial communities from Petempiche,Puerto Morelos, Mexico - Orbicella T R C metagenome | ecosystem: Host-associated > Invertebrates > Cnidaria > Coral | place: Petempiche,Puerto... | reverse complement strand
TTGGGGATAATAAAAGGGGTTGGGAACATGGCGAGTTTTGTGTATATTAAAAAAGGACGGGTTCTGGGGAAGGGGGCCCAACCCCCCCCCCCATTTTTTTGGGGGTACCCCCCCCCCCCCCCCCCCGAATTGTGGTTGCCTTTAAGGTATGCTCCATTACTGGACCTAAGAGAATGGCAGAAATCAAGCCTATATAAAAAAAGTGCTCTTAGAGTAAGAATTCAAAATAACTGGTATTTTTCCCAGGCTGGAAAAAGAAGCCACAATATTTTTGATGTGGTTGCAAAGCAGTGCTCCACAACACTACACGAGACTGAGTAAATCAAAAAAAGGAATAACTACAAACTACTTTATTTGACTTTGAAGAGATTCAAACCTGTGACCTCTAGAATTGATTGGCAATTTCCAGATCACACCTACAATCGTGGACAAAAGTCTTGGGACAAATTTGCACTTTTGGCGCTTTTGCGTACACGCCAGGCGCGAATACAACTTCACCTGCCTAACCTCGACCCCCACCCCCAATACAATGTTGAAAACTAGCATGTGCAATTTCACCTGATTTTCAACATTGTGTTGGGGGGGGGGGAGGGGGGACAGATACCCGTTTATAAAGGATTTAGCAGCGTTTTCTTCATACTTCAGTTCTATTAAACACAGATACAATAATCTGCTACATTACATAAGTGTCCCAAGGACTTTTGTCCACGATTGTAGTTGCCAGTCTTATAACATTGGAGAGCAACATTGACAATCCTTCCATTTCTTACAACAGAAATTCTAATTAAAATGAAAATTATATGATAAGCGAATTCTTACTTCTTTTCCACTTTGACAGCACCTTTGGCAAAATGTAACCCAGCAGAAGTATTTTCTAGAGATGCACACTTATTGTCAATTCCGTGAGCTTGGAATTTGTCCTTCCTGTCTTTGTCCAGATAATATTTAGCTGACCTCAAAAGCCTGTTTTCGATGAAAAGTGAAAAAAAGTTATAAAAGTGGCCATTTTAGCTTTAAACACACTTAAGCCAAGCCTTGGTAAATTCTAATGACAAATAAAAAATTATAGTCTTTTTCCCAGGAAATGTATGTATTGAGAATCACCAGTAAAAAGGCTGCCTGAATACACTGAATTCTTATATGTTCAATCCATCGCCATAAAAAAAGATGTCTAAGAATTGAATCTTCACTGATTCAACACTATACCTAGAACTGAAGTACTGCTATCAACAAATTGCATAAGCAAGGATAAAATTCACTTGAAAAGCAAGAAACGACAGGTTAAAAGTAGCTGAAAAAAGAAGCATTGCTTTTTATTATTAACATATGACAGAAATTCACCTTATTTGCTCTGTTGCTTGCTCAAGAGTCCTCTGTAGTAAAGCCTGAACGCCCTCAATGACTTCCACTTCCTACAAAAATTACATACAGACAGGGTATGGTATAACAAAAGTCAGATTAATTAAAACGTATTATTAAAGATCTCAATTAAAAGAGCAAATAGTAAAGAAGAGAAACATGTTTTTACCTTCTGAAGCTGCATTTCCACATTGTCGTGGACGAGATCAACTTTCATTCTCTTCTCTCTGTTAGCAAGACATTGTTGGGCTATCATAAGCGGCAGTTCTGTGTCCGCTAAGGCTTTTTCTACCCTAGCCTTGAACTGAAGCATAGTAGAGATTTCATCTTCTGTTTCTTCCTGCTTCTGATCTAATTCCGATTTCCAAAAGTTTATATCTGTGATGCGTTGATCGAGCTTCTTATTCACGTCCAGTTGAGTCTGTCTTGTTCTGACTTCGGTCTCATGAGCGAGTCGAAGGCTTTCGTCGCGAAGCCTCTCAGCCGCGGCTCGCTCGTGCTCGGCGTTGAAGTATTGAAGATGATTCGAAGCGTGCCATTCTTCTGGGGTGTATTTCGGAGGAGGCTGTACCAACCTAGCCATCTTGCTTTCTCGTTACAAAATGTCCGTCTTCAGTGAAGTAAACTTTCTTTGTAGTTCTTGTTGCGAGGAGTCCTGGAAAACAAGCAATGGTTCCTTAGCAACGGGTGTTCGATCACGCGCATGGTGATAAAACAACTTTGAGCCAGTGAAATATTTCAGCGGCTACTATTAAAAAAACCAAGATGGCGGACAGAGAGGTACAGTTGAGGGAACTTCAAATAAGTGAAAGAAAATTACGTTTCTTGGAATGGCCTTCCACAGATTCAGCTGATTCAAACTTGCGAACATCACAGGATAGTATTCCTCTGTTTTTAGGAGCTGACGTCTTGTCTGGGTGTTCCATTGCTGTTTCTAACTTGCCAAGAATGCATGCGAAATTCTCCAAGCAGGGTCTTGCCGTTAAGGTTAACTTTCCCACCCCTATGCGACTACAAGGTGTCCATGGTTCGGCCAGGGGTGTGTGGTTCTACTCCATTCAAGGACTGTTTAGAGTGTGTTTCGAGTATTACACCCGCGAAGAGCAACTGGAATGCCTTACACAGCTTTGTGCCACGTGGAAGCTAAGACTTTCAGACCCGCCCCTACAACGAGAAATTGACCTTGCCTTTCAGAGTCGTCCTTCCCGATGCGTGACAGCTCGTAGATTGCCAGAAGAAACAAGTTCAACAGAAGTAATCGACTCGAATGACAACTCCGACTTGTCAGAAAGTCCGAGCACTCAAACTGTGGAAAATGCTACTCTTTATTCCAACTTAAGCCTAGTTCCTTCAAGTACAGGACTGGACATTGATTTTACAATACCTAAAGTAAAGCAATGTATCAAAGAAATAGCGAGACTATCAAAAAATGAAGAACAATGTGAACTTGATGATCTTTTAGTGTCCACAATGAGAATTTTTAAAGAGTTTGAACTTCAAAAGTCACAGAAAAAAAATGGATGGTCAAGAATACTTGTGTCAATCAGCAAGTACCTTGGTGACGAATTTAACAAACTGCAGCCTGGAATCGGCGAAAGAGTAACTGATTTTAAGAAGAAACACATCACTTCAATTGACAACCTCCCTCCATCATCAGTCCTTGTTAAAGAACTTTTCCCTGAGTGCATGATGGTTTTACTATCAAGTTGGATGGGAAACGAGGACAGACAGGATCTTAACAGCATTATACAAGTCATCCTTGAACTAGTCAATACAAGCCTTGTATCAGGCGTAGCTCATGTACTGTATTCTAGGCTGATAAGAACTGATACAGTTTAGAATGTAAGCACTTCCTCTTCAACTCTTGAAACACTGAGCAAGAAGCCATTTTGATTTTTAATGTTTTTGGCTACTTGAACTTTTGGCTTATGGTATTGGTATGGCTTGTTTCAGGGTGCTGGAGTCGAAATCTATTAGCCCTATGTTCAAATTCTCCATCCAATCAATAGCTTGACTTGGTCGTCCAGAGTTCAACTCCACTTTGCATCAAAACAACCAACTGGTCAGCCTCCCACCAGCTGGGATTCTTGGCAAGTTGCTGTTCTATTTGCAATGTTATTTTGTTTGTGTATTCTTTGCACAGCAGTGCTAAATACTCTGACACTTAAACCAGTAAATGAAATCTCTTTTTTTCTCACTCAGGGATGAAGTAAGCCAGAGGAGCTGCCAAAGGCACCATTAAGGTGTCTGAACACAGTTTTTGATACCTGTGTTTCATTCACCTTTTTCTCTAAAACCCTTGATCCCTCGGTCATCAAAAATGGCAGCAAGTTAACAACACAAACTTTGGTTTCTTGATGGTTAAGCTGACATACGTGCCATTGCCATGGCAACAAGAATAAATATAAACAGGCCTTTAAAATCAGTTTTGTTTATTTTTAGAAATTCTAGTCACTAGATTTTCTTTATAATTTGCATGCAACAAGCTTGTAACGATTCTCACAAGTTATCACCATTTTGCTAATTAACGGAGAGATCTTCAATTATCCCTTGTTGAAGGTTCACTGAAATAACTAGAATTTCCTTTGTTAAAGTTCAGTTATTTTCAATACTCCAGTTACTTATTTCCTAAAGTATTTTTGGGCCAAATTTCATGAAATTCTAATGAATAGGCATATTTCTGAGAGTGCAATTTTTCATTCAATCGCAATTTTTTGACTTACTATGCACGAGCTGCATTTAACTGGTTCTTTCGTTAAGAAAGAAAAAGCTGAGAATTGCTGGGCTCTTTGCATTGTTACCTTCTCTCACATATATTTGTAATAAAAGACTAAGGCCATCAATACACTGCATTCAATTATAGAGAAAAATAGCAGATACTGGGGGTGTTGAGTAAATAAAATGATCGCTCTATTGACAGCATGATCGTTTTTTGCAATCCTTGTGCGCGCGCTGAATTGCATCAGCAAACATGTGCGCTGAATTGCATCAGCAAAAGTGCGTGCGAAAACTGTGTTCGGCCACCTTAAGCTCAGGCTCAGTTTAACACAACCATGCATTCAACAAAATGATGATTTACTTATGGCTTATTCTATGACCAGTTTGCCTATTCCTTTGAACAAAATACACTCTCCAATAAATACTAACAGCTCTTGTATGTACAACTTAAAATCTTTCAAAAGAATACAAAGTATGTATAAACATGTACACTTAAAGTGCAGGCTGTAAATGACAAACTTACAGTTTTGTTAAGTGTTTACACCTTTTCATTCGACATAAATAACTTATTGCAGATAACTCTTATTTACATTTAAACCCCAACAGTTCCTTTATATTCATATTTTCACTATTTTTGCAAGTCTGAGCAAGACCACAGAATCAATGTTTGACTGTACGTAACTTGTTAGTCAATGTTGCCAACAGTTTGGGCAAATGCAAATTTTACAAAGAGTATAAACAACTAGAAGAAGTGAAACTTGCACCAATATATTCAAACTAATCTCCACTGTACTATGACTTTGAGTCAACCATTTTTGCTTTTCTTTCAAAATTGACTTCAGTTCCTCACTGAGGCCTGAATCCCACCTCCTCAACCCCATGTTCTTGCATTTCTTGAAGTTCAGTCAAGTCATCAAACTGCTGCACATGAAACTTAGAGATTTGCTGTTCAATCATGCTCTTGATTACCCTGTAGCCCTGAACTGTCTCAAACAAAACAAACAATGCCATTATAATGTTCACCGCTCTCTCCATCGGCATGATCAACATGCTTTCATTAAGCAACAACATCAGTGTCAGAGGAAGCTGTAGTACTAGAGTAAGAATCCAGAAACCAGCAAGCTGAGGAACCTGATGAGGAAGTAAAAACAAGTCTCAATTGAGAACACTTGCATGGTTGAAACTAGTCAATCAACCATTTCACACGGTGTAAAAAGAAATAACAATTTGCTTATGATAAATCTTACTTACATTTCTTAAGATTACGTTAAAGAAACAGAAATATCTGGATTTTTTTTAGAATATCCCTTAATAGTTCTGATCTATTGTGCTCTTGGGGAAGACACTTAACTCTCACAGTGCTTCTCTCTACCCAGGTGTATAAATGGGTACCAGCAAATTCAATGCTGGGGTAACCCTGCAATAGACTAGCATCCCATCCAGGGGGAGTAGAAATACTCCTAGTTACTTCACTCATGCTACTGAAACTGGAGATAAGTGCCAACCTGACGGGCCTTAAGGTTCGTATGCAGACTTTATCTCTGATCACTGGTTCAAATGAGGAAAAAAGGAAAGTCAAATATACAACTCATCTGTCCCTCCCCCCCAAAAGTCTCAAGCACAATTTCAAGGAAAACAATTAAACCATTTGTTGCTAAACACTAACCATCAACATGATGGCAATGAAGTAATTAACAATAAGTGTCACAGTTCTTAGAACTCTGGCCAACTCTATTGAAAGATTTTGATTGTCACATCACAACAAATATTCCTAAACATCAGTGATCTTGAGTCAATACACTAGAGAATCAGCACTTGTCAGAATACCTTTTCCTGAAGATTTCCAGCATATCCCAAGTAGAGTCTGGCTACCTCCACTAATGCCATGGCAACATAGATGACAATTGTTATGAACTTGTAAACTGAGTCTAGCTTTGAATACTAAAAAACAATAACATCCCAAGGATTGATCTTTCCTTGAAACAAATGCTGCACACTTTCTTCTTAAAAAAATAATAAACGTCATAATGTGTTGTGGTTCAATATTATGCTTGGTTCATATTGGAATTTTCCTTTGTTTCATATGTTATTACCATATGCCAGAAAAAAGAAAAGTAGCAAATTGTACCAAGGGCAAATTTACTCAATCATAACCAAGAACCGAGGCAACAAGACAAGCCACTTTTCTACCTCTTTTCTTGCTAGTCTCCGAAGAAAGCAATAACCATTTTTCAACAGCCGAATTTTTACAGTTATTTACTCAGAATTATTTTTCTAATTCATGTAAGTTGGTCATGAGGAAATGGCACAAAATTTTTTCAGACAAAGTATTTTCTTTCTTCCTGCTGCTTACTCTGTTAGTTTTCTGATGTTGTTCGTATTAGCAAACAGGTTTTTCATCTTAATGAAAACCACTGATTTTCCAAGAGTTTCTTCCAGTCTGTCACATCCCCCAAGAGGGGGGGGGGGGGAGTGTACTCATCAAAGTTATATATGGGGAGGCTCCACCCTAAGGTCCAACCTCTTACTGTTTTGCATACCATTTTGACAGAAAAGGTAACCCTTTCAGGAGGACCCTCCTCCACCTTCACCTCTCCCCCAGGACCACACCTCACACCCTTTTCCCATGGAAGACAAGGCCAAAGGAGATAACTAGGGGTGAGGTGGATTATAATCTAAAGCCCACTGTGAGAATAACAATCAGAGACAGAGATGTCAGTGCTGTAATTACCTTGGCCACAAGCATTACTATGCAAGTTGTGTACCAAAATGGTGAAAAATAGACATTGAAGTACAATGACATCTGTAGGGCCAAGTTGGATACTATCTCATTTCCTGAAAGAAACAAATAATAAAATTAAACTGACATACAGTTAAAACTCCCACAATGGGATCATCTTAACAGTAGAGAGAGTTCCTGTGCATTTCCATATCATCGGGATTTTCAGGTTATATGTTATTTGGATCCTCAATCCTTTCCTAACTTTTGGCTTGAGACATGTTCCAGCAGAAGCCTATCACCTTATCGAACCTTACTTCAAGGTGATAAACTTCTGATTCCAGATAATGACACCCATAATTATAATGACCCAGTTCTAGTGTTATCATTATTGCTCTGGTGGCTTGTGCCCAAGTCATGAAGTTGATTTTTTACTTGTATATGAGTTTGTTTGTTTGTTTCGTTGTTTTGCAAATATTTATAAATATATTTGAGTTTTCTCTGTTTGTTTTATAATTAAATTCAGTTTATTTCTTGCATGCATATCACTGGGTGACTTAACAAGAAGCCAAATGTAAATATTCTGCATAAAAATGACGACAAATCCCAGACGCCTATTAAACGGACATAGTCAGACATACCAAATTGTCCAGGTACAACATGTCAGTGGTCATTTTAATGGTGAAAGAGATCAGAGCACACGAAATGAAACTTGATTACTCAAGCTACAGCTCTGTAATTATTGATAGTATTTTCTACTCTCACTGTTGCTTTGTGCTTTCTGGTTGCAGTGTGACAACTCAGTTCTGACAGCAGACAGTAAGCTTACTTAATTTCACCTCCCCTATGTTTGGAGAAAGAAAATCGCCAGAGGATTTGCTCTGACAATATGCAAGTAGCTGATATTGATCTCCCAACCTGTGCTGATCATGTGGTGTCTTGGGTGGTTTCGTATCGCGCGTGACGTGGGGAAAACAGTCTCCGTTACTGTGGTAAACGCAGCTCGAAGTGTGTCCGCCATTTTGTCTTGTTGCCTTCCCGGCATGCATGTTGGCATGCATATAAATTGTCCTATCCCACAACGCCTTGCGCTCTTGCAGTGCACAAGACAAGATGGCGCAGGTCTGGCGAGTAGGTAAACACAAATGATCGACAATTCTGAGCTGATATTTCCGCTCCATACTTATGATGTTCACTTTTTAATGCTCGTTTAGCACGGAAGATTCCAAAACCGCATTCTCTGATGGTCAGAACAATCTCAGTTTCGTCCAGCAAACAAACATACAGTAAGTACAAACTAAGTTTAACACTCAGCTGCAATATAGCAAATAAAATTATTAAAGTATATCATAATACCAAGTTTATGATTGATGAAAGAGGTACTTCAACCTGTGATCTTTGTATTTTATCAGAGTACATCTCAAGAGAGGCACATGAGATACCAATGGATTGGCATAGTTCCACCGAGAGGAATGCACAGACACTTTTCCTTACAGAGTTGTTGCGAGGTAATTTCAAATACTTAGGTTTTCAATGGCACTCGATAAGTAAAGTGTAGTGTGGTGGAGCAGTTTTCAACTTTTTGTGGAATTGAAGCCTAAGCAGCTACAAAAAATATTGTCACTTATTACATAACAACCCTGAACTACACAACAAACCAATTAACAATCAGGTAATCAATCAATCAATCAATCAATATCAGTCTTTCTGTCTGTCAATGAGTCAGCCAGTCAGTCAGTCAGTGTAAGTGACTAAATCGTGACTGGTTTCGGTGATTGGAGCTTTCAAACCACTCTTTCAAGTGATCTCAAGTCATGACAATAGGATGGAAGTCTTCAGCAGGTTCAAGACAACATTCAAGTGAACCTCCTTAAATTATACATGTACATAAAAGTGCTGTTTTACCATGGTTAACCCTGTCTTCAACAACTACGCTGGGACAAGTGTCAGATCAGATCATTACAGAGAGGTGGTTGTTGTAGAAAGGTCTCCATAAGAGTTAAGTGTATTGGTGCTTAGTTGGGATGGAAAATTCCTGTTTTAGGGAGGATTGCCATAATGAAGAGACTTGGGCACCTTACTACAAGAACATGGCCACAATTTCTTTAATTTCTTGAGCACAATCCATTACTTGAAGGTCCATTTCAAATTGCAATGTCTTATTGTCCAACTTGGTTTTTTTGAAGGTTTTCAAATGACATTGAGCAAGTTCTTCCAGGAACCAGCAACAATTAATTATCCATTTGAGAAGGGCCCCTTAAGCCCTCGTTTCAGAGGGGAGCATGCCTTGAGGAGATACCCATCTGGAGAAGAGAGGTGTATTGCTTGCAAATTATGTGAAGCCATCTGTCCTGCCCAGGTAACACCAGTCTGAGAGACTACTGTAACAGGTTTGCCACAATTTTGGGTAATAATTTGGAGGTAAAATATCAGCATGACGTTTTGACCACTCTTCAGTCTTAGTGATTGGAGAGTGGTTTGGAACTTTTACCCCTAATTTTTACTGTAAATTGAGTTAGGTCAAACTGGCATTTTGAGAAAAAATCAAGGAAAATTAAATTTATTACCGGTATAACTACACTGCTGATTTACCGCCATTGAAGCCGGGAAGAAACATTTGTGGTCACTGCAATCTCGAGTTGTTTTTTCTTGATGAAGGTGAATTTGTTGAAAACTTCTCAGTCTAGAAAGAATGGTTACAAAGGACAACTGTAAGGGGAGGCTGAAGGTTGATATCAGACATTTTTTATTTATTTGGTAAGGGAAATGTTATAATTTTTAATGGGAAATGTCAAGGAATTGTTCCTTGCTGACTATATATTCACTCTAAATCCCACACCAAGTTGCTTACACCTAGTGCATAATTGAGCAACATTCTACTGTGCATATATCAAAGTTTAGTTTATTCTCCTGTATTGATAGGCAATTACCATTGAGGCAGAGCCTAGAGCTGATGGCAGTCGTCGAACAACACGCTATGACATTGACATGACAAAATGCATCTATTGTGGGTTTTGTCAGGAAGCCTGTCCAGTCGATGCTATTGTGGAGGTATTTGAGATTAATAAAATTTTGTCACCTCAAAGTTTGTCAAAAATACTCTGCTGCACATCATATTTTCAACTCTCTTCTCGGTGTTTGGAAATGTGGTCAAGCACGGTCTTTTGTGTTTGACATATTACATCCAGAGTAAGATAATCACAGCTTTAATGGTAAAATATTATCCTTTTTAAAACATACTCAACAGATAATAGAATTTTGGAATCCCACATAGACATTCATTAATTATTATCTTCTATTAACCTTCTCAACTCCTCAGGGTCCCAACTTTGAGTTTGCTACTGAGACACATCAAGAGTTACTATACAACAAAGAGAAACTTCTTAATAATGGTGACCGATGGGAGGCTGAAATAGCAGGCAATCTTCAAGCAGATTTTCTTTACAGATAAAACATGAAGCTACTTGACAGCTGATTCCCAACTTTGTAAAAAAAAACAACAACAACAACAAAACATTCTAGCCCCTGGAAACAAAAGTACATAATATGCTCAATGAGTAATGGCAAATTATATTTAGCAGAAGAGGTGCCTTACAAATAGCATCACTTAAGTGCATAAAAGTTGTTTTTGCATTGTGGGCTGGAATGTTACACTGATAAGCATTCTTAAGCGGATACTCTGATGGTTATTTTAATTGAGGTGTTTGTAAAAGCAGTGTAGTTTTGAATGTGCAGCACTTACAATTCATGTGGAATAATTAAAGACTGTTTGTTGATTTATACGTTGAAGTTTTCTTTTCTTACACAGTGGTAGTTCAGGGCCTTGTTGTTAAAAGTGCCATCATGATAAGTTTGATCTATATTAAGCTCCTGTGCATTTTACCCTAGGCAATTTCCATTCAACCAAAAATTCCAAAATTTTTGACATGGGACAAATGGTGTGGGAATTTCCAAAACTCCGGAAATTGTCAAATTTCCAAAACGTGAACCATTCAACCAAAAATTCCGGAAACTTAGGGAAGAAAGTCAAATGGAACAGTAATTCCTGGTAAGAAATTTCCAAAAATTTTGGTTTACCTCACAAGGTTGTCCTCTTTTCAGGAAATTCCAGAAAATACTCTTCCATTCGTCCCTTGAAATTTCCAGAAATTTAAAATTGAATGGAAAGCGCCCCATGTGGTTTCATTTCAACCTGAATATTACACTCACTCTCATGAATCAAATAGCAATAACTACCAGTATGCGTGCTACATTGCATTTCCAACACATCAAATTTTGTCAAAAATGTCTGTTGTACATCAATTTTTCACCCTGTTTGTAGTGTTAAGACAATAATTCAATGAAATAGTCTCTTGCATTTGATATCTTACTTCCAAGGGAGAATGTGAAAATTGTCATTCTTGAACCAGTGTAAACCTTCCCACCAGTACTTATATGACTGTTGATGATTGTTGAAAAAAAGATAAAAAATGATGGTGAGAAATGAAGTACAATTCACTACAATCAAATTTTTAGGAAGTTTTTCAATGCAACATTTTATTCATAAAAAGTATTTACAAATTTTGCCTTATGTATATTGGTAAAATCCATTTGGGCTTGATTAAAATGTAATAAATACTCGATGTGATGTAATAAGCTTCAAATACTTGCATAACTGACAATTTTTACATACCAATGATTTGCAATAAATTATTCTTTATGTACATGCTGATAAAAGTGTTGTGCAAATAATTTACAAAGAATTATGGAATATGCAACAATTTCACATCTCCAATTTCAGCTGCATTCTATGGTTGCCCAGAAGGAAAATTTGAATGGCCAGAAGAGGAAGTTGAATTTAGGCACAGAGTTTCTTAGCTTCAGTGTTGTAGATTGTTGTAGATTATAAAAATCTTTAGCCTGAGTATTAAACAAACATCAGTCTGTTCACACACTCAACTTGAAAACCCCCATCCAAAAGATTGACAGGAGCAAGTTATATTGGTATAGAATTTTCAGGGACAAATCTCACAACAGACACCATATCTCTCATGAAGGAGAAAAATTGAACAAGGGAAAAAAAGATGCAAGTTTACATAGGCAAAGAAGTGCTGTGAACAACCAAACTTGACTGAAGTTAAGTGTTTCAATATCTATTAAGTTCCTCTGCCCAGTGAGGACTATCTGAATTTGGATCTGAGGCCTCTTCTGTCTGATTATGATGCTTTATTAAATCTCGCCATAAAAATGTATGGGCACAGGTTGGGCAATCGCCTTCTACTGGTATCAGAAATGAGTCTTCTCCATTATTCTGGAGAAATCTCTTAGCAAGGCAAACTAAATGAGCCTTCATTGGACAGTTGTCTGTGATACAAGAAATGCAATCATGAACATCCTGTAAGAAAATGAAACATGGCAGAAGATTATTGGGTGAAGAATTCTTGAGCATATCTTTGTTTTAAGAACATCAAATTTCTAGGGAGCAACTATCAGCTACTAGATCCTCAACAGAAAATTATGTGAAGGAAAGTTGGCAAATTATCTTGGAAGAATCTAACTTGTCTGTGGAGACACAGGAATAGATTTTTTAGTTGAATGGAAGATACTTGAAAATGATTGGTTATGGGAATGTCATGAAAGTTTGGGATCTAACTCCCAAGTCTAACTCTAACTGTGGGGGAGCATGGTCACATAACTGAAGCAAGAGAAAATCACAAGAATTGAAGACAATATTAACAGTAGCAAAAATGAAAAAGCTCTTTCCCTATTAGCTGGGGAGCCCCCAGGGATAACAACTCACAATGCTGCATAACCAGGGACATTGCACATGATTAACATTTGTAAGTGAATGAGTGCTCAGATGTTTTGTTTCACCTTCACTACTGCATATCAGTGCAAAGTATAATTACTAAAACAGTGTTAAATTTAGCAAAGAGTTGTTAATGTTCCCTGACATTTTCCTAACCTCCCTCATACAATCACTATAATCCTAGGGTCTCAGAAGATGTATTTTTTCCTACAGTCAATAATCTAAGACTCTTGTTCAGATGTCTCACATGGGACTTCGTGTTCTCTATCGTACAAAAAATTAATATCTTCCATTGCCATTGACTACGTGAAGTGGAAAATGGATGTTATATACCTTGATCTTCTTAGAGCATTCTACACATCTATAAGAAGTGCTATTGACCTCTTCCACTTCCTCACTACCTCCATCGTTGCCCTTCTTGGGTTTTCTCTTGTTCAGAGGTCCATAGACTATTGGCATATGCCTAGGAGGTAGCTGTTCCACATCAAATTCCATTTTGTATTCTTGTTTCAGCCATCTTATCGTAAGAGGAAGTCGGTTCCAAGGTCCAACATTAAGCATTGCTGAGAGTACTCTAAAGCAAAAATCAATGCCTTTTTCTTTCGATGTTTTGTTGGCAACATGTCGCAAACGTCTCGATTTCCTTGGATTTTGCCATGCCCACTCAAACTGTGATATCATAGATAATAAATAACAAATGTAATGAGTTACAATTTGCAAGACCTCCTCAAATGAGAGCAATGTGATAGGATAAAACTCATATGTATCATGAAGCCAGAGAAATAACCTTTTACATTAGGAGTGAAGTTGGAGATCTAGGATAAGCACACACTGTTTCCCCATTTTGTTTTTAAAAGGCCAGGAAAACTAATAATATATATTTTCTTCTTCTTCTTCCACTTCCTTAATTGGAGGGAGAAAAGACCTGCCCACTCCATTACTTGAGAAAGAAAGAGTGCATCTTCAATTAAGCCTCCTTCTCCGTTTTGAGCATTTCTGGACTTAACCCATGTACACTTATACCGAGGTAATGAACCTGGGACATGATAGAGGATGATGAGATCTACACTGTACAGCAGTCACTTCTATCAAAGCCAGAATAATGGAAATTAGTATCACCCAACTAGTGGACTAATGCAAATCCCGCATTTTGATTGGCTACGCTACTAGAGGACTATAAGTAATAGTCCTCGAGTAGCGAAATTGGTGCAATCGAGCGTGACGCTTTCTTTCGTTTTATTCCCAAATAACTATTTCTTCAACTTGCATTTGCTAACTTTATTATTGCCTTTTCTGTCCAACTAGTTGGGTGATACTAAAACAATAATTAGACCCTTCGCCCTCAAGCGCCATGGGTCAATAGCCCATTCGGCTTCGCCTCATGGGCTATTGACCCGTAGCCCACAAGGGCTATGGGTCTAATTGTTAAACAGCACAGCCAAAGGTTAAAGAGATTTGAGTAAATAAAGAAAAATTAACAGGAAGGGGAGAGGAGAGGAAAGACCCTGTCTTCCCTTCCATTCCCCACCCCACCCAACGTTGATTCCTGCTCACCTTTCTTTCTTACAGAAGTAGCTGGAATTCAAAGAGATCAACCTTTGTATCCTGCTCACTAAATAATTTCATGTGCTAAAGTATATTTTAATCCTGAGAAAGTCCCAAGTTTTTTGTTGGAAATTATATACCTTTTCACTGACCTGTAAAGCAATTATATCACTAGGAAAGCCATGTATTATAAGTATCATCTCCCTGTGGACAATTCGCAACACATTTACTATTCAGGGCTTATTATTATTTAAGCTTGGTTCACACCAGTGACATATATAATTTAAGTTACAGTCCTAATGTTAACCAGACAAGAGGGTTTTTGATTTTACAGCTTCCCCCTACACCCCCCCCCCCCCCCCCCCCCCCCCCCCCCCCTCTTTTTTTTTTTTTCT
>Ga0126339_10001940_pt1 | contig 14542 bp, 8 predicted proteins | sample OrbTmetagenome_2_FD_92532 | JGI IMG/M metagenome (GOLD analysis project Ga0126339, IMG submission 92532) | Coral microbial communities from Petempiche,Puerto Morelos, Mexico - Orbicella T R C metagenome | ecosystem: Host-associated > Invertebrates > Cnidaria > Coral | place: Petempiche,Puerto... | reverse complement strand
CTGAAACAAAAGAAATTCATTTTTAAGTAGTATTCGGTAACCTCTGCTTGGGAGATAAAAATCGGCCGATTTTATTTTTTAGCCGGAAATCATCGGTCGTTTCTTAGGCGCAGGGCCTCTTAAAAGTGTTAACGTTCGTAGCTTGTCTCACTTACAAGGGAAGGCTGTTCCACAAGACTGGGGCTGCAACCATAAAAACGCGATCACCCAGTGATGAAATTCTAAGACAAACTGCTCTCGATAGCAAATCTAGCGGAAATCTGTGACGTCAAGAGAACAGGAAATTACTGGCGACCCAGCCATTCTCCACTTTTTAGCAATCAGTTTGCAAAAAATTTCTGAGACAATTTCCAACAAAGCTACCGATGAATAGAAAGCAAAACGCGACGAAACAGCAGGCATATTAGCATACTGAAAAACAGAATAAGCCATTAGCAACCGTAGTTTCGGTCGAGCAGCTGTGAAGAGCGCTGGAGTTTTATCCAGTATAGTAACACAGAACCAAACCAGAATCAAGCAGTCAGGAAACTTATTCTCTTCAATCATCCATTTTAACGAGGTGTATCGATCATGACAGTCAAAAGTACAGAATCACTCGCCAACTCCTCCAACGAAACCAGGTCAATGTTTTACTGCCCGGAGTCACCACAATTCATCTGGGACTTACATCACATAACTTCTTTTAAGATTATTGTTGCCATCACAAGCATTGCTTGTCCCGTTACCATTCTGTTAAACCTCTTGGTGATAATAGCTGTGAAGACGAGAGGAGAATTGAAAAAGACTTCAAACATCCTGTTGTCTAGCGTGGCCTTAACTGATCTTTTGGTGGGCGCCGTATCTATGCCACTGTCTATCACGTTAGACGCGTTAGTTATCAAGAGAGTTTTAGATGTGGATATTATCTGTACGATAGATTTCATAAGTGTCTCTGTACTGCATATTGGTTGCTGGGCGTCATTTCTTCATTTGCTTCTAATTGCTTGGGAGAGGCATGTGGCGATAGCAAAATGGACAGAGTGCAAGGCTATTGTTACAACAGGCCGTGTAAACAAGTACAGGAGAGTTGTATGGCTGTTGACATTACTAATAGTTGTTCCAGTAGTTATGATGGGAGCTGCTGGCCTTCGTTATGAGCTCTTATTAGTCGTAGACGTCATTTTGAGCATTATTTGGTTTGTCTGCTTATCACTTATAGCATATTTTTATGTCAAGGCTTATCTCACAGTGCGAAAATGGAACCGAACAACAGTCCGCTCAGTGAATCATTGTGTTCCAGTCAAAGAGAAGCTTGAAAGCAAGGTTGCTCACACGTCTTTCTGGCTAACAGTTTTCTTTGCAGTGTCGAGTTTTCCGACTCTCGTCGTTTATCTCTTTCGGGGAGTTCTGCCTTTCTTCCGCCAGGTTTCCACTATACGATGGGTAGAAACAATATTTCAGTTAAACTCTCTGTTCAACCCACTATTGTACTGGTATAGAAACCGCCGCTTAAGGAAAGCTACATTGGAGCTGTTAAGGTGCAGAAACAGGCCAGCAGCCCGCACGGCGCGTCATATTAGGCAACGTCGCTATTCCGTAGCATCGCTAGATGTCGAAAAGCTTCAAAACGAGCAAAGAGGGGCCCGATTATCAAGGTCAGAATCTCTCGGTGCTATGTTCTGTTTAGACACCTTTCGGCAGAGGCGGAATGAGGCAGTGAAGGAAAGACCCATGTCGGCTCCATCGAGGCTAGCAAGCGACGAGATATTCACACAAAAACGCAACCAAGTAATAGTAAAAGTTGAGATTGAAAATGCCCCAGGAGGGAAAAGTATTCAGCGAAATACGAAGTTACCGAAAAACACCATGGAGCTTGGAAGATCTCGACGTCATATCGGTGGAGAGATTGTGCGATCAAGTTCGCTGAATGAAAACTCCTTTGCGTCACAAACTAAATGTCACCATAATGCGACACAGAGGAATGCCCAGAGATCCAGATCAGTGCCAATAACATTATTAGTAAAAAACTTACACAAACCGAAGGACAGAGCAACTTTTGATAAGTCACAATTGACTAATGAGAGAGAACTTTCGTATAATCGTTACCAGGAAACAAAACTATAGTCCTTTAAAATTAGAACATCATGAAATGTTTCAAAATTCTTTAGAGACAATAAACAACAGATAAAATTGACCAGTAAAAGTAAGTGTGTGTATGCTTTGACTTGCCTTTTTAGACTTATGTAACGTTATGGGCTCGGTAAACTCATTAACCTTCGAGTCAGTCCCTCTTTCGCTTAGTCCGTCGCGCGTGACGCGAAAGAAAACCACGAGAAAAAAATGATCGCGCGAAATCTTAAGGGCGAGACGCGCGCGAAAGGAGTTCGCGCGGCCGGGGGTTTTCTTTCACGACACGCACCACGGACTACTCGAAAGAGGGACTACCCGTAGTCTACAAACTGATAAACATGCTCGGTTTGTTCTGCAGAGGAATGGGGGTAAAAGAAAAACCATGGGCTACTTTGCTTCAACGCAGGGGTTAGATAATTTCTACTATCTCTGCGCGCAGACAGCGTTTTTTATGATTTCTTCGAGTGCAACCCTAAGAGATACCTTGACGGCTAACTATAGAAGTGAGACCAATATCCGTAATTTAAATTCCTAAGGGAGACGACTAGTATCTCCGATCTTTTCAAATAGGATCCCCCCCATCCCTTGCAATATACTTAGATTATATAGTCCGACTGGATTACGTCATGTTTTAACATGTATAACAAAATAAAATGAAATAAAATATGAAGTAAAGCTTTGTAATTAACTGCCAGGATTAAACATTTGCAAAAATAAGTCGCGGCGAATATTTATTAACTACATAAAGTATAGTTAAAGCCAGCATCCCGGATAAATATTTTGAGCAATAACAGAAATTGTAATCGTAATATTATTCTTACTAGAAAAAGTAAACATTGAAATTTTAGTTTTATCAATGGAGGAACATGCTACTCTTTTTGGGAAATTCCAAAATCTGCCAGAAATAGTGAATAAGACATGACAGTGCCATGGAGGGGGATTCTGAAATATTAGGCCGCTTTCAATCGCTTTTCGACATTTTAGCGAGTATTTCGAGTATGACTCAAGGCCATAGCTTTTTTTTTCCGTGGGGTAGGGAGGTATTGTTAGACTGAAATATTGATATAAACTTACTTCATGATTGACGTTTCAAATGTCTATAGCTGTTGCTACCAGATATTTGATCAAAACACTCAAGTAATTGAACACAGTGAAACTTAGAAATGACAGATGGGCGCACTGGAATAGACAGATACAGTTTGCTTTGTTTATTATCCCATTTGGTGATAAGTTACCATGGAAACTCTCTGTTTATTATAGACATGCATGTATGAGAGGATATCTTTTTACTAAGATGGACTATTGCGAGAACATCGATCGTATGGTCATGGCGAAAATAAGAAATTAAAAAATAACATAAAATTATAATATGAAGGTAATTGGATGTTTTTCATCTATGGGGAGGTTACTGTTTTCATTCTGGCACCGCCATTGTGACTGTATAAGAAAGCATTAGCTGACATTGAGTTCGCTTATCAAATTTCCTGCCAAATTTTTCCTTTTACAATGCTCGACGTACTGCGATCAATAGCTTCCATGTGTGCTTCAAAGTAGGGCTGAAAATACAACTGACAATATATTTTTTAGTCAAAATAAATTGAACGGAAATCATTTGCAAAGGAAATTGACCATTTCATACGACAATCCGTAATTAAGCGGCGAAATAAAACAATTGCGTGGAAAATTATTAGATGCAAATATTAACTCGCAGAATTTAAGAGTGTTGCCTAGGTTCTCTTCTCTTCAGTTAAGGTTGCATCTCTAGATGTTTGGATTTGAAATGAGAAGACTAAAGCTAAATATGGAAATATCTTTTTGGGTAAAAATGGGCACGAAAAAATAAAAATACAAGCTTTAAATGTTTGGGAAACCACCTGGTATTTCGCTGGATGTCAAATGAATTTCCAATTGTTTTTTCGGATATAAAAATTTGAGTCAGAAGGACAAAGATAATAAAGTTAACTTAAGCAACAGCTAATGGCTTAGGGGTGTGCTTTGAGGCAAAAGTTTATAGCAATTTTAAAATATGCTCAACCAGGCGAATAAGCTATGAATTGTTGTTTGACTCACTGCACACTTTGCACCTTGTTCAAAACAGGTGGCGAGCTCTGTGCAACGCTGTGAACAGGAAAAAGGAAAAATAATACAGGCTGACAGGACATTCACTGCTCTTAAAAGGATTTCTCTACTGAATGGGACCTCTGACGTCACACAAGCAGCAGCACTCAATATGAAGATTGAAAACCAACGCGTGAGTTAAGCCATTAGCAAAATTCATGTATTTTATGCTTGGTCGAGGACAGGTCAAGACCGGTGAAGCTTTTTAGTAAAACAAATCAAAACTGCAATCGTACGCGGTTAAGAAACTAATTCTCCACAGTCATCCGTTTTAACGAGGTATATCGATCATGACAGTGAAGAATACAGAATCATTCTCCAATTGCTCCAACGAAACCAGCTGCAGGTCAGTGTTTCATTGCCCGGAGTTGCCAGAATTCATATGGGACCTGAATCACACAACTTCTTTTAAGATTATTGTTGCCATCACGACCATTGCTTGTCCCGTTACCATTCTGTTAAACCTCTTGGTGATAATAGCAGTGAAGACGAGAAGAGAATTGAAACAGAATTCTAATATCCTGTTGTCTAGCGTGGCCTTAGCTGATCTTTTGGTGGACGCTGTATCTATGCCACTGTCTATCACGTTAGACACGTTATTTATCAAGAGAGTTTTAGATGTGGATATTATCTGTACAGTAACTTTCGTAAATGCCTGTGTAATGTATTTTACTTGTGGTGCGTCATTTTTACATTTGCTCCTAATTGCTTGGGAGAGGCTTGTGGCGATAGCTAAATGGATGGAGTACAAGGCTATTGCTACAAGAGGCCGTGTAAACAAGTACACGAGAGTTGCCTGGCTGTTGGCATTACTAATAGTTGTTTCATCGTTACTAATGGAAGCTGCTCACCTTCGTTATGACCGAATATTAGTCGGAGATGTCATTTTGAGCATTTTCTGGGTTGTCTGCATTTTGCTTGTAGTATTCTTTTATGTGAAAACGTATCTCGCAGTGCGAAAGTGGAACGGAACGCGAATCCACCCAGTCAATGCTCTGGTCAAAGGGAAGCTTGAACGCAAAGTTGCTTACACGACTTTCTGGTTAACGGCTTTTGTTGCTGCCTCGGGTGTGCCGATCCAAGTCGTTTATATCTTTCGGAGAGTCTTGCCTTTTTTCGGCCAGGTTTCCACTTTACGATGGGCAGACACAATATTTCAGTTAAACTCTCTGTTCAACCCACTATTGTACTGGTATAGTAACCGCCGCAAAAGGAAAGCTGCATTGGAGCTGTTAAGGTGCAGAAACAGGCCACCAGCTCACACTGCGCGTTACATTAGGACACGTCGATATTCTGTGGCATCGCTACATGTTGAAAAGCTTCAAAGCGAGCAAAGAGGCGTCCCATTTGTGAGGTCGGATTCTCTTGGTGCTGTGATGTGTTCGGATACTTTTCGGCACAGGTCGAGTAAAACAGTAAAGGAAAGACCGATGTCAGCTCCATCAAGGATAGTAAGCGACGAAATGTTCACACAGCAGGACAATAAACTGATTGCAACAGGTCAGATTAAAAATGCTCCAGGAAGGAAAGGCATTCAGGGCTAAACCACCGGAAAACATCACGGGGCTCGGGAGATCTCTGCGTCATGTCAGTGGTAAAATTGTGCGATTCAGATCATGGAATGAAAATCTTTTCATGTTACAAATGAAGGATGCGTAGTACAGACGGTTGCACAGGAATGAACACATCCAAAGTTGTCATAAATATTTTTAATTATTGAGGCGAAACAACCTGTATTTACATACGAATTATACATTTAAGACTTAAAAGCGAATTAAAAGAAAAAAAAATGCAACTGCTTTACATATGCTATCCATTCACAACGACCGAACATTGAACAATGGTTACTTCACAGTTGGCGCACAATGTAGGATATATTTTCATGTTAGCCGTTCGCAGTCTGTCTTAACGTTCTTAATAATCCATGCTTAGTTTTCCTGTTTTCTTCTTTGTCAATCTATTATGTCGTCGTTGACAAATGTTGTTCCCTATAGGGGAAACATTTCTTATTCCCAACCAAATTATTTAACTAGCTTGCTGTGATTGCATTAAACACGAAATAGAATGAAGTTTTTCTCGTTAGGCTTCACGTGGTCGGTGAAAAAAAAAGAAAAGAAAGTGTTTACATAGGATAAGAGTTCAACTCCAACAGGATTGGTTTGGTACATCAACATGGCCGCCGTTTTGATTGTTTTGAGACACCAATATGGCTGCCGTGACGTCATGTGAAAACACCCTATAATAAACTTTTGTCATTGGAGATGTCATTGTCCCAAATCTGAGCCTTAGAATGGAACGAGCCGCTTCGTATTCCTCTTCTCGAGGACATAAAATTTCTCTACGATCTTCACAAAACAAACAAACTACGTCATGAAAACCCTCCCCAAATGAAAAAGAATTTCCTAAATACTGTTAATATAACTTTCAAAGTTTTCATACGATCGACATCGAAGCTAACTTTAAAGATTACCCAATCAAAATTCAAATTTCCGCGCTTACGACATGTGTCAGGACCTTTAACATACAATGGAAAAAGCATAGCCAGACTCTCTTAAGAAAAAAACTCAACTGAAATGAGATTTTTATTCAAAATTTCACTCATAGAAGACTGGAACATTCACTGAACACTTCTCAGTGATTTCTCCTAAAGTGTGCGTTCATAATCTACAGTTTGCTACGTGTTGACAGGGGCCGTGTGCGCTTGAGTGAACTTTGAACGTGGTGTCACGTGTCCAGTTTGCAGATGTCTTCATAAGGGATCCTGTCTATTCTTTTCCCTCTGTGGGGTCCCTACAAGGGAGACAAATAAAGGCACGCAATGCGTACATACTTTTCGTGTTTGTAACGGGTGTTTTCATTTTAAATACATCATTTACTTGTGATGTACTGCCGATCCCGCCCAGAACTCGAACCCAGACTTCTGACTTCTCAATCGGGAGTGCTATATGTCAATCTTGCCAAGCTGAATCTTTAAACTGTCGCGTTTGCAGTTTTCATAGATATAAATTTTTCTTGGAGCTTTCCTATCATCCGACTGCTCATAATTGACAATTAGATCACGACCTCGAGATTTCTATCGAATGATAGTTGACGAGGGCGTAGCCTGTGTCAACTATCACGCATAGAAATCGAGAGCGAATAATCTAATTGTTTTAGTATAAATTAACTTTTCATTCAAAATTTTTATCTAAATCCTCCAAAACACAAAAAAGACGCCGCCATTTTGAATACAATCACACACTGCTAGGCTACTCACTATCTACAATAGAATAGATGGTGAGTAGCGTAGCCAATAAGAGAACGGCATTCGTGACAGAACGATAGTAGATTATACTAATATTTAATAGCAGCGTGTCATAAACTGAAAATTAACATCCTCGGGTTAACGTTTACTTTGTGAAAATTAATCACATGAGGATATTGACTTGTCAAAATTTCTCACGCACTACAAATGGTAGACTGCTCACAGTCTCCTATTTTTTGCGTGAGATCGTAGATGTCCATCATTGAGTTCAACGAACTGCCATCTTGGTCTCTTGATGCCAGCGCAACTGGAGAGCGTACAAAATACCCGTGGGTAGGGGTGGCGGATGACACGGCGGGCTAAATGGTTAACATTGAGGGTCACTGAAAACTTGGACAATTAATCTTAATTTTCTCAAGATACGCCTGCAGGGTATTTCTACATAATCCACTACCTTGGGTTTTAGTACACTCTAAGACAGAAGTTTGTCAAATAGACCATATTCGTATTCTCGGTACTGGACTGGAACTAGCCTGCAATAGAGGCTCATGCAGAGGAATATCATTTGAAGACTTCCCCCTCAGTTGGAAGTAATTGCAGCCCAATACTGAGAATACAAATATGGCCTGTCAAGCAAACATGGAGCCGGCTCAGCTTACATCCTTAAGATCCCCTGTAACTGAGAAGCTCTTTTCATCCAGGGACACAAGCGAGGCTGTTGATCCTCTGTGGATGCCATTTACAATCAAGACAGTCTTCCCTGGAAAACAAATTGTACATGTACACACAGCCAGTTTATTTCTGAGATTCTCCATACCACGTTTGATATATTTTGCATGAGGAATCTAACTCTAGGTGAACATTTCTTTTTCCCCCTGGATGGGCTGCCCCATAGTTTGCTGTACTCATTTATACACCTGGGTGGAGAGAGGCACTGTGGGAGTACAGCGCCTTGTCCAAAAACACAACATAATGTTCCTGGACAGGGCTTGAACCCAGCCCTTTCAATCTGGAGTCTTACATACCAATCATTAGGACACTGTGCCTGCCTCAAAACATGTGGAAGCTGTTGAAGCTGAGCACAAAGACTTGGACTGGACTAGCTGGAAAGAGGTGGAGAGAGGCCCTGTGGGAGTAAAGTGTCTTTCCCATGAACACAACACAATGTCCCTGGCCAGAACTCAAACCAGAACTGCTTGATCCCGAGATAAGCGCACCATCTATGAGGCCACAGTGCTTCATACTTTCCTATAAAAAGTTTTGACTCTTGAGACCCCTCCCCTGGAATTTCCAGCGACCTTTCATGGGGTGAGTAAGGATACTTTGCTAAGCTGCACATTCTGGCTCCTACAATACTAGACTACTGCTTTTAGAAGTGAGACTGTTAACATCAAGCTTGACTAAAGCATTACAAGTACATGTACCTAGGGCTGGTATGACTGTTTCCAAGTGTTCTTGGTCAACCTTGATCACATCTCCACTATCAGACATTTTTATTGTAGCAACAAATAGATTGTGAATATCCTAAGTTCAGAAAGAGAATGAAAACAGTCAGCATACATATGCATTATTTTTACACAACAAAGTTACTTCAGAGAGCCACAAACTAAAATCAAGCAATCAAAATGCATGCTCTAGATACCATCAGTCCAACACAGTCCAAGTGATTTTAATTAGTATTGGACTGTGATTGTCCTGAAGGTCCTTGTGCGACCTTTGCTTTCGTAAAAGAAGTCCGTTACATGGGAAAGATTCGTTTTCTTTACTTTCCAACTTTTGCTTCCTTCCTTGTTTTCTTTTTTGAAAAATCATGTCAGACGTAGGAGTAAATGACCGGTTAGCTCTCAATCAAAATTCTATGATTTTAAGGTGCTAATTTCTAGTAGGTAAGTGAAGTCTGACTGAGAATTTCATGTATGTTTGATAGAGCTGTAGGAAAAAAACCATCCATATGAATTTTTTTTTAAAAAAGGAAACTCAGTTCTGCATACTGTTGTAAGTTTGCTAGAATTTACTACGTTTTTCAAACTTGAGCCAGTTCAAAAAGATACATTTTTTCAGGAAAAGTTGCTTTCCATATTAAAAGCAGCTATTGTAGTATTCACAATGAACAAAACGTTCCTTGCCATAAAATTATATCAACTTAAAAATTTATTTTAAATTTAAGATTGATAACATAAACTTTCATCTTTATTACTGATTATTATACAAACCTTTATTGTTCCTTTCTTTTTGTAGTATTTATCTCCAAGTCTTTTGGTCACAACTTTAACAACGATTCCCTGTTAAGGAAATGTTGTCTATTAAGCAACTTCATCATACATGTAGTTAATAATCATAATATGCTTCACATACTTTAGATACCTATTTTATTGCGCCTCCCAATTGGGGCTTTTCAGGAGCAATAACTTTAAAAATAATTCAACCATCAATATAAATTTGTACACTGAAGTGACAAAAATAAATAAAGAAACTAAGATTACATTGTATGCTTTCCAGTTGTTCATACCATACACAAGCAGTGGTGCTAGTAGAGATTGTTTTCATGGTTCTTTTCTTACAAACATTTTGTCAGAGTTTGACAGCAGGAAATTGAGAAGCTTTATGTGTATAGTTACAAATGTACAGTTACACAGGAAGCATTCTCGGAAACATTCCATAAATAAATTACAATAGCCTAAGCTGGTTTTCATGTGGGTCTTCTGTCCTGGTGGAATTGGAATTTAAAGATGTTGGTTTTTGTGGAGGGAGGAGAACTGACGTATCCGGAGAAAAACCCTCTGAGCAAGGCAAGAACCAACAACAAAACTCAACCCACATGATAATTATTTATGAAACCTGGCCAGAATTGCACTGGGGCCGCACTGATGGGAGGTGAGTTCTTTGCCACTGCTCCATCTGGCATCTCTGCTCCCAGCTCCTCACTGTTCACTTCTCTGTTGGAGGCTTTCTCCCTCCCTTCAGTACCATACACTACAATGTACAGCTTTACTTACTTTTGCTATCCAATTGTCTTTGCGGCTTGTTTTCTTCTTTTTTTGCTCCTCCATCTGCAGAAGAAAGATCCTTATAAGTTACCTTCTACATCTACATCTACATCTACATGTATCTACTGTGATATCAGTATTTAACTGGGCAAAATGAAATAGAGGAAAATCCATGGCAAACAAAAATGCTTCGTGAAAGTTCTAATCAGCAAAAAGCTTTGCTCAAATATTTCTATCGGCAAGAAACATGAATTTTTCTAAATGATGATAAAAATATTGAACAAACAACTTCCTTAGGTCAATACCTTACACATTTACAATGCGCATTATATCCAGATTGATAATTTTGACCTTTCGTGTTAAATGAACGAAATAAATTGACATCAGCTCAATGCCATCTTCATGTTATACAATGTATACTGAGCTATGGATGCACTTGGGAAGTTTGGAGAGCACAAAAGGAGCATACATGTAAGAGTTGCTCGACATGATAGTCAAGAGCAACTCTAGCTTCTTGAGTGCTCTCCAAACTTCCCAAGTGCATCCATAACTCGATATACACACAGCTAAAAGCATGAACCAATTCTTTTATAACATAGTGAAAACAACTTGGGTGCTAAAACATGGTTTATTTGTGATTGACTACAGAAAGTTCTCACAATGCACAGTGAAGGGAAACAAAGGTCATTAGGATCCTAACAGGCCACAATCAGTTGAGCAACAGTTGAACGAAAACGCTTAGCCTAGCTTTCTAAAATTGTGAATAAAAAATTCGCTTCTTTGAATTAATTACAATGAAAAAGTACAAATGTAGGCAAGCAGAGTAAAAAAAAAACTCAATGAAAATGTAGACAAACAAAATCAAAATGCTCAAGTTTAAGTAAACATCTTACATGTAGCTTGGCAAAAGTCAAAGGATCGAAGTAGAGTTTGGGATCATTCAGAATAATCTTCACATTGCCGAAACTTAAACAAAAGGAACTTGCACTAAACTCGATGGAAATTTTGCAGCCAAATTAAAACTGCACACATCATCTTATATGCCCACCGCCGTGCGTATATAGAGATTTTGTTCATGATGACTCAATAGGAATTAGGTAGGACTAGCGTGTGCTATGTTATAAAAAAAAATTATTACTATTTCTAACAGGGGTTTTCAATATGAATTTAGAAATTTCAGCTACAGTAAAAATCAAATAAAAATTACAAAAGGTAAAAGAATCTATAAGGTGTTAAAAATACACAGCCTATGATAATGTTTAAAGCATACAGAGAATTATTGTAATTGTACTAATAGATTGATATGTACATGTATTTACGAATAACTATTCACAGATCTCTCTGGGCTAACAGTTTGAAACAAAAGAAATGTTGTTTAGCTTGAGTAGTACAGTATGTTTATAATGGTAACAATGTTTACATGCACATGTACTCACTTCCATTATTTCCTCTAATGCTGATTTCCTTTTCACACTGAAAAGCAGTCACATTTATTTAGAATAAACTTGCCATGTTCTCTTGAATTTTTATGCATAATTTACATTTCTGGCGCAGTTTTGAGACAAAATTGATATCCAACTAAAAATAATGTAAAATTTAATGTAGAACAATTAATTAATATTACATTGTCTACTTGTTATTGATTTCTAGAAGACTTTGTGATTGATTTTTAATGGGGCTCAGTCACGGGTATTTTGAGTTATTTTGGCCACATACAAAATTACCTTTAAGTATTAGGAAACCTGAAAATAACAGTTTAATAAGATAGAAAAAAACCAAAGAGATAATGATAAACCATAAAGGAACGAGGATGGCTAAGGATGGACAAGATTGACATGGATTACAAACGACGAATTTGAAAAATTGAGGCTAAACTTCTCAATATGAGCAAACCGTGACGTAGCTCCTTTTAAAATAATACGCCCTTAGGGTTTAATTACCTTTCTTTAGTCTTTTCCTTTTCTTTCTTCTTTCCCCTTTGATTCAAGCTTGCTGAACTCATGGGATTCTGCAGGCCTGTAGGTTTTGACTGAGTGACTCTGAAAATTAATGGGAGGAAAGCTTGGGTGTTGGTGCCTGATAGTTGTGAAATTAAGAGAAGCAAATGAATAAAAATAAATTGAAATAAACAACAATCAAAGTATACCTGTCAGCCATACCAGACATCTACAACATTTTTGGCAACCAAATAGTCAAAAAGAAACTTGCTGCCAAAAGACAATATTTACATGAACTAACCTGCCTTTACATGTACAGTCTATTCTTACATGTAAATCAAATCAAGTTTTCAATACATATTTCTGGAAAAGATATATTTTAATTACAAGTGAGTTGCACAACAACTGTCTAGCATTGTAGGCTTGCAATATACGCAGAGAGCTATTACTGGTCTACAGGTATCCATTCATGTGAGATTACAGTTTCACACAGTTTCATCACAGTTGCATGTGTACATTTGTATGAAGTGATACTGCTGGTATTTAGTTGAGCTAACAGTAATTAGTGCATGAGATTTTAAGATCATGCCAACAAGTTGTTTTCTGCAATGTCTTGATTCTAGGGACATATGCCAATTTGGTAGTGCCAGCTGTTTGTTTAGTTGTTTTCAGTTAAAACCATGAAAATGTGAGTATCAAACCTTCACGATAAAAACAAGGATAAAACATTAAAATCGGTCCACGATCCTAAGGAGGCATCACATAAATACACGTACACCAGAACAAGAAAGCTCCACACAAATCAAAATCATGGCAAGTTGGGTGTCTGTGATTACAGGATACCGAAAAGAGAGTATGGTTAACATTTGTGAATCATCGGGAATATTTTTTTGGGGGAGGGGAGGCATCTTTCCAGGCATAGTTGCTTTTTACTTCTTCTTGGTCATGAATCACTCGCTCACTCACTCACTCACTCACTCACTCACTCTCTTCACTTGTGGGGAGGCCATAAATACTGTCAGGTCATTTAGTTACATTATACAATTCTACCCTGTCTTTTGAAGCATATTTTGAAGACCTAAACAAACTTTGCTGTCAGCTGTACACTGTTAGTCTATTACAGTACAGCCCAAAAATAATACACACGCAAGAACTTCTTTATGCGTCCGCAAGCCGGCAACTTCTTGCGGCTTCTTGCGGGTCGCTTGCTATCTTCCAGTTTATTTTTACGTGTACTAGGTTGATCATCTATAATAACGGTACATGTACATGTACAAGTTTAAGTTCATGTACAACCTTCTGCAACCTTGTTTAACACTCTATAAACTATCTACTGTCAATCATTTACTCACCCACTAGGTCCTGGAACAGGTTCTTTCTTTTTAGTTGTGGGCATACTAAAAGCCACTAAAAGAAACATAATGCAAGTTAATAAGTAACTCTGTCGACAACAAGCCTCTGACAGACCAAATTAAGGTCTAAATTAAAGGTACCTGTAAATACTTCTGTGAAATACAGGTTTGTGTACATGTACATGTATGTCCATGTTCGAGAATAGTGGCCATACAGCCAAACCTTGATTTCAGTCTCTGTGGCTTGAAGTGACTAGGAGTAATAATAATGTACAATGTATTTCTACACTTCCCCTGGATGGGATGCTTTTCCATTGCATGGTTCCCTGCAGGGTCACCTCCCTGGGTGGAGAGAGTGAAGTGTCTTGCCCAAGAACACAACACAATGACCCTGATCTTGGCTTCACCCTGGATTGCTTGATTGACAGTCCAACACAATATCCATTAGACCAGCGATCTTCCACTGAGAAACAGCTCTATACTGACAGACAGTACTCCATACTGAACAGTTATTGCAAGGGTTTCATTGAATTTTGAAGTAGGAAGTTTCTCATGGTACAGTTAGCAGGCACCCCTATACACACAAGGGCCGAAGGACCAAGCCTTTCCCCCCCAGAAAATTTTTAAGTTAGACTTGGATTTGAATTTTCCAGCACATTGAGAGCTAGATGGAGTTGTTAAGAGACTAATAGTTGCGTGACCGTGACATGTTGTGTTACCCGAGTTACCAGTTGACATGTAATACGAGATTTTGTATTTTGAGCCTTTTGTTTTGTTCTGTCGTATTATCGAGAT
>Ga0126339_10001939_pt1:10000-14544 | contig 14544 bp, 11 predicted proteins | sample OrbTmetagenome_2_FD_92532 | JGI IMG/M metagenome (GOLD analysis project Ga0126339, IMG submission 92532) | Coral microbial communities from Petempiche,Puerto Morelos, Mexico - Orbicella T R C metagenome | ecosystem: Host-associated > Invertebrates > Cnidaria > Coral | place... | reverse complement strand
TGCTGAAATCATCTTTTGACCACTTTGACAGATCTACATTTCCACCTTTTGACGCCCAGAGAATATCTAAATCTTCATCTAATTTCTTCGCGGATGTTCCGTCTCCACTTTGTAATAAATTACAGAAAGATTTCGGAACATCTTTGGACACCGCATCGCCTGAATAAATATTCATGGCCAAGTAACGCATGGGACCTCTTACGCCCGCAATACGTATGTTATGGGAAACCGCTGAAAAACATGGCGGCAAAGCTTTGCAATGATCGTAGGTGTAAAAGGTTATGGTTGATTTATAATAACCAGAAAATCAGTTTTATACTTCAAAGGCAGGGGAAAGGTAAAACGGAAGTGACCAATTGGCTGGCGGCTTTGAATTCTATTTTAATTGATTTGGCTGAAAATCAAAGTTATTGTTTGTACATTTATCGTGACATGAAATAGTTAATCGCCCACTGGCGACCAGTTGTGAAATTCTGGTCGCCAGTGCAAAATTTTTAGTCGCATTGGCGACCAGGAAAGCGCAATTTCAGACCCTGTTAAGTGTTTATTCAGAGTCTGGTGTTTAGCTAAGGAAATGTCCCTCTCTCTTGATTTCTTCAGCCTGTTTTGGCGAATATTAGCCAAAAAATTTCACCAAATTAATAAAAATTGGAAAACAATTACCAAAAATGCCAATACCAAAATGTCAATAACTTTGTTTCCATCTACGTATCATTGTCCTTAGCTGTTATGTCTGTCATAGAGATTTGTCTGAGTGAAGCCCTAACATAAAATCAGATTTACCCTTAAATAAAGGCTTTACCTATTATATTTAGATGACATTTTCAAAATGGCCGCCGAGCAGAAGTATCTTCTAGTTGCTACTGAACCTGTATGTAAGGTTGTACATTGTATATTCGTACGGATTAAAATAAAAAAACAAGCTAACTCCTTGCGGGGAAAATAAATCCAAACATTTACCTCGACCAATCCCTTACGGAAGGCAAGTGATGTACAACCGCATTTTGTGTTACGTATGTATGTTCTCGCATGACAATAACATTAAAAAACATACTTCATGTAAACTTAATCTTGGAGAAACACTAGTGCCCAGGGCTTTTCGATCAGCCACTGTTCATTTCTACATGTGTAACCTTTAGGTATTACCCACCTTGAAGGGAACTCAGTCCGTCTCCTCTTGATTCTTCTCCTGGCCTTGCAAAGCCCTCTTCCTCAATTCAGCGCTCTTCTTCAGTTCGTAGCTTCGTCGAAAGTCTCTAAGGTACTGAGCCGTACCCATGTGAATAAAACGCTAACAACGGACACCCAAATCGTGTCCATTAACTCCTACAAATATTGAAAGATATTTTAAAATGTCAGTTGCATAAGAGTAACCAAGTTTGAAATCGTGAAAATGACGAATTAAAAATATGCAAGAAAATAGTTGCGGATTTAAAAGACAGTTGCCTTCTTTTCTTCCATGGTCCTCGACATTGAAACACTCCGTCCACTTTACTTTAAGCTAACGGTTGTTTGTGATCATTTGTAAAGCCACTTCCACCATATTGGCTCCTTCTCTGCGCATTGTCTGATCGTTTAATAACTTGACTCTTTCGTTCTCAAGGGCCATGAAAAATTTGTATACAGCATCCTCAATGTGTATAAGGCCCCTTTCCCTGTATTGACGTGCCTCAGTCACCTGAAGAGTGTCCTTGTACTGACTCTCATTTGCTAATATCGTCAATGATCCAACAAGCGATTCTTCAATAAGTTCGCTAATGCTGTGATGCTGCCTCACTGATTGCATGGTTTGCGCGTTCTCGCTGTACATGTTTGCCCTTACGTATCTTCTAGATTTCTCAAGCACTTTCCTGATAGCCCAACCCCCAACATGGCGAACTTTTGCTTTGCCTGCAGCTGGCATATCTTCCACATCAAAGGCGATCGCTTCTTCGTTTGATTCTTTTGCCGATAGAACCAAAAGGTTATCGAGAAATTTCATGTACAAAGCAGTTCCAATATCACAAGCAACTGACCGCTGGGCTGATGTAAAGGTGGAGGCATTGAAGAGGCATAGAATGTACTAGGCAAACTCGGGCGAAACCAATAATTTCTGCAACTTAGCGGTGGCCGTCGTAAAATCGCATCTATTAACCTTAACATCCAGATCGTCGGGGTTATCAAATATGTGAGTCTCCAAGGCGCAGAAAGAATGGAACCACATAATGTAAATGAACGCTTTCACGTTGTCCGAAAACCTGGCATCCAGCAGGACATCTACCGCTTCGTTTACATTTTGACTGAAATCGGAATAAGGCGTTTCCACTTTCAATTTAATCAGAAGCTCTCTCGTGTCTAAACCTGGAGGCGGACGGGGACAGTTCTGATTCGTGACTTTCCATCTGTTGATATATTTGAGCGATGCTAACACTGGTATCAGAGTCTTCTAGCTCAAAGTAAGCATGCACCATGCCATCGGAAACATATATGAGGAACTGATAACGGTCCTCGCTAACGTCGTCTAAATCTTCCGGTTGAAACCTGTCGCCAACGTCAAAAAAGGTTTCATCAGCAGCCACCCTCCTTTTGCAGCAACGAAGAGAGGCATCGCATTCTCCAACATCTCGGCTGCACTGAAGAATTACTTCTGGATCAGCTGGTAAAATCTGGTTGCTATTGAACGCTAATACCTGCAGTGTATCTTCAGATCTGACCCGGGACATTGCAACGTAGACTAAACCGGGGACAAATTCTTTCGATGAATGCAGAACTACCGCTGGGAGCTCCAACCCCTGCTATTTATGACACGTTACAGCATTCCCCAGGATAATCGGAAACTGACTTACACTTCCAATTTTCTCACCTTGGCGATTCCTTTGAATCCAGGTAACTCTTTCAATGCCAACTGTACCGACCTTCTCGAAGTAAACCAGAAGTTTATTTCCGTCTACACTCTTAAAAGTTCCCATGCTTCCATTTTTTAGGGCATCTGATCTGTTCCACACTGGCATGACTTTACAATCACGCTTTAAGAACAAGGTTTTTTCCCTCGGAAATTTCATCTTCTCACCTTTTCCATCGAAGGTGGCATCGAAGCGGAGTAACTCACCGTCGAGCTCTTCTAAGACAGAACGATTGAAAAGAAATACAGAATTTTTCTTGAAAAAAATATGCGTTGCCATGCTTTTCAATTGAGGATCCAGGCTTCTAGATAACTCCTCAATAAATGAGGCGGTTTCCTGGCTACAAGTTCCTAATCTGACATCCGATAAACAATTCATGAACATCGTGTCCACGGTATCCGATTGACGCAACACCTTGGTGAGTTGAAATCTGTGGGTTATGGCGTATACAAATACTCGTGAAAGGAACATGAAGGAACCCGAATCAAACGAGCTTGGTACGGGGCGTAACTGTAAAAACTCACCAACGATAATAATTTGCTTTCTCGCAAATGGCAAACTCTCTCCCTCGGACTTATCTTCACAGAGTCTGTGATGCAAGGCATTCACAAGTTCCAACATACGATCACTCGACATACTTGCTTCATCCCAGATTACTACATCCACTGTTTTAAGTTTTTTCGAAACTCCTACGTTGCTTGTTGCACGATCGATAAGTTGACCGGAAGGCATATTTGCGGCGCCAAGTCCATAGTACGAGTGGACAGTAGATGCAACAACTCGATCATAAACTTGGCAAGCGATTCCACTGGAACAAATTACAGCTACTTTAAGTCCACGCTGCCTGCAGTCATCACGGATGACATTTACCACTCGGGATTTTCCTGTTCCACCTTGACCGGTAACCAATACGTTATGGCCATTCCTGGCAAACTGAGAAATTTCCGCTTGTTCGGGAGTGAGGTTTTCACCCATACTACAAACTACGATACAAACAACTTTACAATACAAAACAGCGAACGGCACCTAACTTTTCCAGATTTGACATATATGCTCCGAATGCATTCGCGGCTTTTCGCGGGGTTTTAACCCATCAAGCGTTAGCGGTTTCCGGTGAAATCTAACGCAGTGTACCCTCGCAAGGTGTTGATTTGCATATAGGCAATAGTTCCGTCCCACCCCGACCGAGTGCTGTTTTTGTCGAGCGGACGTGGTCGCTAAGCTTAGATTTCAAATCTGGTATCCGCACCGTTGGTTTACGCATGATGCAGCAGCGAGAGAGGCAGATTTGAACTGGTAAAAGAGCGATTTTCAGGCCCTTGCGATGAGATTTGTGAACCAGCGACCGACAGACTGGGAAGCGAGTTATTCACGCTTCGGCTGATCGTGATTTGAGGCGGCTGAGTCCATTCCTCGGGAATATTTTGGCCTTCGCAGTACGATGGTTCGATTCTGAGCCAGCCAGCCTTGTGTTTTTTCTAGTGGGACACCACCTTCAGCGCTAACTCGCTGAAAACGCTTCAAAACGGCCTCAAACACCGTGGAACAACAAAGAATACGACAGGAAAGCAAGGTAAGTCAGTTTTATTCACAGAACATTAAATTTGAGGTATTTAAAGCAAACCTGTAAAGTTCCCATACAAACCCCTGTAAATCGCATCT
>Ga0126339_10001939_pt1:0-5000 | contig 14544 bp, 11 predicted proteins | sample OrbTmetagenome_2_FD_92532 | JGI IMG/M metagenome (GOLD analysis project Ga0126339, IMG submission 92532) | Coral microbial communities from Petempiche,Puerto Morelos, Mexico - Orbicella T R C metagenome | ecosystem: Host-associated > Invertebrates > Cnidaria > Coral | place... | reverse complement strand
GCTCACATCCTTCATAGTGCTTTACATCTGCAGACACATTTTTTCGCTTCAATTTTTCTCTGAAATTCTTTAGTGTGCCCTCTTCTCTGGTAGATTCTGGTCTGTACAAATCCTTGAAAGCAAGCTTCAAATTGAGAGATTTTAGACAGTTCTCCGTTTAAGTTGGGTTCACATGAGTTAGGGAGCGAATTTCCAAACCACTTTTTAGAGGGTGTGAAAGTTAACCTACAAATTATTTGTCATCCAATACAGTGCAGTTGTTGCCAAGTGATGGTGCATCCTCAGTAATCTATTGAAATTTGTGATCATCATAGGGAAAAACTGTCTGTGAAGAAATATCCCCTCCCTTACTTATCATATACACACTAATTACAGCTGTTCAAAATTTTCTTATTGTTAATCACAGAATTACCCCACACTAAAATGTGTCTGTATAATCTGGTTTTTTATTCATTACTCTTTTTTTTTGCCCTAGCTTTTTAAAAATGTTAGGGAAAACAGGGTTGTTTGAGACTAATGTTAAGTTATACCAGTAAAAGGCCTTTATGAAGCAAAGTCAACTACTAATTGCTTCATGTATCAGGCATAAATCAACCCAGTTTATTCCCAGGGTTTAAAGCTTAAGTAAACCTTTTATGTAAAAAACTTGATACTTGATATATTAAATCGATTTAACAACAAATGAATGAATAACATACATTATTTTTGGTAATATCAAAATTCTTGCCATAGTTTTCAGACTATTAATAATGTCATTTATAACATCTGAAATCCATTACAGAGAATTCTGAAGATATTACTTACCCAAAATAATGCACTTAAACAACATTTCTCCAGCCCCACTAGAACTTCAATGCAATCATATTTATTTATTATGTACCACAATAAATAATTTCAGAATGTACCTTAAGAAAACTTCTCTTTGTGTGCCATGCTGCACAACGAAATGGATATAGATGGTCTAGTCTGTCCTTGGAGGTGTGAGCTCCAGCACAAAGATCTTTGGCTCCTGCAAACCTGACTCTTGTTAGCTGGTCACCAATACATGGGACTTTAACTCCACAGAGTGGTTCTGCAGGATCTGGCACAGGACAAGCATGGGACGCAGGCTGATCAGGCTGTGATGGAGCATGAATTGCTGGTCTACCAGGTGGCAGTAGAGGTACATTCATTCCTACAGCACCAGATGCTTTTGTATGGATTTCATGCACCCAATCCTCAAACATGTCCATGACATCGACACAATCAGCATATTTCTTTTTGTCTTTCATCAAAACTGGCAATGTGATTACTTCTGATTTTCCTTTCATCTCGTCACTGTACTGATGAGGGATATGTTTTGGTATCAAATCAGCCAAAAAACTGAGTTTAGGAAAAGCTTTTGAAATTATGCGACCTGCATAAATACGGTAACGGTCTGCAATTTGACTTAATTCATCATCAGATAGTAGAAAAAACTCAAGATCAGTTGTCTTGATGTCCTTTTGTGGACCATTATCAGGAAGATGGTCTGAGGGAACTCGGTCAAAAACTAAAGAACTTGCCACTGCATGTTCAGACACATTTTGGTGCTCTTCACGCATGTCATGAGCCCTTATCTCCCAGTCAATGTTGTCTAAAACAATGGTGAATTTCTTTCCCTTTTTAGCCAATTCAATGGCATGGTCCAGGAAGTGATTTCCAATACCATCCAGGACAGTAGATTTCTTGGTTGGATCTAGGCAAACACCATACCTTTGAAATTCCTTCACAGCCTGAAAATTGTAAGATATTTGTTTTTTGTTGTGTATGGAAAAGCAGAAAGAAATAACAACTAATCTGACTGATTGTTGTAAGAAAGAGGGGTGTGTGGGGACACCCCCATGCTCACAAAAAGAAGAGGACTGACCAGGGAAACATTAGCCTATTCCAGGCCCTTGTTAGTGGAGGCAAACAAAAAGTCAGTTAATAAAAAAATGGTAATTGTCTTGAAAATGATTACAGAGAACCTTTTCCCTTCTCACCCAACCCCATTTTTTTGTTGTCTCCACCAACCAAGTGTCTAACAAGGAAACTTTCAGCCTGAGTAAAATTTCACAGAACTCTGGAGAGAGCAAGAAGGAAATGTTGTAAAAATTGGGGAACAAGGCTCTATTTTACTGTACCTAAGTAACACAAGTATGATATTAAGGTATAAATATGGGTTATTGACCAAGTTTGAGGTCAAGATGGCTGGATATTGGCCAAGTTCTTTTTTTTTTTTGCGAGTTTATGGACCGAGATGGAGTCGAGGTCCATAAACTCACAAAAAAAGAACAAGGCCAATATCCAGCCATCTTGACCGAACAAGCTTGGTCAATAAAGGATTTATTATATGGCTTTCGGGGAAATTTTTCTTGCAGGACACGGCGGGTAGTCCCGAGCGGGCAAGATAGCCCCATCTTGCCCACTCGGGTAGCCAATCACAGCGCAGGATTTGATTCATCTTGCCCGCTCGCAGAGCTTGCCATATAATAACAGTCCTTTCTGACAAAGTTGATAGCAAAAGACAAAGTTTGGTCAGTTCATAAGAGAAAACATAAACAATTGGGACTTACAATTTTGCTTGTTCCACCATCACTAAGGATAATTGTATTTAATCTTGGCAACCTTGACAATTCTGGCACTCTGAGGAACATTGAAATAGAGTACATCAGACAAACTGGTGGCATTTTTTTTTTCATCAGCATCCTTTCCATTAACAAGGGTTCTAAGGAACTGCATTGTGGCTGGACATTTGCTTTCTATTTTAATATAGATTTCTTTCCAGGAAAGATCTGATAAGCCTTCATATTCCTTCTTCCTGAGGACAGAGTTTTCTGATCGTCTACACATATTGCTTATCGCTTCATTGACAGTTCTGCAAACAATATCTGTCATGACTTTTAAGGCCAGGTGGATCTTTGGCCAGCATTTCCAACTTTTCCTGTATATAACTGAAAGGTATGTTTTCCTTCTGTAGCAGCCGTGAGAGAATATGCGAAAAGAAAACAACAGCAGTATGAATAAAGAATGTTCAAGACAAACCAAAGAAATCAGTTTGTTTTATCATTATGTATAACTAGCCTTTTTTACTTTCAGACCTTTTATCCATTATTTTGAAATGGCAAAAAATGTCATTGAGTTTTCGGTACACATTTAGATAAACACAGGACTGAAGCTAATTATTAATACATATCTACCATATATTTAGTACTGCTATTCGTACATGGTGGCTATCGACATAAAAACACAGATTTACAAATTGGTCGAAAAGGATTGTTTTTAATTAACAATTTGTATTTATGCATTGAAATCCATCTCACCTACTCAGCTGTCTAAAGCAAACGGCAGAGGACTGTAGTCAGCTTCCTATTAACCCTATGCTAAATATCTTTAACATCCTAAACGAATGCTATGCGATGGAGTTCTTATATGGTCTTACATTGCGTGCTGTTTACGTCTAACAGTTTTCAGACCGTAAATAGAATTTGTCCAACAGCGATAAGTAAAAAACAAAAATTCGAAAGAAATACGTGATTTACCTGAAACTGGACTTCATCACATTGAAGATTGCCGATTGTTAAAATATCCAAAAGTTCCTTCCCAGCATCTTGAAGGGTTACTTCCTTTTCCATTGCGTTTTGCTGTTGAGCTGAGCTATGTTCGTCGTAAAGAAGTCCACGATGACTTCTTTTCTCAGACTCTTTCGCGCTCTTCGTGAAGGTGCGAGGCACCGATGGAGATATTTCAGTACAACGCTTGACCCTCTCAAACGACTTCTGACTTTCTTTAATAAGTGTCTTGAAGGCGACAAAATTTTTTATCCGTCTTTCCCATGCCCTGCATATCAAGTGAGGTATTAAGTTGTCATCTTGTTTTAAAGTATGGCCACATATATCTTAACCGGCGGCAAGAAGTGCACGATTTCTCTTTACGAAAAGGTTTTTCGACCATAATCTGTCCCCAACCGCTCTACACAGCCGACATGAACTGATATCCACTGGCACAGACGATTTACATATCTTTTTTGGAGTTTGTTTGAAATTAATAGACGACATCTCGAAAAAACAATAACAGACGACATTTTCTAGCAAAATAAGGCTTTTCCCGCGCGAAGCGATGTTACAATTTCCACTCCCTACTGGGCTCAGTGTTAGTTCATTGGAGACAAACTTTAACTGTCCTGCCCCTCCCTTTAATCATTTTTCTGGAATCTGCAAAAATCTAGCAGGCACGTGACCAGCCGCAACCAGGGTACTTTCTCGAGGGAGGAAGAGAGAGGACCCTGGGAACGAGGTTGAAACAACACCTGATTTTTGCGCGGAATTTGTAAAATACAATTTTCGGCCGTCAAGTGAAAGGTAATCAGCAGGTGAGAGTTTTTCAGCAGACCAAAAGCTGATGATCCCTAGCATATATTAGGGACCAGCACCAACGACGACGAGCCCAGGGGACAACGACCGGAAGTAAAATTTCCCCTTACTGTGGTACTATGCATGCTCGATTCGTCGTCCATGTGAAGTTCAGGACGTCAAAACGTCAGGTTTGCCGTCCTGAGCGAACATGGGTATGTATTAATCTATTTACGCAGTGTTTCAGTCAGAAATTTATATCAAACTATTGAAATGAAATTTGGTTATTTATTGAACCTATTAGCTTTGTGTTAACTAGATTTTACGGCGAGTTTGATGTAGAAATCGTTGGTAATAACATTATTTTGGGTTTGTCGATTTGTCCGTAGTGAAATTTGCTTGTCAGCGAAAGTAGAAAATTAAATGAATTCACAAATTGAAAAATGACACTTTCTTTCATTTTCTTCTGGTTCCTATCTACATGTGGGCTTTCGCTTATGTTTTTAGGAGGGAATTTTATACCGTGAAAGTCGTTTTAGATTATATCGGCCCGAAAATTCGGGTTAGTTAATCTCTCCGAATAAAAACCTGTTATGTTCGTCCTATGAGAAATCGAGATTTTTCGACATAAATTCCTCATGTAGGACT
>Ga0126339_10001938_pt1 | contig 14545 bp, 8 predicted proteins | sample OrbTmetagenome_2_FD_92532 | JGI IMG/M metagenome (GOLD analysis project Ga0126339, IMG submission 92532) | Coral microbial communities from Petempiche,Puerto Morelos, Mexico - Orbicella T R C metagenome | ecosystem: Host-associated > Invertebrates > Cnidaria > Coral | place: Petempiche,Puerto... | reverse complement strand
TGTTTGTCCAAACAGTTTCCCAGTCCTTCCAGAAGCTCCAGATTATTCAGCACAGATGTCGCCAGTGGATCGTCTGCCAATTAAGGGAGGGTCTTCATTAATTTCTTCCAATGAGCAACAAAATGATACAAAAATAAAGCTCCTTTTTGAGAGTCATTTATATAACCTAAGTGCACCAAGTAGTTCTTTAAAGAAGTAACGTGTCTCAAAGTTTTTGTAGGCCATACCAATAAATATTACCAGTCCAAATTATAATGCTAGTTATGTTACTGGAAATAGATTGAAGTTTGGTATAATGCATGTGATAACGTTGGGCTGGGTTCCCTAAATTTTGCCCCTGACAGACAACTGAAGCAAAAAACTCAAAATCAGTGAAACTTAAATTTTGTGCAAACCAGATTTGCTATAAAAGGGTTTAGTGCCAATATTAAACTTTGGTTTATTAAAAGTGCAATATTCCAGAATAAAAAATATTCTGTGCGATTGATTTCAAGTATAGCACAAAAATATTTTAAACTATACGCTTTCCACTATATTGATGAAATTAATTTGACATGTGTCTTTAAGCTATGTTTTGATGCCATGAAAGTTTTGAGCGCTTTTTCCACAACCTTGAAAATGGCTCGACTGACGTTTTTTTCAGTCGTTTTCCACACATGCTTAGTAATACAAACAAATTTATTAACATTTTATTAACATTGATTCAATGGAACCTTCCTAAGAGCCTCTTTTCATTCACTACCTCTGGCCATCTTTCTATTCTCATCATCAGGCAAACCACTCTGTACCCAGCAGGTTATTCCAGGATTTCAGAGACACCCAACCTCAACTTTGCAATGCAGTTGATGACATAAAGGGTAAAAATATTCATGATGATGTAATACAGCCCCAAATTTAACAAAGTCATTTAGTTTCAAGATTTTTGGTTATTAACTTGCTCATGCGATGTTTATCATATAGTTAACAGCCAATTGGATGGGGCTTAGTTTTAACGGAACTGAACTATTTCAACCAAGGGCACAGTACAAAGTAAGTTCTGAAACAACACCAAATTTGAAAAGGCCCCATTTCCAACTATAAGTAACTTACTTAATTTTAGTTCCCTATTTTGATTCATTTGATGTAGAAGAGGCTCGCTTGTTTGATGCCGCAAAGTTCCAGGATGTTGTTCTTGTGGAGAGTTGGAGGGAAGGCTGGCTCTTCGCCTTTCAAACTCCCTTTTTTGGGATAATTCATCAACTGAATTCCCGTGTGAAGAATTGCTGCTCCCTCTTAATGGTTTTTGTTCAAGCAAAAACTGATTATCTAGCTTAACCTCTGCTAAAAGTCTGGCCACCTCAGATGCCTTCTCATCACCACTGGCATCTCTTTTAGCATGTCCTAAAAAGAGAAATGTGAAAAAAATATTTTATGTATAAAAAAATGACAGTCAAAGTAGTATCTAAATAGGACTTCATATTTTTCAGATAGTTTAAGTAGTAAGTTATAGCAGTGTTAAATCAAGAGTGTCATTGGGATAAGACTCATTTAACCTTTGGACGTACAAGCTAACTCATACCCCCCGCCATGGTACAAGGTGTTTGTGTGTGTGGAGGGGGGAAGGAGGATGGAAGCCCTCCCCTGGGTTTTTGTTCTGTTTAGGCACAGTGAAATAATTTACATCGATTAGATAGCCCTGAGCTTGCTCTGTAGATGATATCATGTTTGTTGGTTATGGCGTCACATGACATCATTTGAGCCGCCAACCTGGATCCACCATCTTGGATTTCACTATGTCCGCTCAAAGTGCGAGGAATAAGAGCAAACATTATTTACTAAAAATCTACTCATAGCAAGGTAACTTTTGGAATACTATTTAAAACAACTCACTTCAGTTAATTTCTCTAAGTGACCCCACGATTTAAAAATTCTCAAGCATTCTCGAGAAAGTTAATGTCAAACCTCATAAAAATGCTTGAGAGGCTGTCTCTGTAAAAACCGACCACTTATTTTACTTTGAAAATTAGATTTTTCTCATAAGCTGGGACTTCGAAGCCCTTACCTAGTCAATCACTAAAATGAGTTTTATTTGATTAAAAATTCTAAATGAATTTTTCTAGGATTGATTGAAGTTCAGTCTGCTCAACACAAGTTGCATGTCTGGCGAAACTGGAAAAATAGCACATATTGCCGGCGCCCTTAAAAAATTAATATTCGCTCAAAAGTTCTAATTCTTTTATTCGACTATAGATGTATCATAGCAGTTTGTTTAGCCATGTTGCAATTATAATTCAATGTTGTTCCTTCAACGGTTAAAAGAAGATTTTCTACCCATTAAATCGAGTTTTGAACCAAATGCAAAAATAGCTTTACTTTGAAGGCACCTGTTTGAAACTGCTGAAGTACATGAATAGAAAGTATAAATGGCCCTTAATTTAAAGCAATAATGAAAATTTGTCTGCCCACTAGGTTTTCAAAACTAACGACCGCTTAAAGTTCAGGAAAGTTTGAAAATATTCCAGTGGGTAGCTAACATACTCGCCTTTGTAAAGTCCTTCGATAGATTCACGTAAATCTCTTACCTGGCTTCAAGATTGAAGTTTTGGTCCTTTGTAGCGATCCTTGAAACCTAGGTAGCATTAAAATTGTCAGCTTTTCCTTCCAGCTGTAGGTTTGTATATAAGGTACATTTATAAATTCCTCACCTGTGTCGAGCGTGAAGGCCACATACTTCGATGTTCTTTGTATTACTGACCATTGTTTTCCTCAAAGCCAGTTTAATCATGTCGAGTCCTCTTGAAAGATTTGTAGAAGCACTCTTTTGGACAACTCTCGGCACACATACATGTATGAACAGTAAATGGTGATCCGGGGATCCAAGGAAGGATCGATAAATCCCTCCTCCATTTTCTATTTACAACAGGTGTTTTAGTTCCCAATCGCCCCGTGAGTATCATGGGAATCAATGATGTGGTACTCACAGGAAGATTGGTAACTAAAAACACCTGTTGTAATAAAATGGCTGTGGCATTTATCAATCCTTCCTTGGATTCCCGGATCAAAGGACATCGAAGTATGTGACCATATGTGAACAAAGAACATCGAAGTATGTGACCGTCACGCTCGACACAGATGAGGAACCTTGTATACAAACCTACAGCTGGAAGTAAAAGCTGACAATTTTAATGCTACCTAGGTTTCAAGGATCGCTACAAAGGACCAAAACTTTAATCTTGAAGCCAGGTAAGAGATTTACATGAATATGTCGGAGCACTTTATGAGGGCAAGTATGTTTACTTAGTTACTCACTGAAATACTTTCAAACTTTCCTGAACTTTAAGCAGTCGTTAATTTTGAAAACCTAGTGGGCAGACAAATTTTAAATTAAGGGCCATTTATACTTTCTATTCATGTAGTTCAGCAGTTTCAAACAGGTGCCACATTTTTAAAACGTGCCTTCAAAGTAGAGCTATTTTCGAAATTGGTTCAAAACTCGATTTAATGGGTAGAAAATCTTCTTTTAACCATTGAGGGAACAACATTGAATTATAATTGCAACATGGCTAAACAAACTGCTATGATGATATATCTATAATTGAATAAAAGAATTGGGACTTTTGAGTGAATATTAATTTTTTTAGGGAGCCGGCAATATGTGCTATTTTTTCCAGTTTCGGCAGACATGCAACTTGTGTCGAGCGGACCAAACTTCAATCAATCCTAGAAAAATTCAGTTAGAATTTTTAATCAAATAAAACTTATTTTAGTGATTGACTAGGTAAGGGCTTCGAAATCCCAGCTTATGGGCAAAATCAAATTTTCGAAGTAAAATTAGTGGTTGGTTTTTACAGAGACAGCCTCTTAAAGCATGTGTTATAATAATTGTGTTTTTAACTAACGTGAAACGTCTGTTTTAATTGAAATATGGATAACTTCAAGTTTAATTCTCTCGCGCTGGGTCAGCTTGAGAGCTTTAGTCTCAATAAGTTCTTCTTTACTGTGTTCGAAATATTACCATGCTATGAGGTGTTTTTGGTAACTTAATTTTTGCCATTATTGCTCGAATGTTCCTTGCAAATCATCTTAAAAAGTCAATCAAATGACAGAAATTAATCCAAAATCAAGCCAGAATGCTTCTGAAATATACACACTCATGAATTGCTGCGATTTTAATGAAGAAAATTGGTAAATATACATGAAATTTGCAGTTGCCATGGTAGCATCAAAAATGATGGACACACAATTGTCATATCAAAATTTCTGTAGGGGATGAATGAACAGCTACTGAAAGTTTCAGCCCCTTAGAGTAAATTGTCTTTTCAAAACTTTGAAAAAACCTTATGGGTGGGGTGGCAACCCCCCTTCCCTAGTACGTTGGAGGGTTAATAGGTGAGCATTTTAATGGCTAATTCTTTTTCAATTAAATCAAATAAAGTTCTGAGTCTACCGTAAAAAGAAGAAAATAGAATCAATGCAATCTCTCAGCTGCATTCATAACAGGGTCTTTGGTTCATTCAGGACATGGAACCACCTGCATTTATCTTTGAACCCGCTGGGATTTCATCAGGCTCTTCGTTTTTCTGAAAAATTATCTTAAACTATATCACAACTTTAATCAAATATGACTACACATGGGTTTATACTGTTTCCAGGGCAAATCAAATCATTGACATTTGTACAATTCAGACTGCATACTAAATAAACAGTGTACCAGAGCTGAGGTTGCTGTTGGAATCCCTCTCATCACCACCAGAGGCTCCAGAACTGCCTGCTAAAATAGTCCAGATATTGAACAGACAGGAAGTTAACATTACATATTTTGTTTAAACTTACTACTTATTTCAATAGCACACAAGTTCGACTCAGCCAACACTTTTGTATTTTGAGCACTGTCATCAACCACCTTAGCAGACCTCTCAGGAAATGTACGTTTGCTTCTGAATCATTAGTCTATGGGTGAAAATTAGGTCATGAATTAGGTCCTGTATACCAAAATTAAATAGTCGTTAATTTGGGAGCAGTTACAAGTTTGACTCCAAAAGTGAAAGATCAGTTCATGGCTTTGGCAGCCATTTTGATCAAATAAAAAATAATACAAAAATTTAAATATAATCTGACCACTCCTAACCAGCCAATCAGAATTCTCCTTTTCACCTTGGACCAGTTTGGCATATAATAATAAGTGTTATGAAAAAAAACAACCATTGCAGACAAAACAAATTCTTAACATTGAAATACTCTGAAAATGACCTTGGAGAGGTTGAAATGTTCCTTTTTATCGCTATTTTTTATCATAAGATTTTGTTTTTGTTTTGTCATTCATTATAATAAGTATCTGATGGGAATGATGAATGAAATCTTTCCAGAGCAAACAAAAACCTGTTAGCTGGACTACATGTACAGTGGTATGATTATAGAGAGGAATCTCTAACAGATACATGTGTATCCTTACTACTCTTGATGACTTTAAAAAGTTTCTGAGGAAATGTAAGAGTCCAAAATGAACAGGAGAGATGGGAGCCACAGACTGAAGTAATTCAGCAGTCCAAAACTCATAATTTCTTATTTATCTGCTGTGGAACTTAATGGACAGTGATGGTATTTGTTATATTCTTAGTGACTGCAGGACAGTAGAGTTCAACTCAGTTCCATTTCTATTTTCCTGAGGTGCACTCACCTAAGAGAAAATTTTTTCAACTTTGTCATAAGTTTTTCTGCTTCAAATTGAGGGCTATAAAACTTTGGGAAACATTCACCAGCTATTGTTCGACAAAAATAATCTGATAGAATTTGACTTTACTAGGGAAAGTACAAATGTAAGGGAATGATCAAAAAGTATTGGGGGGTAGGCCAGAGCAGATAAGGGGTGGGTCATCAATTTGTGAGCCCTAGGTAAGGGGCGGGTCATTCCATTATCATTGTTATACCTCCCAATTCAAATACGTTTTCCGATTGGAGGAGAACGTGTCACGTGCCATGGGTCAAAACTCACCAACTCCCTAGGGCATACAAAACTCACTAACTCCATAGGGAAACAACAACTTGAACTTTCGACTCACACGTAATCAGGTTGTGCGCCTTGAAACGGCAGCAAATTTGTGCCAGTTGGCCATCAGATGTCAAAAAAGCCATTGAAGTCGGGCAACGTTTCTCACTAGAGAAGGCATTCATTATTCCAAAAAAGGGATTTTATAATTCGACAAAAACATATCAGATTAACAAAGGGGAAAATTTGAACATTCTGTGTCTTCAAGCTTTTACTTTGGCACCAAAAATGGATTGCCCATATTCGGCAACTCGCTCTTTGATCGCTGTCGCCACTTGCCAGGTAGGAAAATAGTTGTGTCATTTACAACAAAATATGCTGTTCCTCATCAAATCAAACCCAGAATTCCCAATTTAAGCATATTAGAAGACAAAGCAACTCAAGTATTGTCTTTATTTTTGTTAGCTGCGAAGAAAAAGACTCTCATCGGTTGTTTTGGTAGAACAGCTCAGCTTGACTGCCGCTCTGATACAAATCACTTTTTCGCAGTTTTTTCTCTTTTTTTAATCGGGAGGTATAACAAAACACTTAATGACTGGCACCTCGGGAAACAGTGAGTTTGTTTCCCCTTGACCGTCAATGTTCCCCTCGGCTTCGCCTTGGGGAACATTAAGAGTCTCTGGGAAACAAAACTCACTGTTTACCTTGGGGCCAGTCATCCTGTTTTATAACACGAATTGGCACACATTTGACACAATCAACAACAGAGGTAACTCCTTCCAGTTCCAAAGGACGAAAAATCCACCTGTGGTTGAAAATGTGCATGTGGCTGGTGTACAATACAGATGGCAATTTCATGTAGTGCAAAATCTGTAAGGAAGTTAAGAAGTCTAACAGAATGAGCAAGGAGTCCCAGGGTAGAAATGTTCAAACTACTGCACTCTTTTGACTTACTGGTCTTCAAGAACACCAAATGGCCAACCTGTGTCTACATGCTATTTGTCCCCAAGGGTACAGGACACATGTTCATGGATCTGGGACTCACACTCTCGGGCTTGGGACTCGTAGTTTGCTGGCTGTGTGAGTCCCTGAACTCACACAGCCTTTTTCTAGATAGATCACTGTTCCACGGGTAGCAAGTCTGAAGGCCAAGTGTTGACATGATATAAAGTTGCAAGAGTTAGGGAAAACGATATTACTTCCAGATGATTTTGTATTACTGTTAAGAAATAAATCTTAAACCTAAAAAAATACTGGTCACAATTTCACACACAAAATGTGATTTTGTCGGATTATGCACAGAAAAATGTCATGTTTTATAGGGTGTGGGTCATGTGATTTTAAACGTTCATTTAGGGGTGGGTCACTCAGTTTTGTGCCAAATGGAAGGAATGGAGAATGTGTTTTCTAGCCACTACAACTTCAAAGATGCTCCAGCCCACCACCCCTGTATTTTTTTACCAGTTCCTAATGCTTCTAGTGCTATAGAATGCCAAGTGCACCACCTGAGCAGTTCGAGATGGCAGCTGATAAAACACTGTGAAAAGTTCTGCAAAAATATGTGAAGCACTTATTAAATTATTCAAGATGGTTGACTATTAAGGCACGAGTATTCTGGGAAGTAGGATCGGGAAAAAGGCTTTTTTGTGGACTCCAAATAAATGTATGTATAGCTCCAATGTGAGATTTGCCAACAAAAAGTGTGCACTCACTGCTTTGCAGTCAAATGTTTTGAAGAAAAAGTCAATGCATAATCAACATTGCTTCGACAGAAGTTCTTTCATTCATTTGATGATTCTTTTCACTGCATATAAAACAAGAAGATCTGTTAGATCTTATAACCATGCTTTTAGAATTTAACTGTTTTCTTTGTATTACAGGGACTGTCACAAGGCAGTGCACATTCCACACACAATCCGAGGTTTACGCTATCCACGGCTAATTTTAGAACAGTTGTGTTTTTTCCCCTACCATTGACATTAACACTGCAAGTTCTGGCAAGCTCCTGTTAACCTCAGTAAATATTTAATTTTCCTTCAGATCTCTAAACTTGCTGCGATGAAACAGCCAAAGAATTCACTTTATTTGCCTAAGCCCACAAGAAATACTCGGCCCATGGCCACGCGGTTAACAAAATGACCATCTAAGTATACCATCAATTCAGCAAAATTCAAAGTTATAGTGTTTAAGCTGAACATTCAACATACTGTGCACAACAAGTTTCTGCACAATTATTGTGCAGAGAAACTTGTTGTGACTTTAGCAAGTTTGCCAATTTGTAAACAAAATTTTTCACCACCGTAGAATGAAATGATCGTCAAACTATCATTTGGTTGAATTCAATCCCATTCAAAGCTACCGGTTCACTCAATGTCTACAACTCCACATGAATTTAAGAATGCTCCTTGGCAAGTTAAACTGAATGTTTTCAAAACATCCCATTATTTCTGCTCTGCAGCTCCCAGTTATGCAAAAAACATAAAACTAATTAAATTAAAATTACACTTCATAGAAACTATAAACATAATATAGTCAGTTCCACTAAACTTCATCATTAAAATTTAAACTAAGAGTGAAGAATTAATTACGTCATTAAGCTATAGACACATCCTTACTCCTTTACATGTATTTTAAAATCTTATTCTAAAGTTCCTTTGATAAAATCCAAAACTAATAAAAATATTTAACAATTATTGGACGAGGTTAAGCAAAATATCATGAATTGTCAGTTTCTCACAGATCAATTATTTGCCAAAGCCAAAGGCTAAGGCAAATAATTGATCTGCCAGACACTGACAAATAAGGATATTTTGCGACAACTGAGTTCAATAATTGTTTTATCAATTGATCACCAAGTTTGTTTTCATATTTAAATCGCTTGAAAACAATGTGCCATTTTTCACACAAGAGCATGGTTTCAATTACTCACGAGCAGAACATTACCTGCAGCTAAACACATACAGATGGTATTACACACGAGCAGACTATTATTTGTAGGAGTTACATTATTTGCAGGTCACATGGTGGGCTCTTGGCCAATGAAAAGAAAGGAAAAAATGAATTGAATGATAATTAAAGTTGGCTGTTGTTACTGAAGTCTCCTTTAAAGATCAAATCTTTGAAAAATATCAAGGAGAGGGAGTTTGCTAGTTAAACAAGAATATTAGAACATAGTCCAATAATTATGTACTTTAAGAAATGCATGGTGAGGAGAATTTTTAACATATTTCCTTTCAACAATCTGGCCTACCTGATGGTCCAACTGTACCTCCTTTCTCCATCTTTCTCTTGTTTTTGTTATTTAATTTACTGGCTGTAATTTTATCCGATATCTCCATTAGTGGGGAATGTTGCATCATAAATGTATCTTCACAGTCCCTGTAGTCTTCTTTTCTTGTCTTTTCAACAAGTCATTAACCAGAGAATTCCCTTTTGGAAGAACCAAACATAACTGATATTATTAATTAAGTTAAACACAGTAATATCTCCTATTCAGTTATATAATTATGAATGATTACTTAGCTCTTGTTAACCGAACAGGAGGTCTGTATGGGAGAATCTTGACCGAGGTTGCAAGTTCAGACCAAATGCAGTGAGGTCTGTACACATGACCGAGGTCAAGATTCTCCCATACAGACTGACTAAGTTCAGTTAATAAGATTTTTATTACATGGCAAACAAGAACAATTTACCGTAATTCTTTTAAATGTAACTGGTTTGTACTGACTGACATTTTGCTTACAAACGGCGATGAGCTGAATCTAATTCTGCCAAAGTTTGCTTGTCCTCTTTACTTTTTTTTTCGTCAGGCTTGTTGGCACTTCACAAATAAATATTGTTAGATGAAAACAGTCGATGATTTTGCATTTTAGTTTGTAGCTTTTTCACCACAAAACATTACCGGTCTAGATGAGAAAATCTAGACCGCTTTCAATATCGATTTCAGCCAATCAAATTCGTGAATTTGGTAGTTCCCAGTCCTAGTGAGACAGAGCCATATAATAAAGTACCATTATATTAACTTCTTTTCTTTCCCAGTATGGGAGTTAATTAATTCATAATGTCTAGGTAAATACATGTTAGTTAAAACATACTATTTAAAAAAAGAATATGAGCTTGAGCTTTCTACCCCAATGTGATAGTTTACAAGGGTGCAGTTAAAGTCAACTATAATATGCACAGAGAAACTGAGAGCAAATAATCTGTTTGTTTTAGTGTAAATAATATAATTATGAATGATTACAGTACCAAATTAAATTGTTTTCTTAACTAGTATGGGAGTTAATTAATATATAATGTCTAGGCAAATACATGTTAATTATAATATACTATTTAAAAAAAGAATGTGAGCTTGAGATTTCTACCCCAATGTGATAGTTTAGGAGGATGCAGTTTAAGTCAACTATAATACACACAGAGAAATTGAGAGCAAAATAATAATCTGTTTGTTTCAGTGTAAATCTGGTCATTAAAAACTTTTCCTACATCCTCCTCAAAGACACTTCAAAAAGACAGAGGAACAGCTGTCATTTTGTTATGAACCGGATGCTGCTAGGCTACTCACAATCTAGTCAGCAGAATAGATAGTGAGTAGCATAGTAAATAAGAGAAAAGCATTAATGACAGAATGTTAGTAGATTTATACTAAATGCATACATAAATTAAATCAATTTCCCTAGGAACATAAACATATTTCCTGTACGTTCAGGAATTACATCTGACATACCCCAGTATCAAATAATACAACACAGCAAAACACATCACAGCACTTCCACCACAGCACAGTGCAGGGAAGTGCAGCCCAGCCCGGCACAGCACGGCACAGTGCAGTGCAGTGCAGCAAAGCACAGCATAATATAATATGATTATCTAATCTTGTTGATCCCTCCACACTTCGGACATCATGCCAGTCACTCCTTTATTTTTTTGTTCCCTGGTGACCTTCAAGTGCAAGGTCCACAACTCCCTTTTTTAAACACCTTGGGTATCACAAGGGAAAGGAAAGGAAAAGGAAGGGAACGAAAAGGAAGGGAAAGACTTCATTTACAGCCCGAGTAACACTTCAACTTATGGCCCCCTCCTTATTAACATTAAGAATTACAGTTATGTGCGTAACAATATACATGAAAAAATTACTTGGTTCTGGTTGGCTGAAAGCAGTGCAGTTCAAGTGTAACACCAGTGCAAAAAGTGTAACACCAGTGCAAATTACACATCGTAATTCTGGATTGTGATTGGCTGAAAGACAATGGGAAATTTTCTAAGCAAATTATATCACGTAAAATGATGATGAATATTTTGTGTGGAAACTTTCAAAAACGTTTTCGCGAATGAGAAAAAAATGCCTTTAAGATAGATCTTCCGTCACTTCCTCCACACGAATTTTTTCATGTTTATATTATTAACAAGTAATCATACGGTTTTTCTCATTCAATTTGGAATTAATTTGCACTTATGCGTTTTTCAAAAAGCTGAAATTGCACTTGCCGAAGCGGCTCATGCAATTTCAGCTTTTTGAAAAACTAACTTGTGCAAATTAATTCCAAATTGAACGAGAAAAACCGTATGATTACTTATACTAATTACATAAAAACTCCAAGACTCAAGAGTAAAATACGTATAATTTCCTAAACACCCGATTACAAGTTAGCGCAATTTGCAATTTCAAAAATCACCTGTGTTAACAGGCCTTTAAAGTAAGAACCAATTAGACTAAAACCTACTCAAAATTTATATTCTCAATGAAATATTACAAAAAGTTAACCCTAAAGATCCTTTCTTTGTTTAGCTAGAAATCCTTTGGGTGAGCTGAGTTCTCCCTTAGGCTCTTTGTATTCTTTGGTCTTTGCATCGGCTAAGCTATCAATCACCTCCAGCATCCTACAGACCCTGTTCAAACACCATCTGAATTGGGTGACATGGTTTGCAGACAACTTGGCAACCTCAGAACGAAAATTAATCGACAACTACAGCCAGTGTTTACAAGCAAAAAGTTCGCTGATCATCTGAGAGTCACAGAAGAAAAGCCTCCCCTGATAATGTACCAGCAAAGTGTAGTATACCAATTCACACGTGATTAGTGTGATGCCAATTATATTGGGTACACTTGCCATCACCTGCATCAACGCATAGAAGAACAAACATTCCGTCATCGGAAAACATTTCAGGGTTGGACATGGCTTAACACCTGACAACTTAATTAAGAACTTTAAAGTCATATAGAAATGCCGTGGCAAACTCAAATGTTTGATCTTTGAAATGCTGTTGATTAAGAACAAAAGACCGAAACTGAACACGCACACCAATTCCATTTGCGTGAAACTTTTTACCTGAATGTTTTCATGTCATGTTTGCTAATTTATTTTCTCACATCCTAAGTACTATAAATATGCCTTGCCATTATTTTTAATTTATTCATTCGACAATGATGACATGAAGTCGTGAAAACCTCATGTTACTTTACTTACATTAATTTTCTTGCTTAAATTTGTTTTCAACAGAAAAATTTGCAAAAGAAATATACAAAAACGACAAATTTGTTTTATTTGTTTCACTTTTAATACCTGTAGCTTGATGATAAGACAGGGCTTCTGATAGGTTGCGGAAAAAAAGTCAAATTTCATGGGATTTCCAGAGACAAATTCACGGTAAAAACAGCCAATTTTGCAGGAAATTCACGGGAATTTTCGGAGCAAATTTCACTGAAAAATGATTGGTAAAAATACAGCTGATTTCATGGGAGTTTTCTTGGAAAATTTCGCTGGAAAGAGACTGGTTTTGCACTGATTTGATGAACATTCGTAACTAAAAAGGACAACGATTCTGCTATTTTTATTTTTGAAAATGATGAGTGTTAGCCTATGTAATAACAGCAACAGAAACACATACTACTTATAAGTGTTGCCTTTGTTTTACAACAAGGTTCTTTTTAACAGAAATGCACTCAAGAAATGCACCAATGGTAAAGCTTTTTACATCGTGGCCACAGTGAGTGCCCAGTTTTTTTGCAACATTAGTCTAAGAACACTTGATAGTTTTTGGATCTTGTTTACTTGTTGCAGAGACAAAGTTTCACGATAAATTTGCAAGGTTACGACAACCAAACAGCCCCAACAGCCAAGATAAGTTTTAAATATGTTGCACCGACATGTATTTGGTACAATTTCCAGTGAATTTCGTGGTATTTTGTGTGTTTTAGTGAATTTTGCAGGATTTCGCGGATTTACTTAAGATTCGTGGCTCCGCGACCGCACAAAATATCAGAGGCCCTGATAAGACTGGAGGAACAGATGAGGACATAATAGCTAGAAGAAAGAAAGCACAACAAGCTTTTGCAATGCTCAGCCCAGCTTGGAGAAGCAAAGACCTTTGCACTGCTACCAAAATCAGAATCTTCAACACCAATGTAAGGGCAGTTTTATTATTAATAATTATGGCCCAGAGACATGAAGAGTGACAACAATATCAACAAAGAAAACACAAACTTTCATCAACAAGAGTCTGAGGAGAATTCTGAGAGTATTTTGGCCTGAGGTGATCAAAAACAGAGATTAATGGTTCAAGAGCCTGTCAACACCACTATTAAGGAGAAGATAGTCAATAAAAGTGTCATTTTTTGTCACTAACTTGTATATTTCGGCTAACTCTTAAGCCTTCATCAGTTGAAAAACTGCTTGATGTTAAGCGCGATTTAAAAACTTTTTAAAATTGAAACGTTGCACATGCTGTATGCACGTGACTCGAGAGAATTTTAAGTACGTGCTAAGCACTTGCAGACTTCTGGGATGATCATGTGAACATTCCCAGCATTCTGGAACATTGAATAATTATGATAATTATGAGAAAAATATGTAAAATTAAATCTTCAAAAATAAAATAAACAAAGATAAACTGGTATCAGCTCAAAATATGAAAAGATATTTTGGGAGGTAGGGAGCATTAAGTATTCCTTCAACTTACCAAAATGAGTGTACACTCCTCTTCTTTCCCGCCAACTGCATGACATGGCTTTACTACACTCTGTTTTTCAACACAAACATGGACGATTCGGACGATGAATGCCAAGTTATTCATTGCATTTCCTTTGTTGATCCCTGATTTCTTCAACATCTGAGGTGTTTGTAGGATCATACAGTTGCTTGTTGTAAGTCAGTTGTAAGTGAGTAAGTTGTCTCTGTTCCGTCTTCGTGTTGCAATTTTATCATCCCCAGTTCCGTGCTCTCCACTAGGACACCTGGCACTATCGCCCACCAAGTGCAGACTCGGCCCAAGTTATCAAAGATTAGAGCAGTGCATTCACATGCGTACTTCGCTTGTTTGGTCTACTTTGGTGGCATTCGCATGGCTCGATAGAAAACTAAGTTAGTTGATCAAAAGTCCGATAACAATCTGCATGTGAAATTGAACTAGCGACAAATAGATTATAGCCTCCTGTAAAAGCGTTTTTAGTTAATTAAGTACTAGGGTATCTAAAAGATAGTAATGCTGCGGCACATTCTGTTGATAGTGACATATTTAACGCCGTGATTCATCTATCTGCGCGTTTCAAGACTTAAATTAACTGTTATTTCTCAAAGTAGT
>Ga0126339_10001936_pt1 | contig 14550 bp, 12 predicted proteins | sample OrbTmetagenome_2_FD_92532 | JGI IMG/M metagenome (GOLD analysis project Ga0126339, IMG submission 92532) | Coral microbial communities from Petempiche,Puerto Morelos, Mexico - Orbicella T R C metagenome | ecosystem: Host-associated > Invertebrates > Cnidaria > Coral | place: Petempiche,Puerto... | reverse complement strand
GGTGCGATGCTCTACCAACTGAGCTATGAAGCCACACATTGGGAGCGAGGTCAATTAATTGAGTTCATATCTTCCCGTGAGGAGTGAAATGATGTGAAGTTTATATGAAATAATTCATATATATAGCCTTTTTTTCGTTGTGAAACGATAAATTACAAATAAAGTGCAATATTTAGAAGGGAAGCCACATCGGCCTTAACTGGTTTTCATGCAGGTCCTCCATCTTGGTGGAATTAAATTTGGAGATGCTGGTTTTTGCGGAGGGAGGAAAACCGTACTGAAACCCTGAGAAAAACCCTCTAAGCAAGGCGAGAACCGACGACAAACTCAACCCACCTATGACACCGGGTAGGAATTGAACCCGGGCCATATTGCTAGGAGGCGAGTGCTCTCACCACTGCGCCATCCCTGGTCCTCGATGTCTAGATTGAGAACTTTCAAGGTTAGCGTCACTATAAGCGACCAGCAGTGCAAAGAAGTTGTCTTAGGTACTAAGAAACTGTTAATTCATAGTACTAACACGAGTCTAGTGCCAGGTCTTTCATTTGGGCGAAGTCTGTCCGACAGAAGGCTGGGTCCAATGGCCATTCTGGTTCGTTCGGTTCCTCTTCATCGCTGTTTTGTAGAATACAGAGTCTTGCTGTTTTCTCTGCCAGCTGTAAGTGAAGTGATTTGATTCTACAATGGAGAAATGAACAGATAGCAGGTTTATATTAAACTAAAGTGTGCTCGAAATTGGCAGTCTTGGTGTTAGTACTGTGGAAGCGCGCCTTACAGTTACCTCGTTATTACGGCCACTTTTTTTGTCCCGGCGAAACGCCCATACGTTTCAGTATTTATTAGAAAACCCCCTTAATGCAGCTAGTGGCCATATTCTGAAATCCTAACCTGTATAATCCTTTATAATTTTACTTGTTAATACGGCCACTCAAACCGGTTATGTCCATCTTGTATTGTAAGTATTGATTAAAGTTTCAAGTTTTTTTTAATCATATCTACATTTCGAATACTTATTAAAGAACAGTTGTGACATATCTGTTTAGACGTCACTCAATTCAGATCAGTCATGAAATTTGACCACACCCCGGCCACCCCGTTAATACGGCTAAATTTTCATGGCACATTGGTGACCGTATTACATGTAACAGGGTTTCCAAAAAACTTACATGGCTTCTAAATCTGCACATCGTCTGTTAGCAACGTACAACTCTTCGACAGATTTCAGATTTTGTCCTCTGCATTCAGTGATAATCTTTTCACGTTCTTCTATTGATTTTTCCAGTGCAGCTATCCGCGCCTCCCTGGATGAAAAATAAAAATACGTCTTTCAGAAAACTTACACGGCTTCCCAGGCTTTCTCGTAGTTATGCATCTTCTTGGGCGTATCTACCCCTACTTTTGCGTTTACCGATTGTCCTGTCCTTTATACTAGTTACATGTTTTCTGGCATTTGACGGAGGTATTATTTCGCTTTGAGAATTGATTAGTATAAATTATTCTACGGCCCTGACTAGAACTAAAAAACAACCAACCAAAAATAAAAACAAAAACAAAAAACATAAAAAAGATGCCAAATGGTAGAACAAACTTACTTTGGCACAGAAACTGCTCGAATGGCCAAATTTCTAGAGGTACCTTCTTGTAATAATGTTTGTTCAAGCTACAAGGGAGTAAAGAAGAAATATTCAAATGTTAACATGTATCGTGACAGTAACTTCTTAAAGAAGTTGCCATTGATGGACTCATAATATCAAACGTGTGACTATTAACCCGTTTAACACCAAAGTCAAAGTTTCCGCATAATGATAATTGGGAATCTGTACCCCTGAGAATTAAGTTTGCCCAACAATATCTTTAAGAAAGAGCACAAATGCCACCTTCTGCATGAATAATCAAACTTCATGTTTTACTTTGTTGTTTGATTTTGTAGCTATATAGGTGTGGATGCAGTGTATGTACGCTGTAATGTAGTGTATGTAGGTCTAGCTTAGCTGAATTAACTTTTTATGCTGCCATTTATTTGACCATGGCGGTGAACAACCAGAAAGCCCTTAATAATTTGACCATCTCTCACATATAAGTTTTATTTCCTTACGGCTTCATGTTTCTTAATTTTGTTTACTATTTTCATAACTTCACCTTATAAAATGTATCTAAATGCCCTATATAGCGTAAATAAAGAACTGAATTGAACAATAATAGTTGTCCGATCCATCTTAAAAGTACATGAAATGGATGAAAATTTGTTTGTCAACTCTTACCCGTGATATGTTTTCCCCCAGCACTTGAATTCTATCATCCTTTTCTCTCAGCAATTCTAGCAACACAGGTACACTTGTTGGTCCATCTAACTCAGCTATCCCTTCATCAGCTGAGTTTGTGTGCCGGTGATGTGTCGTTTTTTCGTCATTCGTTAAACACGTGTCGTCTTTTACCGCGCTTCTCTCCGTCACGTGTAGGCCATGTGTCTTACTATCAGGAATCACGTGATTTGTGTGTAGTTGTTGTTTCTTGAGCTGTAACAAATGTTACCCGACAGTAAGAATAATAGTATATTCTGTTTTATTTTCGTTCTGCGTTTACAATGTGTTTAAAAATGTTCGACATTCAAGATAGGAGCCGGACTAATTCACTTAACTCTTTAAAACGGTTTTTAATCGAGTTCGCAAATTAATTCTCGTTTACTTTGTTTTTGTATTACGGCGCTAGGTGTTTGGCTTAAAAATCTCTGGCCATTTTGTCAGTCCTTCAGAAGTAAAACCAAAACCAATTGCGACTTGCTCGCACACGTTTTCCTCGCACCTCTCCTTACTATAGCTACATGTATTGGCTTCCAGTTTTGATTGGTTCACTGGACTGTCTGGGGCCTTTGTGATTGGCTAGAGTGATTACTTTAGTTTTGTTTTAAGTCCTTTAACGACACTCATTTGAAAACTGCGCCATAATCACTTTGTATTCCCATTACACTCGGTGGTGAAAAACGAAATTTCTGTATTTGGAGATAACTCTTTTCTTTAAACTAGCTGTAAAAGTTACAGAAGTTGCTCAAAAACAGGAACATAGTTTTGTAGTTGTGAAATGCGGAAGAGAAAATAATCAGGAGAGGAAAACGTAAGTTAGTTATAGATAGAAACTTCCCCCGTTACCATCCGTTAAGTACAAGAAAGTGTCTAGTCAATTATGCATTTAGAAACCAGGACGGGTTCCTTATGTTTTGCTTGTTCTATATGTATCAAAAACGTATATTTTTTGCCATATCCTGGAGTTTTTTTTTTTACATCTACGAAGCTATTTTGAGTGTTTATAAACCACTTGCTCACCTCTTGTTGAAGGTACAATATCCTCTCCTGACTCTGCACCAGTGACGAGTTCAGGCGATCTTTTTCTCTTTCAAGTTCTTCTATTTGATTTCTTTGTTGTTTTATTGTATTTTCTAAATCGTCTCTTGTGGCGGCAAAGTTGTTACCTAAATCAAGAAAATATCGCGACAATGTAACACTAAAGTACGGCCATGTTTGTGCTACATTTTCGCCAGCGAGCTTAAGGCATTTTTTAGGTCCTAGTTTTCTTATCATTTCGTTAACGTTTGCTTAAAAAACCCTCTTAGAGCAGTATAGATATAGCTCAGTAACAAATTTTGTGGTATCTCAGGTGTAAAAGTATGGGATCACCTAATATAATGGTTAGCACATCTGCACTGAAACAGTTTCACCGCAGTGAAGATACCAGGCTCATCTCAATAGTTTGCCAAATGCGGTAACCTAGCAACACAACGCGTAGGGGGGCGAAGAGAAAAAGCAAATATTTACTCCGAATTTAGCCTCACTGCTTGTTATTCCGTCTGCAACCCATCTTCAAAGAAAACGTCATAATTCCATCATGTCATTTCCAAAAAAGTAAAGTGAAATGATATTCCTCTCCAGCGCCAAAACAACATATCGGCGCTGAACGATATTATCAAGCGAGAAATTAACCTTGATGGTTGCCATATTTATTTTAATGTTAATTCTCAGAATTTGTTGGTGCAACAAGAAATCTTCCCTTATTTGAAGATTTCGTAATTCGTTTCATTTGTTAATTCGTCTTTATTAGCCAGGGCTGTATATAGGGTCAGGCCTAGGGTGTACATATATGTCTGCAGGGTACGAGGAATACAAGTTCTATAATTCAGAAGGAATATTGTAGCATTACTTTGAACGATTAGCTGTCGAATGACCTCATTCTTCAGTTTTAGGTCGCTTCTGAAATTCTCAAGTGACTTCTGTCGAGAAAAAAGACAAAACATGGCTATGGCGTTGATATTGAATGAATGAGGGATAGAATAGATAATATAGCACTCAAATACTTGCTTCATACTAATTTAGATGATGTGAAATGTCGTTTCTAAAATGAGTGAGTGAACGCAATAAAAACACGTGAAAAGGATGATCGGTGGACGAAACGTCGCAACAGAAAACTACGTTTTTCGTTTTTTTCCCATTTACAAGAGGGCCTGTTCATGACAACTATTTGTCAACAACTTTTCCTAAGATCGATCTCTGGCTTCTACTTAAGCAAATTACCTTTCCTTGCTCGACTTCATCTCCGCATCTGTCAAGCTCAGCTGTGGAAAGATATCGAAATAAGAAGATAGCATCTCTCTACTGTCATTATCTCGAAATAACAGAGTCTAAGAAAAATGTTCTTTATCGGCATAAGTTTCACCTTATCAAAACATATTCTTAAAATATCTTGTCCAGTATTTCTATTTATTTCATTGTCAATAAATGACGTTTTTCGTAGTCTTCAGTCCTACTACATCAATACAAATTAATCATACTTAAGTCAGTCGTACTTTAAAGCAACTTCAAGTGCTTCTCGCGCACACAATACCAATAAATCAGCTTTCTTAGCTTCTTTATCACGCTTCATACGATCCATTAATTTCATGTCTTACGCCCGTGTTTGAGTGGTTCACAAATTGGCACGAAAATGAGCTGATGTGTAAATTACTGTTTTGACAGATTCTTTACTTAACACCTTACGAGGAGTTGAACACAAAAACAAAATAAGATATCCACTTAATGCTGTAAACTCGGGTATCCAAGTGTTTGATATGAATCCAGTATTCATACAAACTGCGAGCCAAAAGTTGGTTTTCAATCTGCTGGGTCTATAGCAACAAAGTTGTTATGTTTGCAATACCAACTGCCAATCTTGTTCACTCTGTGCCATCCATTTTAATTTAATTTCTATTCTAGACACTCTGAATTCGAAGTCTCGTTGCATTTAACACCACTTGTTTTAATTGCTTCGCCATTATTATAAGATCTCGTTTTAAGAAACGCGCTTAAAAATATTGTACTATTTTATTTTACCATATTCGCGCTCAAATATAACTACAAAGCAACTTAGCTTTAAATAGCGTGTTTTGTGTCGTCACTCGCATTTCCCAAAAATATTTTGAAATTTTGTAACTCAGATTATTAGATGCAAAAAGGAAGTTAATTATTTGCCTCTTGTAAAATTTTTTGCTGTGTGCAAAACTGTTTTAGTAACAAAACCGTACAAACAGCCTCACACTCAATGTCCTTTCAAAGTGTCAAAATCCCTTCCTCTCTAACGAAGCCGCCTTTAGTAGTGATTATTCATAAAACTGGGGCTGCACCTCTTTTCTTTTTTCCATAGTTTCATTTTGTTTTAGCTTCAAGAAAATATATTTATTTGTCCTGCCACATGCTGTTATGACAGCTTTTTGTGTACAGTAATATATTAAGTCTCTGAAAAAGGGAAAGATATCTTATAAATTTGAAACTTTAAGCTTTGAATTTTCTGTCGTGAAATAAAGTTCTGAAGCAAACGAGAGCAGACTTTATAAGCAAGAATTCTCGTTTATAAGCCGAACACATTCTCACCTTTTAAATTTCTGTTGTTTTCCTGTAGCTTGCCTATCTCAGACTCCATTCTTGTTCTAGTACTGTATTCCAGGTCCTCTTGTTTCCGAAACGATATTTGTAGCTCTTCGTACGCACTGCGCATGCTCTGTAGCTCGCATTCAAGCTGCAATATATAACAAGAATTGACTTTATTTTTAAATTCCGTAATAAACATAAAAACATAGAAAAGAATAAAAATCGAAAACATTACTCTTTGGTAGAAAATCGCAAAAGTTTCGAACAAAGTTCTTCGTCAAAGTTGAAATAGGCTGTCAAAATCGCGGCCTCGCCTACTTCAAACTACTTACAATAACACAAAAACGAATGTTCTTAGCAGAACCTCTGAAACAAGACCTTGAGATTTTTAGAATACTCACTGACTTGTCCTTGAGTTTTGATCCACTCTCATCGGCTACTTTCAACAAAGCAAAACAAACACCAGAATCCATTTCGATTAATTTCGTCGTCAAACTACGATGAAGACGTACTTTATCTTTCTGACTAAAAGTTGATTCACTCTTCGAAGAATTTCCGCGCTGAGATGCAACTTGTCGACAACGCGTAAAAGGCTGGTGTTTTCTTTTTTTACGGTCACGCGCGCGACGACTTCAGCTTTATGTCTATCATAGTTAACAAATAGATAATTGATATTGGTGATACAAACAACCCCCGCCAATGAGTGCTCGAGAAATGTAATACCCATTGTAAAATATTCTTATTAATATATTTATGATATCCTTGTTTGATATCCGTGTTTTGGCCAATGAATTACAAGTCTCGTTTCTAGATTCTTCGCTCCCATTGGCTCCCGGACGTTGTTGTGAGCGAAGAACGCAAGAGAACGCAATTTGAAATTTTTATTTATTTACCGTTTGCATGCTATTCATCTTGAAGTAGACATTCTCCAGTTTTTCTCTCAGTGCCACATTATCTCGAGATAACAGTTCTACCATTTGTGTCGCTCTGCTCGCAACTGCTGACGCAACCGGTGTCGAATCATCTGTGACGTCTTTATCTTCGTCATAAATATCTACAGGAAGAGAAATAAATATTTTTTAAATACCCTTTCTTTTACTTTGGCAATCCTTACTGGAATCATCCACTCCCTCCAGTAGCAAGATTGACGATACACTCAAGCTGATCTTCTTGACGGGACGGGAAGGGACGGGATGAGTGCAAACAACGCGGAATCCCATAGGCACGCAATGTGTGCAAAATACCCTTACAATAAAAAAGTGAAATCGTTTATTTTCGGCAGAGGAATATTTCTGCCTAGTAAAATAAATACTTCACTTACTAAAATCATGTTCTTCGTCGCTGTCTTTGAAACTAAAATCTCTTTCAGATCCGCCGTCCGTCGTTGATTCTTCTCCATCGCTGTACGCCAAATTTATAATTCTTTGATTTATAAATTCGTCACTCGATTTTTTTCGCTTGTTGTACGGAAAGTCTTCGTCGTCACATAAAAGAACCAATCTTGGTCGGACGTCACCTTCGTCAAAATTGCTTACAGTAATAAGAGGAGTGTCTAAAACGTGTCCTCTTTGAGCCATGTCTTGTATTTCGCTGAGTTGTGATTTGTCACTTTTTGTCGCGGCCAGCCTAGCGGTTTCCCTCAGAAGAATTTCCCGGTCTCCAGGATCTTTGACTTCAAGGTCGTCTAGAGAAAAGCAGGAAGAAAGGTGGAAAGATGAGTTGGTTTTGATCCTGAGGTGGTTTTGATGAGTTTGTCGTTTTGGAGTGTACAGAAAGACATTTTGCAATTATTCCCCTACCTCTACAGAAAAAAGGATGGACAAGACTTTGGAATGGACATTCATCTTCTGAATTTAGGGTAGAAAATTTTACGGTTGACAATTTAACTTGAAGTGCATAAGCTGACTGTCAGCTTGAGTACAGTTTGCGTTCGTATGAAAATCGAACAGTCCGAACAGAATGTAGAATTCAATAATAACAGATCATAAAGACTACTCCAATGTTAAATTTGAGAAAACAATTTTTTTCTGTCATACTTACATACAAAGAGTGCCAACAAACACTTAATGATACAAATATAAACAATTGCGAACAACGAACTAGCGTTCTCGTGACTTTTTCGGATTTGCATGAAATCGCTAATTCTTAAGTGGAGCATGAAACGTTACGCCAAAGAAGATAATGACAATTATGGCTGAAGGGAAATAATACATTTATCCATTGTTAGTCTTTTACCTGTTCTGGCAAACACACTGATTCGAAAACAAAAGGCTGCTGTGGAATAATTATCGAAAACTTAGCTCGCTCAAAGACGGATAATAATTATCTTATAAGGCAGAGAAAACAATAAAAATCATTTATTTTCTTGTTACAACATACTGACCGAGTTGATATAGACTTAGGCATTACCTGCTGGGAGATATTGCGATTGAAACTGAAGCTGTAATACAATATCACGAATTATAAAGTATACAAACAATAGCGAGAGTTAGTTTTCTTTTTATACCGTCGCTAATTAGCGTATAAACTCTACAACATTTGAAGTATTAGCCACAATCGGCTTTGTAATACAGGACTAGTTCCACAATTTGTACTAATCGTGTACATTGTAATAGCCTCAGTGATATATCCGGTGAAATACTGAGCATTTTAAGATAACTGTTTGATTATTGTGGTGGACACTGTGCTTTGGTTGCTAATGGAAGTTTGTTTACACAGTAGAAGTTCAAGGCTACTGAAAGACATATCAGCCATTACCTCGGGCAGATATGCCTGCAGACTCACTTAAAATAAGTGTGCTGGACACAAGTTAAGAGAGACGTTTGAAAAGCCCTCATGGGGATTAATAAGAACGGATATATAGACCGGCCATAAGATAAGTTGTGTCAGCGTCATCAGGGAGAGCTTTGACGCTATGAACTTACCAAGTAAAGTTTCGTCCATTTGCACCAAGACAGCTCCATTCACCAAGAAACCTGAAACAAATTTACAACTATTACACGAAAACTCAACTGTGAAAGCGAGCGAAATATATCAGCAAAAATTACACAGCTTTGACAAAAAACGTCGATAAAAACTTTTATAAAAACGTAAGTGATTGTATCGAATGATGCACAACTTTGTGACAGTTTTGTGTAGCTAACTTCGGTCTACACGGCTGGTAAAATTAAATTCCGATAAACTCTTCAAGCATTAAAGAGTTGCGCTTATTTCTTTAGGCGCGTATATCCGAAAAGTTAAAGTAGCTACGTTTAAAATTACCAACCTTTAAATCTCTTGGCGTACTTTGAAAGTCCAACGTCTGCTAACCAAGTAACAACTTCTTCTACGTTCCAATCCATTGCAAATGATTCTGGGCACGTTGATTTTTTGGCTTATAATTTTTGGTCCAAGTAAATGCAACTAGGAACCGCAAAACCTCAACCTCATTAACTCATTGTCTCCATGCAGAAGTTAATGGAGAACTCATTGAGATGAAAGAAAACGAGAGGTCGACTTCTGGCTCTGTTTTTTAATGACCATACAACAATAAGCAAGCACAATTCTCAAACAATACGTCAAGCGACATTGAGTGAAGGCAGTAAATTACCCGTGACACCAAGATGATGACATGCCAGTGGTTACTCAGCACTTAATTAACACGCTAAACACTGTTAGGACAGAAACCTATTTTTTTTGAAACTTTGGGTTATAAAAGCAGACAGTGTTTAGTCTGAGAGTCGCAAGATTTATTTTTACAGGAAAATATTTTTACATTGATCTTTCGAAATTCAGCGAAACCTATCAAACACAGCTTCTATTTCCGCTAGAATTGAGCGTGAAAATGTTTTCAAGAGTTGTACAAACTTGCGCAATTCATTTTGTGTTCCAGGTTTTCCTCATTGTCAGGTGATTCTGCTCTGTTCCACTGGAAAACATTCTTTTTAATCTAGTCCCGAAGTTATTTCTAATTATTGGGTGCGGATCAAATACATCATTTTCCAACAACCCATGACGGACAAATGACTTTGAGACAGTCATCTTTCAGTGAATTTTTAAAGCACGGACTTTGCTACGGTTCAGAATGTAATAGTTCATAGATTAATTATCGGTTTATAAGTACATTTTGCTGACTCAACGTGTAATTATCACAGGTGAAAGCGTGGCAAGGGACCTCCGGTACAGTTGTTAATGCTTCACGACGGAAGTAAACTGCGTCATTTCCTGTGATATCATCGAATTTTATGAGGCAGTAAGAAGCCATTATGTATGATTTCTGTGCGGGGAGACTGGGTTGAGCTTTAACCTTTTAGGCAAAACAAAATTGCACCTTTGCTGTACACCTTGTTTCACAAGTGTTTCCACGCGACCTGGAACTATTCCATTCTTATCCAATTCTCTCTGTTTTTGTCAACAATGCAATAATTAATTACTACCATACATTGGAACTTTCTTAGTCCTTCGTTTTCGGGGTTGTAAGGAGATTCATTCTCGCTCCCTAATCAAGTGAGCAGAGTCTGGCAATAAGTTTAAGACGTTAATATTTGAACTGTGAACTTATTTTTTGTTCAGTGGATTCTAAATCTTATACAGTTTAACGTTACTGTCAGGACTTTGTCTGCATTCAAAGATTCAATTTACCATGGCAACAGCCAAGCAGGTTGACACGTGCTTTCGAGCTGAGTACGGTAACCACGGCAGACGTTGTCCTTTTCGGGTCGATATCGGTTTATTATTTCTTGTTGATGAATTTCAGTCGTGTTCTTTACAGTGTTTTCGGCGTAAGATATGTGGAAACAAAACCTTTTTACGTTTGCACTGTATGGAGTCATCTTGTTCAATGCTGCTACAGTGCTAAAGCGTAAGTATTTGATTTACAAAACGATATATTTGTAGCTTGTAGCCTTGTAAGAAAAATATTATTACTTTTAAACCACGGATAAATATTCGGGCGAGTGTGTCGCGGTAACAATATATTGTAGGTCAAAAACATCTCAGTATCCTTTAGATTTTAGTTCAATTCCGGTACATTTTTAGAAAAGATCGACTCTGGTTAATTGTCCCTCAAAGCAATTTTCCAAATACCGCTCGTGCAACTGCGAAGGTGCAGGAAAGTGATTTTACCTGATGTTAACTGTGAGAAACGACGCTCTTTTATGCGATTGCAGATTGGGGAAGAAAATAAATTTAATTCATCATGTTCAAAATGGACCGAGAACCTAACGTTTCATGCTGTGTCTTTGTTTCATGGGAAATATCAGACATTTACTATAGGCACACTTCATTGTCAAGTACATGCAGAAGGTCGGACACCAATTTTGGGCTGCCTGACGCCCAGTCTCCGTCAGTGATTCTATCGCGTCATTGTGGCAAAAGATTGTTGGATGGCGTGGACACAAGCCGAGGACTTGCTCTTGGGAAGCAAAGAGAACAGAAAGGTAGACTGGTCGACACTGATTGTAATGTTGTTCCTCAGAGACGTCATTGCGCGAGATCGTGGCCTAACTTCAGAGCTATTATAAGGGTCACGTGATATTCTTGTAGTGTCTTTTCGGATTGGTAACTTGGAGTCGGAATTTCTCGGAGTGCTAAGGTCGGAACTTGCTGGACTTTTTGAGATCCACCTTTCTATCACGACATCCACCATTATATAATATTATAATTTCATTTTCATAATTTAGTAACATGTAAATCTGAAGAGGGCTGGTCTGGCCAGCCGAAATATTGTTTTAAATATACTACGTTGTGTTAGCCTTGCAGTGGTCTTTGATATATTATCGTTTACTTTTTGAGAGTCCGAAGATCTCAGCCATTGCACATTAAAGACAATGCGAGCAGCGCCAGACTGCAAATTTCCCCTAAGGGTAGGGTACAGTTTAAAGGGCAGAATAAAAAGAAACCAAGCTTTGTTTCACTCTCAAAACCACATCTACAAATAGCTCACGATCTGACTCCAGTCTTAAAGAGATAATAAGTAAATATAGTGCATAGTCACAATTTACTGTTAATTATAGAGAGGTTTTTTCTAGATTTTTTTTAATACTACTAATGAAAGCGATTTAGAGAACCTGCTTGGCAGATGGCAGATCAGACTAGAGTTTATACCAGTACCTAAACCCAACTTCATTTGCCTTTGTTTCTAGTTTACCTCAGTATCGGCATTGTGAGTACAGAAGGTGAAGAAGAAAATCTGATGCAAGCTCTTCATTCCTTGACAAGACACATCTCATCCGCGGAGTACCCAGAAGTTGTTATTGTCGTGGTTTTGGAGGAAGATCAAAACGCAGCTGCTATACAAGAGATAACAGGAGGTTTTCAAAACGAACTCGATAGGGGCCTCATCCAGGTTATCTACCCCACGGAGGACTTCCTGAGGGAAGTCAACAGGGAGCCTCTGGGATGGAGAAGTGTGACGTCAGCTACTGACATTTTCAAGAAGAATACAACGGATTTCAATAAGAGGATGTGTTTTCTTTTCGAATATTGCTATCGAATGTCCAAACACTACCTTCATCTGACCGATCACGCCCGTGCTATCAAGCCGTATTTCTCAGTCATCAAACAAATGATTCATAATTTCGAAGAGAAAAACATTTCTTTGTACGCACATGATATAGGGGAGAATTTCCTACCGGGTCTTGGACGGTTACATTCCGCGGCAATGCTTGATGATCTGTCTGAATATGGCGCCCTTTCTCCCGCAGGTCGTCTGCCTTCCGAAATATTGGACGTATACACACTTCTTAGAGGGACTGCAACAGTGACTCACCTGGACGATTTTGAACAGATTTTGTTTAAAATGGGAACTCGACTTCGCGGTGTAAAACCTGAAGTTGAATTTAAGTCGAAGGGCTTAATGTTTGAAGGGGGGCATGAACTGGAAAAAGCTTTCTACGAGAACGAAGGTTTCGCTTGGCTCAAAACGCCAAAAGCAGGTGATGGCTTTATCATGGAGTTCAAAGAACCTCTCAAGGTGTCACGTGTGTTCATAACCACAGGCAGCCCACTGTATAGAGATTCACTCACTGAAGCGGCTCTGATGGTGTGCGGAACAAACACAGAAACGAACACTTGTGACCAATCACAGTGCACGAAAATCGGCCAATTTCTAGATCCCATTTTGGACGCAAAAAACTTGGAAAATGTTGTAAACTTTCCTGCAAAGTGCTTGAAAATGGAAATACTTTCAGAAGTAAAACATTGGGTGATCATTCGGGAGATCTCAATATGGCCAAAAAAATAATGAAATGATAGAAGTTTGATAGGTTAACTATGAGTGGGAAGAATAAATGTGTTTAGCTTTATTATAGTTTTTATTTTTATTTTTATTTATCATTTTTTTTAACAATGCAAAGAGTTAACCTTTGCACACGTGATGTTACAGTCGACAATATTGTAACATTATTATACGCAAACCTTATGTGTAAAAAATTAGAAAGTGGAACGCCAAACCTAAGTAATACAATTCGAAGAGATATTCTTTTTAGAGTTGCTTGATTGACATGATTAATTACATCTCTTTTTTTTTCTTTTTGCTACTGATTTTTTTTTCATAAATTTTAACCATTTTTTGAAAAATGTATACTTAAGTTTCAATTTATTCTTTGTTTTTTTGTGTGTGTTTTGAATAACACACGGAATTGTCAGTCTCTTAAAACGTTTCCCCGCTGTTTCATAAACTTTAGAATTCTCACGCCCGTCAGCATATTTTTAAGGATGTCTTTTATTGGTACAGCCTCAATTTAGTCCTTAGACGAGTTGTTTTCTGAGATTCCCGCAAAAAATGAAAATTGCAAAATAATAATCCAAGGATGAAAGTCTTTCTTGGTATCAAACAAAATACAGTCGAACCTCCCGTAAGCGACCAACCTTAATTAATGTCAAGCCTAGGTGGTTGCTTACGGGAGGTGGTCGCTTAGGAGAGCTAAGACCATTGGGTCAAAATTTTGCCTCATTAGCATATGGTAACTGCAGAGACTTACCCCATGTTTTAAATGTTTTATTCATGTGAAAAGTTAATTTCGACAAAAAATCCGGTACTTCCCATTGAGAAATTTCTGTCTCTTGTGCTACCCAGGAATGCGATAAAAAATGTTACAACACCTTACTAATTACTATCCAGTTTTGGCTCTATCATCTCTCAAGCCGTCGCTAATACGGGAGGTCAAAAACAAAAGAAACTTTCAAAATTTTAGCCCTAAAAGTGGTCGCGGTCGTTTACGAGAGGTGGTAGCTTACAAGAGGTTCCAAATATAGTGATTTGACTTGGAAACTTTTGGTTCTCTGGAAAACTGGTCGCTGAGGAGAGATGGTCGCAACCGGAGGTTCAACTGCATCACTTGAGGGAAACTTTTGCATTAGTCTTTACTTGGCAGGCAGGGTAGGGTAATTAGTCCATGGGCCAGACCCTCTCAGATGTACCACTCAGAGGGACCAGCTGAGAGTGTGACAAATTTGAAGCTAAGTTGGGGGTGATTACAAGATGTTATGATATTAACCCCTAAAGAGTAGCTTTCTTGTATATTTTATTGGCTGAAATATCACCAAAATTCGCTTCTGCATGAAAACGAGGCTTGTTTTCAAAAGTCATGTTAAAAATATTAAGCTGGATCAAAAATAGTCTTCACACATATAAATACAACAAGAAAGAACACAAATCATTTTTTAAGAACCAAATTTC
>Ga0126339_10001935_pt1 | contig 14563 bp, 8 predicted proteins | sample OrbTmetagenome_2_FD_92532 | JGI IMG/M metagenome (GOLD analysis project Ga0126339, IMG submission 92532) | Coral microbial communities from Petempiche,Puerto Morelos, Mexico - Orbicella T R C metagenome | ecosystem: Host-associated > Invertebrates > Cnidaria > Coral | place: Petempiche,Puerto... | reverse complement strand
GATAATAATAATAATAAAAGTTTTATTTACACTGAAAAACCGGTCAGCGAATTCAATATAAAGACGCTGGTATAAACCGGTGACTTTTACTACAAGTTAAGGTAAAAAGTACGATATATCTCTGTCTCTTGGCTCAGATGCCTCTCATAACTGTATGATATATCTCTGTCTCTTGGCTTAAATACATCTTTTAACTGTACGATATATATCTGTTTCTTGGCTTGGATACATCTTATAACTGTACGATATATCTCCGTCTCTTGGCTCATGATACATCTTACAACTGTACGATATATCTCCGTCAATATAGAGAGGGAAATTTATGATACCTTGTTCGCAGTTTGTTCTGGTTCCCTGTAGTACTGGAAGTGCACTCCGTCGTTACTATATTGGAGTTTGTATTTTGTCACCCACTGTTCATAATTATTTCTTCCTTGCGTTGCCACTCGTGTTACTTTACAGTACTCACTACCCAGGTCAACTTGCAACCATTGGTTGGCGTCATTTTTTCCAGCTGTCCACCCTCCTGCTTTGCCACCACCGGCCTCAAAGTGTAGCCTTCCTTGGATAGCAGCATGATTGCCATCCCACTGTGACGAAGACGTGATCTGGCCATCTGAGATTGCACCGCTTTCCATTCCGAGCGCGGCTTCATTACACCCACAAGGTTCTAGAGATAATTGAGGAAAACAAAAGGTTGATAGGACACTCACTTCGTGGTAATGTACTGTCTTATATATTTTTTTCATTTCAGCATATTTAACACATGTTTGCCCAAGGAGGTGACAGGGTTCATCTAGGGAGCTTACACCAACATTAAACATATCACTTATGCAAAGACGACACGAATAACTTTACACTAATAATATTTAAGAGACCAAGATGAAAAGACAAAATTTGAACACTTTTTTCGTTTCATAATCGGGAAGAGCGAAATACAACGCAAAAGATCCACTCTTCGAGACTTCGAAAATCTTACCCGTTGTACGTACTGTCTAATATTTCAAACTCACATCGATTGGTCTAATAAGTCTTAGGCATACATAATTGTGACAAAAATCAGTCTTAAGAAACAAATGGCTAAATATGAAACCCATAATTCCTCATTAGTGCGATGAAGGGCACAATCTGGACCGTAACAACGCCCCATTGAACAACAATAAGGTCCGCACGTAATGCAAAACAAGTCAGTTAAAAAAGTACCGAGCATCTTTAAACCAACTGAGAACTGAACCAAAACAGTTAAGAAAAGTTAATAAAACGGCTAAAAATAAATTTGCCTTTGCTGTTGTCCTTGCTTCGGAATGAAGTTCCAAAGCTGGTTGACCCTGATCCTTGATTACAAAAAACCCATCTCATAATGAAACGTTTTCCGAGTTAAGTCAAAGTCAAAAGTGAGCTTGATTTATACTGCACTCAACTTGTTTCAAGCTTAAGAGTACCCAGAATGACCGAACCTTGGCATGCATTCAGTAAAGCGGGCGGCGTTTTTGTTGAAATGTCTACAAACTGCTGTAACGATTACAGTGCACATACTTACCCGCAGAAGGTACAGACTGACTTTCCACAACATAACAACAAATCAACAGCAAGATGGTTAGCACTGAAATCATTCTCAACTACAAGGAGATAGAAAATATATTCTTAGTGTAAAGTAGTATTTGTCTTTTGCACATACACTTTTTAATTTCGTCATAATCATTCTTTCAATTTAATTCACTACGGATTATTAGTTTCAACAGTTGTACTACATGTATTCAAATTGCTTTACGCTGTACCCACGTAAGTTTGGCCGATACTGGATAATGTTGAAGTCGATTTCAGTTTAAAATCAGAAATCCTTTCGGAAGAAATATCCAACCCTCAATTGATCTATAACGGAGACTTTTTCTTGAACCGAAGTAGCGTACTCTCTCGTTCCACGAAGAAGAAAACTGTCTGATTGCTCAGTTTGTCCCCTGATATTTGTTTTCTGCTGGTAATAATGGGTTTTGTATTCTCGCTAATTATGTGACAAAAATTTCAAGGCGTTGCTTCACATTATTACCTGAAAAATCTACCTTTAACGAGGTCTAATTTCTAGCCATACGTATGTCAGTTTTTTGAAGGATTTTGAAAGCACAAAGAATATTCGTTAATTAGCGACTTTCGTGCATTCACGTAAAAGGACGCAGTTGTAAAAAAAATTCAAACAAAACTCAATGTGATGTTATGTCCAGAATCAAGGTGAAACGAGGTGAAATAGCCAAGTGGTCTAATAAGTCTCCATTGTTCTCTTGTCCCAATATAAATTTGTTTACGTTAGAATGTTGTTAACGATAAAAATCTAATCGGAAGTATTATTTGATTCAAATTCATTACTAAAAGTTTTGTTTTTTACGTTCATGCTCCTGAAAGGAGAGCCTGGAGTAAAAACAGAATTAAAATAATAGTCGTGTTTTCACAAATTTAGTAGAATGTGTTATACTTCATTCTTTGGACAACACAGTTACACAAAGGAACTTGCAAAGATCGATGCAAAGTACTAGGCTTGTGAGAATTATCCATGAAATATTTCCTTACAACACGTGTAAGACTCTGTCATATATAGAAAAGATTCATGAAACAAGTCTCTGAAGAGAAAAAGAAAAGGTAGCAAATATTGGCAGTTGGCGAAAACAGTAATGAAAGAAAACTATAAAAAGAAAAGAAAGGGCTATTGCAAATTGCTCCTGGGACATAATCAGTTGACATCGTGTATAGTGCAGGAGTTAAAAGTTATGTAATACTTTAGTCAAAATGACGCAATCGCAAAATTTGTACTGTTAATTAAACTCAATTGTTTAGACTAGGAAAATAGCAATACTGTATTAAAACTCGAAAGCTGTATGATGTTACACCAGTCATTTTTTAACAGTGATTTTCACGATACAGCTCCTCGGGTGCTGCTCTCGAAGACCCGTAAACATATTTGTAGGAATTTTTATTGTTGCTTTAAAGGTTACTCTGCATGGTTACCAGGCACAGATCAGTTTAGTCTTTGCCCTGGCCATATATTTCCCAAGGTTTATCATAGGCTATTATTCTTACTAATGTAAACACTGAGAAGTTGAGTTGAACTGATTTGAGTTCGTCTCGTGTAACAGACAGTTGACGAAAGAATGTTACGATATAAGTTGTCCACAACATAGATTAAAACTCACCGACAGAAAAGCAGTTAGCCATATTGCATAAAATTGCTGCGAAAGAACGCAAAGAGGGAAGGAAAACGGTAAGTCAAGAGCCTCCCCCCTCCCCCCACACCTTCTCACACCTTAAATCATCCCACAAGAAAGGAAGGAATAGGCGTTTTGCAAGATAGCGTCATTTGACTACAACTACCAGAATCCTTCACTTTTTCTGTTTCTTACGCTAATTAGGAAAATTGTTATTTAAACCCCACTGGGAATTCAAAATTTAAGTAATGAAAAAAATCGAAAGGAGTTGTGGTAGTTGTAGTCAAATGACAACGTGCAAATCTGCTATTTGGGAAGCTGTTTCTCGCGTTCAGATTGCCAGACGTGCACTGGCGCCTGCTTGCCAGTCTCCTGTTAACTAAGTTTACTAAATAGCCAATAAAAAAAAAAGATCACTCAAATACGTCAAGCCATCACACTCGATGTTTCGCCAGCAGTGTACTGTTAAGGAAGTAAATGATTTATTCTATACTGGCTTAAATCCACGGAAAAGCGTCAATAGTGCTGTTAGGAAACGTGAACGTTAAATAATTAGTTCGGCGAACACGGACAGTCAAGCTTCCTCTCCCCCGCATATTCAAATCAGCTGTTTTGAAGTTATAGCTTTTAAAATTGCAATTGCGGTTACACGAGAGAGTGAGTTTCATTTTGAAATCGTACTTCTATGCCTTTCGTGCCCTTTAGTTTTTCCTGTTTATTGAATTGCTTATATCAGGCATGGGGTCGTATGATAATGTTTGTTGTCTTTGCAACAATAAACGTGTGGAAAAAAATGCCCACCTGCAATATATATAATGAGTACTTTAAAGAAGGCGCCGCGACAAATGGTCGTTTGGACTGTAAACAGTCCTTATTTTTCATTTGTCGACCGTCAAACTTGGAAAGTAGTAAAGATAAACCAATTGCAAGTTCTTGCTCCCAGGGCCATTTGAGATGACCGCTCTACGATCAAGCATGGTGTGGTGACGATAAGACGATCAGCCACGAATCGGAGAAAGAAGTATTTAGCAACAAGTGTAGCTTAAAAGATGAATCCTCTCGATAATTTTAAAGATATACTTTCATAGATTGGGGGAAAATTACCCTGCGGTCATTAGTAAAGACAAGATCTCTTAATTTATGATTCGATTTATTTATAATAACCACTCCTTGCTTTACGAGGAAATGATATTGGAAAGGGAAATTAAATGTTGATAACATGTGTAGAAACTTCGTTGGAGGGGGTCCTCCCAGAAACTTTTTGTCGGGAGCAGGGGGTTTCAGTCTGAAAACGCATCAAATGTTTCCGTCGACACTACTCCGGAGGAACTTAAAAACGCAACAATCACCGGTAATTTTGGATTTGTGTTTCAGGAAATCTGGGTCAGGTAAATAACATGATAGTCGTGACGCCATCGCTTCCGAAAGGCTCCGTTTTCAAAATGTTTTCCGCACACACTAGAACGCAGAGCCGTCGTTGAAAGAAACGTCTTTACACAGCGGGTTGCAGTGCAGGCCTCCATGCATTTTGTGTTGAGTTACACGCGTTAGTATGGAATCAGTACACCCCCTAGTAAACTTGGTTCTGTGTGTTCTACATCAAGACAAAACCATAAACTACGCAGCTGTGTTTATGTTATCTATCATTGTATTCTTCCCGAATTCTTCCAGAATTTCACAGCGATATTACGCCTAGTTCACACTAGCGCCATAACGACATAACGACTTAACGAAAAAAAAACTGATCTTTTCCTGTCTTTCCGTCTCTTCATGTCGATGTACACATTATCGCCATAAACGATTAAGTTTATGTCGCTGGTGAGAATCAGCCCTTACAATATTATTTTACCGAAGTTTTTATGATAATTGACCGTCGTGATCAGGCGGTCGAGACGTAAATAAACGAGATTGCAAATTTCATTAACTGTCATTAGGAGTGAGGCTTAATTTCGAATAATAGTCATTGAAAGGTCTTTCGAGCACATTGTTCAGTTCATTACAGAAACGAAGCGAGTCAATGCACCGAATGTTTTTGCGTCTCTGTGTATAATTAAGTAAACTACCAGTTGGTATTGTTTCCTTCGTTGTTCTTTACAAAAGAAAATAACAGGTAGAATTGTCTTGGTATTTATGTTAGGGCTGACTTGACGCTCAGATTATTCTGAAGACCGATTTGTTTACGACGGCCAATATGATCAGTACTAACATATCTGAATGTATTAACGAACGCAAAATCTCATTTATATATTGGTATCCCTTTCAGAACAGTGATGCATGCGAATCGAATGAGCAGGCTATATTGCTTAAGAGAAGTCGTCCATGACTTCAGAATGCACTGGTATCATTCTCAAATCTGAAGACTTTTAGCTTCATTCTTTTTTTGCAGCTTTGATTTTTGAACTCACTGATTAAAATAGATCATCGTTGTGTCCATCTTCCCTTTTTTGATCTTTTAAGTGCATTGTAAGTGTTTAATTGTAAGTGTGTAAGTGTTCTTCCATTGTTCGCATTAGGTGATTGAGGAAAGCAATGCGGAAAATCTGCCCAGTTGACGTAAGTTGATTCCTTTGATCATGAGCAAGGGAGGTTATGTGATAGCCATTTTCTCTGGTTGAATCATGGAGCTCCGTCTGCACGTTTCTAGCTTTGCTCTTTTAGCTTTTGTGATCTCTGTGAGTGGATCTGAACAGCGCACTGCTGCGAAAACTGGTCATACACGATCATACAGCTTTATTCGCGGTACGTAAATATCTTTCTTGCTCCTCCTATTCTCTGTGTCTACTGGCAACATTAATTCAGGGACTAAGATGGTCGTCACAGAATTGCTCTCTCATAAGAAATCTATCAAAATTAGCCTGTGCCTGGCTTTCAGAGTTCATTTCGAGGGAAGCACTGAGCAAGGAAATAAGGAAGGGCTAAATTTTCTTGGGTGCCCTTGTTCGTCGTTTTAGCTCTGATTGCCTCTGTTTTTCAAAAGTTCAATTTTGGTCATGAGAGTGGACAACGAAATTTTTTCAGTTGTCAGTTCAGAATTAGTCCTACCTTTTAGGATCAGGTAGCTGCCAATGCGGTTCGCAGGCAATTTCGCGACATAAGTCATAGCTACATTGCTGTATCAGAGTTATCGCCAGGGCTATAGTGTCGCCAATCGATTTTTTTTCAAGATTTTTATCTCTTACGTGTAGCTGTAAAAAGGTTTAACAACTGTCATGTTTCGTAAACATTCGGTAATAATCGATCGTATGGCCTACTTTTCTCTGCACGTGAAAGCTGAAGCTGTTTGTTTTGTGCGTTTACTTTTTCCTCGTTGAGAATATTGACCGGTAGATTTTATATCAGTACTAGTTCAACCAACCATAAATATGCTTTGAACTTAATGAAATAGTATAACGCTGTTTACTTCAAGTTTGGTTTATAGAAAACCTTACAGCCTAAAATATTTTGCTCATGTCTCTTTCTCTAAAGATTACAGCTGTGCGTGATAGCTTGTCTAGTTGTTATGAACGAGGCAATGTCAATTATTGTTTGTCAATATTATGCCATCACGTTATATGCTTCTGGTTATACTCATTGATAGCAATCTTATCAAAGAATGAAGCGCAGCCAGGATGAGACATAATCAAAATTACATACGATAAAAACCCTCGCTGGCTAAAATATGTCAAAAAAGAACACAAGCTTTCGGCTGTCAATCTGCAGCCTTCGACGGAGGAAAAATGGAATGCAAATTGAGAAAGTGCCGATGATAATTGGTGTTATGTAGGCGAAACTAGCCGGTGTTTTGAAACTCGTAAGAAATAAGATATCAGGAATGTCAAAGCATATGCTACTGGTCAAACATTGCAAAACATGCGTAGTCATTGGACCATCGCATAGATTTTGATAATTCTAGTGTCATCGACAAAGGCTCTTTTGGCATTAGAAAAACTTTGGAAGCTTGGCACACCTCTGCTACCAAGCATGCTGACAATAATTCTAAGCCTATTCCAAACCAGTATAGTATTCTTTTTAAACAATAGTCACCTAATTTACACATTTTTCCTTCGCTTTTGTTCCTCTTAATATTTTTATCTCGCCATTTCTTGCATATATTTCATCATTTTGCATCCCAGTGTTTATCTGTCGAAAGCTGCAGACTGACAGCCGAAAGCTCATGTTCTTTTCTGACATTTTTTAGCCAGCGAACGCTTTTATGGTAATTTTGATACCAATCTCATAACCAAAATAGAAATCAATCGCCTTAGTCACGTAAAGCCAAGTAACTCATAACCAGGTCACGCATAGCAGCAGTATACGGATGAATAACGGTCTGATATTGACTCAAGTAACACTAATGCCAGATAAAACGCGGTCATAAGCCGAAGGCATAGGTCGCAGTGTTAGAGAGCTTTTATCCGCCACCCGTTTAGATGAGGGTCTACATGGGGTCCTGAACTAATGCGGGGGTTTATCTGTAGAGAATTGTCAACATTTTAACAGTCAGATAAGAATGACGCGTTTTTAAAAACTGGCAGCTGAGATCTGGTTTCTGCAAAATTTGCTGATAGCTGAGAAGTCGCCTAAAATTTATAGGCTCTGTCCACACGAGGCCGGAGGAATTTGAAAACGCAGGTTTCACTCTGAAAACGCGTCAAATGTTTTCCGTCCAGACTATGCTGGAGGAATTTAAAAACAGAACATAACAATCACAGTCAACAATCATTTTAGATTTGTGTCTGGGAAAAACCGTCAGGAAAAACACATGATTATCGCGAAGCTATCATTTTTCGCCCACACGAAAACGAGAAGCCGGAGTTATCAAATTCCTCGGGCTAAAAGAATGTTTCCGAAAAGCTTCGTTTTCATAACGGATTATTGTTGACGGTGGGCGTAACTGCGTGCTGCGTTTTCAAATTTTTACGGTCAAGTGTGGACGATGCCTTAACTCATAACTGTGATTCAAACTTCCCCATCCAGGCCGCACAGATTTGCTTGTGTCGCCTCTTAATTAAAGAAAAAACGTAAGATAGCGTTGCCCTCTTAATAAATTAATAAAGAATAAACGAAAATGGCACTCTCGCTGGCGTTGCTGACATAGCAAGGCAAACCCCGAGAAAAAAATTGGGAGTAGGTTGAAAGGTAAGTCGAGCCCCTGGCGTGGTTCTGCAAATACTTAAGAATTTCCCTAAACTCCATATAAAGAAAAAGAGACCCTTTTCCATCATCTCTTTTCGAAAGTAGAGTCAACAGTTGCAAAATACAATGGCAGTTAGTGATATATACGGGGTTCACATAACTTCAATGCAAAGCGGCTATACATGCAGGCAATCATCGTGCGGACTTTGTTGCATTTTCTGTTTTTATCGTTATCTGTCTTTCAAATTGCTAAATATCGATTAAGTTATAACATCTTTCGGTTAATTACCCAACAACACATCTTTTCTTATCGCAGATGAACCACTTCGATTCGGGTCCCTTAAGCGTGCAGATCCCGACCTCATAGAGGGTGAGTGAACAGATCAACGGTCTATTGTTAATTAGGAATAGTACTACGTATATACGTTCCTATCGACTGAAATGAGAACAGGGGCCCGTTTCCCGAAAGCCCCGGAACATCTTCGGGCCCAAAAAGCCATTTTTAGTAATCTGTATCTAAAACCAGAGAGATGTATACACCTGAAACTTCTTGTATGAAGGGAACCTCTGTTCATTTTAATAATCTGTGAATAAAACAGCCCGTAAAAATAAGGCTTGAGATTTTACTATGGTTTTCTGGTACGAAACCTTTTCTGAACCTTCGCGATCCGGGCTCCTGGTCCGTTTTCATAATCTAGCATCACTAAAAAAGCTGAAACTGGGACTGGGAGCACAGAAGCTGGGACCACAGATGTTAAGCAATATTACAGTTTCTCAAGTTAAATGCGTCTTTCGAACTAGCAATTCAGAAATACTGAAAAAAAAAACACTTCAGCTCATATTTCCTTCAAGTCGTCTCATGAGTAGTAGTAGAATATTACACTGAGAAAAATTTCTTAACTATATATCTTCACCGTCTTTTGCTGAATGTTAACTTCTCAATGCTGTATTACATGCGTACAAAAGAAAAAGACGAGGGATGTGACAGTGATCCGTGTATGTACGGTGGAACATGTATTGACACCAAACGTGGATTCAAGTGTAGCTGTCGACCGGGATTTCGCGGAAAACGCTGTGATTGTGGTGAGTTAAAGGCTATTTGCGATTTTAGTTACAACGTTATTAAATTAAGGGGAAAAACCAAAGCAAATCCTCGTTTGATGAGGACCCAACATTTCGGGTCCTCTGTTTAACAATTAGATTATTCGAATTCGCCCTCGATTTCTATGAGGTGATAGTTGATGAGGCCGAAGGCCGAATCAACTATCACCTCATAGAAATCGAGAGCGAGAATTCTTACCAAAATTTATTCCAAATAACGGTTTCCAATTATTTCTTGACGTATTATTAAACTTTGCGCCTGAAAAAGATCGCTCGGATTGAATCGGATTGAAGTTGTGTGTGCGCGCGCATTCGTTTTTCAATAATGTCAACTTTTTTAAAAGTCAAGAAACCCTAAATGTCCTTCGTTTAGACTTCTCAGGAATTTAATGATCCATTTGCATCAAAATTTTCCTTCAAAACTTTGGAAAAACGAAAAAAACGTCGCCATTTCCTAGACGTCGACCTCCAGCCACCGCACACTGATGGCTGATAGTGTTCAATGGCTCAGCCAATCAGACTACAGCATCTGCATTAGTATACTAGTAGAATTCTACTAAGTGTAATTAGAATGAACCGTGAGCAGTCCACAGTCATTATTCCGGAGCAAAAACGTGAGTAGCTTGGGAGAATTCAGACGTCTTTGTATATACGCAGGGGAAAGCTTACAGCACTTGTTCTGATTGGACAATAAGTTCTTTCAAGTGAAATTGAGTAGTGCCCGCGTGCACTTTATTTTACAGACCTGCTTTAATTTTGTAAATGTTAAAAATGTAAGGCTGATCTATTTTTGGGCGAGCTGATATAATTACTCGAGCACTATGTCCATTTGTTTGGATGAAAACCAAAATCGTAGACCACGGTTGATGCTAAAATTCCAATAACTGTAGAAAATAGGATTTTCTATTTACCTGCTACCCAATTCGATTATTCCCCTTCTCGCCGCCGTTGTTAAGGGACCAGTTGAGGCGCCCAATTGGACTGTTGAGTTGTCCAATCAGACGAAAATTTTTACGAACACCTGAGAAGTGCGGACGAAATTTGCTGCTTGATAAATTTTCTGCTTATGCAATCGTAAACCTTTTCCGTGCAAGCAATTATTTTTCTTTTGAATATGAATCCTCGAAGGGTTTGTTAGAACCTCTCCAACAATAAAAAGTTCATTGATTTTCAGTTGTCAAGGAATGTAAAAACGAAAATCCATGTGAGCATATTTCGACCTGTATCGATCTTGGAGAAGACCAGTATGAATGCAAATGCCGTTGCGGTTTTAGAGGGGAACATTGTGAATATGGTGAGTAAAAATATTTTCAGCTTGTCAAAGGACACAGCAAACTGAAGAAACAAACAAGCAAATAGTAAGTTATACGTTAATACTGATGTAGTTATGTAGTTATAAAAAACACCTTATTGAAAGATTTCTCCCAGTTAATTGTAGGGGTTTGTACACGCTGCACACAAATTGTGTGACTTCTCATTGAATGAATCTAACAATAAAATCTGGTGCCATCGAGCACATAGATCACGTTGATATCAGATACTGATAGCCTTCCCCCGAAAACAACCTTAGTATTAACAGGCTGACTTCTTAACATACCCCTCGAATCTAGACATCGATGAATGCGCCAGTGGTTTGGCATGCGATAACGGGGCTACTTGCATCAACACTATTGGAAGTTACAAATGTGAATGCAGACCAGGATTTGAAGGGCGAAGGTGTTGTGATGGTAAGTAGTTTAGACCGAAATGTATGCATGAGAACAGCTGCATAACTGCGTAACAGAAGCTGAAATAGCAGCGAAAAGTAGCAAAGTAAGCAATGAAAAGAAAATATATAATAAGGCAAAGTCACTACTGTCACGTTTGCAATGCACATGGATTGTGGTTTGTTAAAGACGACTTAACTTTCAGACTTTCCTTACAGTATTTGTCTCAATTCTTATTGATTCCGGGTCTATTTCGATCCATTCTTTAAATAATCCTTTTTATTGTTTTAGATATAGACGAGTGTGGTTTCTTACACTACTATCCGTGTGAAAACGGCGGGTCTTGTTACAACACCTATGGTAGCTACAGATGCGCATGTACCATGGGCTTTGTTGGAAAACAGTGTGAACAAGGTAAAGAGTTCGCTTTTTTGTGGTTACGCAACGTATATATATGGTGGTATCGAGGCCCGTATTGCATACATGTAAATATCACCCTTTATGATGTCAGGGTAAAGCAGTAATAACCGTCCTTCGAGTAATGATGATACAGCTCCTTATTTGAACAATGCTCGGCCCAATCCTTTTTATGATGGTTCCAATTCCAATATTTTTTAATTAAAATCGTCATTCTTTCTTTCGATTTCTAGATTTAGATGAATGTTCTTACAAGCCCTGTAAGAATGGCGCCACATGCATCAACACTAAAGGAAGCTATCGATGCTCATGCACAGACGCCTACGAGGGAAAGCGTTGCGACCAAGGTAATACACTAAAATTGTCAAGGCAGTTCATTAAGTTGACCTTCAGCGACGAGGAGAGTGCAACCGGCATGGTTCGAGACTAGTTAAGACTCGCTGTAGAGTATGTTGAAGCGTGGTGGCTAGTGGGTTGGAATCTGGATCGAGCTGTTCTGGTTCGAGCCCTTACGGCCGGGGTCACTGTGTTAGGCAAGAACGTTTGCTCTTGCAGTGCCTCTCTCCACTCAGAGGGGAGGGGGGGCGGGCATAACCCTGCGAAGGACTAGCATTCCATCAAGGGGGGAGTAAAAATACTCCTAGTGGATTAATGATTCAAAAAGTGGGTTTATCTCCAGCTGTATATATGGACCATTGGATTTCAACCATTCTGCTGTAAAGTTTAGGCAAACATGGCTTCAATATAAAGTTCAAGCTAGGATGTACGAGTCAAAACAAACGGACAGCAATTCAAACTTTGACTTTACCCCATGTGCAATGCCTAGTGGCCCAGAGTAGGAAATGATCCTGTGCAATTCATTTTCAACGCGAGTTATGCGCTGAAATTAGGCTGTAAAGTCGGGCAGCTTGATTTGTTATCTGGGAATAGTTGAAAAGTTGTATAGTTGCGTTTAGAGCATTGATGAAGACGGGTTATGACAGTGATAGAGAAAAAATGCGTTGGTGGCAACAGCAACTTCAACTGCGCAGCGTACATCCTATAACGAAGAAATAGCAATGCTTGTCAATAGCTTCGAACCACAAAAACCGAGAGAAAGCTTCATAAGGTAACAGCAATGATAAGCCATTAGTCTCCGAAACAATTTTCTTCTCCATAGATGCAGATGAATGTGTCAAAAACAACCCATGTCAGAATGGAGCAACGTGTACCAACTTACCTGGAGATTATCAGTGTTCTTGTCCAAATGGCTTTGAAGGGAAAAACTGCGACGAAGGTAACTCACAAATCACGTGGTTTATCTTAGATATCCATCTAGGTTGATTTACCTATTACTCTTACCACCTTGCTGATAGAGGACGAATCAAATTCAGATAGAAAGAGTATAAGATCTTTGTAGTTAAATATCATCTACTAAGGTAGTTACATTTTAGGATAATTTAATTGGATTTAGTTTCCAGGGGGAGAATGTCCGAATTGATCAATGGAAAAGATAAATTCGACTTTTAAAATCTTTCGGACTTATTTTCAGCTTCCTGAGTATTCTTGTGTCGGTCTGTAATTGGGAATCTTTTCTCGTATTTCCAGATATCAACGAATGTCATTCCAGCCCCTGTCTGAATGGTGGTACCTGCATGAACTTAATAGGCACATTTCAATGTCTCTGCGGATACAATTCCACTGGAGCACTTTGCGACCAAAGTAAGTTGACCTCTTTATAAATACTGCAAACACCAGTACATGGGGGCTTTCCATTCGATAAAAATTCAGCTTCGCATTTCCGGACAATTCCATGCAATGGCAAATAGAGCAGCATTTTCTAGAATTTCCGCAAAAGAGGAAAACACCGCAGGGTATACCCAAATGTTTGAAAATTTCTTACCGTTCCAGTTTTGCTGCCGGAAAATCCTGTATTGTTCGGTTGAACGGTTCGCTATTCAGGAATTCCACAACTTTTGTATTTTGCGGTTGTTTTGAGAGATCTTTTATTTCGAAAGTTGCGGAATTTTGGGTACAATATAAATGGAAAGCGCCCCATGACGACTGTGATGTAAACAAAGGCAATGTTTATATGTAAATCACCATTTAAGAAGAGCTAGGGTTGAGTAAGTTTAAATGTTTACCATATTATTGGTATATTAGGGTTGGCGACACTCTTAATGTTAATGATATTAGTAATGTTGTCAACAATCCATTCTTCAAGCGATGCCAAATAAAATGGCAGAGATAAAATAAGACAACCTTTCGCACTGGTTCCTTTGGAACGCAAAATTACGGCGGTATGGCATTGCCAATTAATTATCCAATGCACTGTTGGCAACTGCTCATTTTACCAATTATGCAGCATGTACATCGCCTCTTGGCATGGAGAGTGGCTTTATCAAAGATGTACAAATCACCGCCTCTTCACAATTCGATGGCAATCATGCCGCAATCCAGGCAAGGTTAAACTTTCAGGCAGGTGGAGGTAGAGCAGGAGGATGGTCATCTCGAACAAATAATGTCAAACAATGGATTCAAGTCGATCTTGCTAGTTACACAAAAGTATCACAAATAGTAACACAAGGAAGAAACGCATTTAACCAGTGGGTAACCAATACAAGCTGCAGTACAGCGATGATGGAGTCAACTTTCACTTCTACAAATTACCAGGTCACGATTCTCCTAAGGTACTGTATAAAACATTTGTTAATCTCATTATTTTCTATTTTATTCACAACATAGTTAACCTATATTATAGGTCTCACTACTTATTTAGTGACATGGATACAGGTCAGCATCTTGCATTCAAATGTTATGAAAAATAAGGCATCATCACGACATGCAAGTTAACGTTTTTCAGCAGTGCGGGGAAGACTTACTTGGCAAACGACCAAGTTCTTTGAAACAAAAAAACTTTTAATAAACCTAATCACATTGAAAGATTGTCAAAAAGGCTTTATTCCTAATTGCCGTCCAGATATCTAATTATTTTTCCGTATTCAAGTCATTGAAAATTTTCATGTACCCCAAGTTATGAAATTATTTATT
>Ga0126339_10001934_pt1 | contig 14565 bp, 9 predicted proteins | sample OrbTmetagenome_2_FD_92532 | JGI IMG/M metagenome (GOLD analysis project Ga0126339, IMG submission 92532) | Coral microbial communities from Petempiche,Puerto Morelos, Mexico - Orbicella T R C metagenome | ecosystem: Host-associated > Invertebrates > Cnidaria > Coral | place: Petempiche,Puerto... | reverse complement strand
GAGTCTGATCTTTCGGGACTGGGTCTTTTGGTTTGGGAAATAAATTGCCGATGGTATGGTGTGGTTTTAAAGCAACTTTGATATTGTAATTGCTTAGGATTCGCTTAATCGGTTCCGTAGTGCTCTTGACATACGGTAAAATGCAGAAACCTTTTTTGTCATCCGGTGGAGTTGCAGACGTTTGTTGAGAAGGCCGTTCCGGTTTACTTGCATGAATAACAAATCGTTTCGGGTAGCCATTCGCCCTGAGTGCCGCGATCACATGTTTCATTTCCTTTGATTGTTGGTCAACAGAAGACGGGATAGCTCTTGCACGATCAGTCAGAGACATGACCACAGCCCTTTTGTGAGTAGCCGGATGGTGAGAGTCACATCATCTCCTGGGAATCTTCAAAGATCTTACGTACAAGCACAAATTGGCGCAACAGACGTATTTTAGAAGGATGGGAAATTAACACTTGTAGGAATCCGCTGAACCGTGATGATGGTATGCACTTGCCGCACGAATTTTTAAATTTAGCCCAAAGGGACAGAACATAATTAGCTCCGATTTGCCGATTTGCATAGTATAAGCACGTGCCTTTTCAACAAATTCCTTATCACTTTCCCCTGATGAAGGCTGAAGTTTTAGCCGAAACGTTGGGACTTTTACAAAAAGAATTTTTACTAACATTTTTACATTTTTAAACCAGAGTAACGTTTTTCAATCATATTTTACTGTTATATTACAGATGCAAGCAAACAATTTGCGTATTAGTACAAAGAATTCATAATATAAGGACTTAAATGCCCATACCCATTGCCCTCAGACCAGTAGCAAAAGTCCATTGTTTACTTAGGGTTAGGGTTAGGGTTAGGGAAAATCAGAGGTCAGCGAATCCTATTTGGCAGCGATAAGACAGGTTAGGCCCGTTCCAAACGCCGCTCCATTCATGCGCCGAACCTAACTGATGAGTTAAGTGCGGCAGAAGAGCGGCGTTTGAATCAGTTTGGTTTAGCAGGTTAGGTTTGGTGCGGCAAACAACAATAAATTCGGCAGGGTCTGTCGCACTATGCGACGTTGGAGCGGTAGCTGCTTCATACGGCGTTCTCCTCATGTGTCGAACCTAATGCATAAATTACTGTAATGTATTTTTCATATAGCGGGACTCGTGATTGGCTCAAAATTGAGTGGCGTGAGAAGTCATGCATGAAGCTCAAAGTCGTCGCTAAAACTAAACACAACAAAATTAAATATGCCGTCGATTTATGAGAAACGGGACTGTATAAGCGAGTTTCTTTCGCGCAAATTCATTTTTTGCTTTTTCTTCGTGATAATAGCCCAGATTATCTGATTTCCCTTTAACAAGTCGAATTAACCGGGAGAAAACTTATCTAAATACAAACACTGAACATTGAGTTTGAATTTGCTTCCCTAAATATTGCTACAACAGCGAAATGTTAGTCACAGCTTTTCTATTTGGACAGAGTTCTTGAATTCAGAACGCATATTTTCTCGTCAAAAATTGTTACCACCGGCTTCCGAAATTAAGTTCGACGCAAGTACGCTGTCTAAACCAGCCGGTGCTCCAAAGTCGCTCTAAAGTCGAACTTAATCAAGTTTGGTTCGGCACATGAGTGGAGCGGCGTTTGGACCGGGCCTTAGGCCCGTTCCAAACGCCGCTCCATTCATGTGCCGAACCTAACTGATGAGTTAAGTACGGCAGAAGAGCGGCGTTTGAATCAGTTTGGTTTAGCAGGTTAGGTTTGGTGCGGCAAACAACATTAAATTCGGCAGGGTCTGTCGCACTATGCGACGTTGGAGCGGCAGTCGATTCATACGGCGTTCTCCTCATGTGTCGAACCTAATGCATAAATTACTGTAATGTATTTTTCATATAACGGACTCATGATTGGCTCAAAATTGAGTGGCATGACCAGTCATGCATGAAGTTCAAAGTAGTCGCTAAAAATAAAGACAACAAAATACCAATATGCCTTCGATTTATGAGAAACGGGACTGTATAAGCGAGTTTCTTTAGCGCAAATTCATTTTTTGCTTTTTCTTCGTGATAATAAAAAAAATTAGACAAAAAAAAAATAATAGCTCAGCTTATTAGATTTCCCTTTAACAAGTCGATTTAACAGGGAGAAAACATGTCTAAATAAAAACACTGAACATTGAGTTTGAATTTGCTTCCCTAACTATTGCTATAACAGCATGATAACAGCGAAATGTTAGTCACAGCTTTTCTATTTGGACGGTGTTCGTGAATTCAGAAGGCATATTTTCTCGTCGAAAATTGTTACCACCGGCTTCCCGAATTAAGTTCAACGCAGGTACGACGTCTGATGCAGCCGTCGCTCCAAAGGCGCTCTAAAGTCGAACTTAATCAAGTTTGGTTCGGCACATGAGTGGAGCGGCGTTTGGACCGGGCCTAAGGTGACACAAATTTGCCGCTATCCACCATGATATCCGTTCCACGAAGAGGTCACGAAGGAGAGAAGAATAGAGAAAAATCCTAAGGATTGCCAGCGGAAATTTTTCTTGCGATCAATGTTGTTGTTTTTGTCGGCGCAGGTTAGTATACCTTCCGTTGTACCTTCCCAGCTTTAAGCGACTTAATTAAATGGGCAAGGTCTATATTAGAAGGTTGGAAAATAAGCGCCTGCTCACATTTACTTTGCAGTTCCGTTTTCCATATTCAACTGAAGTACATGTAAATACAACTCTGTAACTTTATTTATACAAGTACACATTTAAACAGGTTTAATTGTTTAGAATTGCGGTGCCGTGGTTGTGAAATGTACACATTATCCACTTGCCAGTAATCTAATTTTACGTAAAAAGATTGAAATATTCCCTGTGAGTGAAGGTACTTTTGAATGCATGAATAAACTCGTGTTGTCATTTTATTTTACTTAAAAGAAGCATATTGACCTGCAGAACGAAAATATGACAATGAAAGAAGTATTCTCTTCTGTCTCTTGGTCTCAGAAAAACACGCAAGCAGTCTATTGTTTACTTCTTGCTGATGTTTTCTTTAAAATCCGGTTATTTCAGCGGTTAGTTAAAAACCACTCGAAGAATAACCCGAGCTGATTTTGATATATATGTTTTGCATCAACATAAAAGTGCTGAGTACAAGGAAGTAACATTACAAAGACTTTAAACGCCTATATCGGACTGCCTTCAGACCAACACACAAAAGTCCATTGTTAACTTTTCGTCATGTTTTAGATAAAACCGGGTTTTTTCAGCCGGGCCTCAAAAATCACTCGAAGAATAACCCAAGCTGATTTTAATACATGTTTCACAACAACATAAAAGTGTTCCAAAGGCGAAGTTTCAAGGAACTTGGCGTTATGGCACATGTCGAAAAATATCTCTGAATTTTATTCATAAATTAGGAATTCGACCTAGAAACTGAAAGGGAGTTTTTTAAAATTGTGTGTTTATTCTCAAATGGCGCTCAAGTCAAGTTCTAAACTGTTTTGGATAGCTGAATACTTTGTCTTTCAAGAAAAAGTCTCGATATGTTTTGGTTCTCCTTTACACGCAAATGCAAATTAACTTTAGATTACTAATTTTAAGCCCTTGTGATCGGTCATTTTGGCGACCGTCTAGGCGAAAATCGTTTAACTCGATTTTCTCGAATTTAAAGCGCTTCAAGCTCAAAAAAAACTACATCACGTTTCATATCTACCTAAGCGCTATTTGTGGACGAAAAGAGAGAAAAATCGATTTCTCGACCTCTGCCGCCAAATTCGAATTTTACTTGGTTTTTGGTGACATTTGCTCTTAATTTTTTCTCTGGCTCAGGTCACCTCCAAAGGTATAAGGTAATCTTGCCTATTTTCCACTGATGAAAAATACATCAAAAAAATAAAAACTTGGAGTCAGCAGCAATTTTTTTCTTCCGTCAAATGGCCCTGTATTGAACCATCAGGAGTGTAGCATAATGGAGTATGAGACTCTGAAGAGTTATAATCTTGCTGTAATTTCTTTACCAAAATCTCATTTGAGGACTTTGATGGGCCCAAACAACTACCAGGAACAAAACATACCCAGTACTGTGCATGCACTCCTAACCATCTTGCATGTGTCGCGTATCGGAAGCTTAACTTTTTGTACAATGCAAATAATCCAGTAGCAATGATTTGGCTTTATAAAAAAGTGATATAATTATCTTCCTCTCAATACCTCCAGTTTTCTATTTCTAAACCAGCAAATGATAAATGGGAGTTCATACTGAAAGAATAATCGTATTGATATATCAGTGCCCTGTCAAAAATCATTTCATCAAATCTCTTTCCTGTACTTGTTTTGAGCAAGGCTCACGAAAGGCACTGGACTAAAGAGAGAGTGACGAAAACTGGTCTTTGGTGAGCCCTTTGTTCAAAAACTTTCACACGCAAGCTGCTGTCGTTTACGGAAAGATAGGTTTGAAGTGAATAAAATTGACTTTGGCCAGTGAAAAACTATTTAACTACATTTTAAATTCAAGCAGGATTTCCTAGCATGCAAGGAAATACAATCAATTCAAAATAGCATAATGTCAAAAATAGTCATCAATATGGTTGGAACTGTGCAGCAAAAAAAAAAAAATAAGAGTGTTATCATTCCCGTGAATGAAATGGTTTCATGCTGCCAACTGCAGCAGAAATGATTAATACCAATGTCACCATCTGCAGGCAAATTAATTGAAACACACACGAAGGAATAGAATTTGAGGATGTTTTCAACAAAAGTGGGCAGGGCAATGAGGTGGTTCTATTTTGAGGATTAATGCCATAGGCAATTTTGTACAGGAATTTCCTTTCTGTAAATACTTAGTTTTGCAAATTTACCTCCAGTGGTCTAGTGTGTGGGTTGCCTGCTCGATTTTCTTCATGGCAACTGGCTGAAGGACAGACCCACAATCCACCTGGTAAATAACAAACATACATTTAGTAGAAATTGGGCTAGTTAGAAAAAGCCTTGCCAAAGGATGTCCCCTTAGATGCACGTCCATAAGTCACACAATGTTTTTTTAAAGGATATGTAACGAGTTAATAGATATGAATTTCAAGTCTGAAGAGGGTCCGGTTTATAGCCAAGATCTTTCCACCTACTTTAAGGGCTTTAAAAATAAATTGAAACGGACAGCTGATGACCCAAACAAGATGCGTTCGGCATGCTTCTTGAAAAGCTTGTTCGGCCAATGATTGAGTGGTTTAACAACTTGTGTCAGGCCACATTACATTGGAGATTCCTCTTCACCTCATCTGTAAGCACTTGATTTGAGTACCAAGAGTACCAAGAGGAGAACGAAGAATTTGTTAAAAGGCTTCGCAATAGAACACCACTGCCTGATATAATTCACAGATACTATTTGCCTCTATTTAGCTGTCCTCCTATTAGTGGAAAAATGTCCAGTGATAAACTCAAGATAGTATGATTTAGAGCCAACAGCTCTTCTTTTGCAAGTCTTTGCCTTTTTTTGTCAGGGATAGTGAATTAGAAAGTTCCTTTCATTAAAAAAACCAGAGGCCCCCCTTCCCATTGCCTCAGTATGAAGGCACTTAGTTATTTATCAAATTGAAGTTGATAAAGGTAACTTCAATGCCCTGCAAAGTAAGTTCGCAAAGCTCACTTTCTGAGTATTAACCCTTTGTCAGAGCAGAGGAGGAATGTGGTTCTGTGTCTGTATATAGTGGAATATGGAGTTATGCTATTGGAGGAAGCATGGCAACAGGAAACGCATGAATGAGGCAGTGGGAGGCAAAACGCTCTTTGATCCCATGAAGACCCATAAATGTCTGTTCTTCCTTTTTCTCAACTGTTAGTGACACCTTGGTGGAGAGAAATACCCCCCAAAAAATTGTGTTTATTTTGAAGATGAGCTGGGGGGTGGGGGGGAGGGGGGCTGGCAGCTATCTTTGATCTCGCCACTTTTCTGGTTTCTATGATCGCCCCAGTAAAGAAATCTGTCAATCAACGGTAACGAGCATGCGTTTAACGCGAAAATAACGCGAGGAAACCGAAACATGTTTCGCCGCCATTTTTGTTCAGGATTTGCCTTCGATTTGCCTTTTTATTCGCTGTTAGCAATTTTTAACGACAGCTCTGAGACAATCAGGACTAAAGGAATGAAGGACCAGCTTTGTGCTATTTTCCTCGCGAGCGTGGTTGCATTCTTGGTTGCCTGGAGAGGTTTCCCCGTCTCAGGAAGAAAAGAAAGCTGAAGTTTTTATTTTGCTGTGGAAATTTCAAGGTTCATTACCTTCCATCTTCACACGAATCAATTATTCTTCTCTAATTTCTATGGAAAATAGCGATGTCGAACTGTTTCATGTCTGCCATTATATATCGCGAAGCCTCCGAACGTAAGTCTTTAAAATATTTCCCAACGGTTCAGAGTTGTACATTTAAACTTGAGCTTACATTAAACAAGCTTTTCTGTATAAAGTTTTCTCTGTCTTAACTTACTGTCTTATGAAAGACTGCATTTACTTCGTGATTTTCCTGTAATATGTTGAGTCTGAAGACTTTCTTTCGAGTAATGAAACTTGAAGGCAGTTGCAGATCAGTCAACAACATTGAAAATAGCTAGTAGTTTGCATGTCTCGATACTAGTAATACTAGTAATACAATGATAAATTATAGAGGTTTTGAAACCTCCATTCCTTACTGTTCAGTACCAATGTGAACTCGCAAATTTGAAATCATTTTTCTGCTTCTGCATATGGGAATGTCCAAAATGGACTATTTACTAGACACAGACTCAATGTGAACCTTTACTCGGTTGAGGTATTTCGTTTACAAGTTATTGCCCAGTGAAAATAAAGAAGGCAGCTTCTGTTCACATGCTTTGGCATAATTTGTACTGATGATAAGCTTCAGTTTTATTTGTGTGGTGGGAGAAAGCTCTGCAATAATTCTGGATATCAAAATAGGGCTGCCATATACTCATCTGCTGAGGGGGATAATTTATGAAAGAGACCCAGGGAAGGCAAATGAGCCATGTTACCCGTGGTTGAGTGCTAGTAATGAGGTAGGCAGGTAGAATGGTCATTCATCCAGACAACTAACTTTAACTTGGGCAAACCTGAGTCAACAGAACCTCCACAACATTTGGAACAGGCCAATTTTGAGACTTGGCTTTCGAGAATAACAAGAAAAGACATCAAGCGCAGGGATCGGTAACAGTCATTTAGCCCCTAACCATTTAAACCCCAACCAGAAGTCAATAAGCCCCCAACCAGGAATAAAAAAAACTGTATATTTCTCATGCATGAGTAAGGGGCTATTCAATTTGTGGTTGGGTGCTAACAGGCTAGGGGCTAATCAAATGATCGGTAACCAAAGAATCAGGTTTGTTTTATTCCCCTAAGGCTGCAGAAAGAGCAAAAAAATGAGGTGGTAAAGTCAAACGTCCTGCACAATCTCCATCTCAACGACTTGATTGGACCCATTATTTAAGCCGTTAAGTCAAGAATATCAAAACAAAAGTCTAAGGATGATTATGAAGAAACAAAAACAATCACCGACACAACTATTGTGTTGTAACCAAACAGACGGTGATGAATTCTCAATTCTGCCGAGGGACCTATCCAATATTCACTTTCATAAATAATGCCAGATGCTTTTCCTGAAACTGAAACAGACCTCTTGTAGTAACGTAACAGAAAAGCGCCGTACCCACTGCACTCACTGTGAAACCTGCTTTAACCCTGTCAGTTAAGTGAAAACAAAAAGGGCCACGAAGCTGTTAAGCTGTTCAAAAAAAGCAAACCTTACCAACAGGGAGTCCGGCAATATAGAAATACTTCAGCTTATCCCGTTGATAGGACACCGCTACAAAAAATGCTCGAATGAAATATTCTTGCCTGCAATCTAGCTCACACTGTGGAGTACGCGCTCGCAGGTTTCTTTGGAATATTTATCCCCGATGCCTCGATCAAAATGTTCAAGATTTAGACGTGGGGCAACTGGAACTTTTTCTTAGATGTTTGAACGTGAAATATGCGCGACGTTTACAAAACTTTACAAACGCATCCCGCTCATGGAAGTCCGCCATGTTTGTTTTCCACAAACCAAATTTCTTAATTGGGGCGATTATAGAAACTCGGTTCCAGGCCTCGCTGCTTGGACCCCCTGACTGGGGGAATACAAAAGTTAGGAGAAAGGTATAGAGGCATGTGTAATATATTAGGGCAGCGGTTGTACATGTAAAAGTATACATCCGGCATAGTACTAACGCGGGAAGAGCGTGTAGAAACGTGTACTGTGTGTACTGTTGTCTTTCGCCTTCGTAGCTTACTTTTGCGGTTCAACACCACAAATTGACGACGAGGATGTCGAACGCAGTGGAAAGAGCGCTTCCGCCTTTAGATTTTAATTTTTAAGGCTCTTCCTCTCAGGTCGCGGAACGATGGCGACAGTGGAAACGATCATATCAGTATTACATCGATGGCAAGGGAATCACGAATCCTTCTCGGAAACAGTCTCAGTTACTTCATTTAGCAGGCATGGAAGTACAAGATATTTACGAAGATCTTCCAGATCCTGGACCAGTGAATGCTGACGAGGATAATGAGTATGTGGTGTGTCTGTGAAAGTTGAATGCGCATTTTAGAACCAAGGAGAATGTACCATACGAACATGTCTTTCGTCGACTTGCTGGACAAAGGGTGAGACCGCTGACACGTTCATGGTTTGTTTACGTTTACAAACTCGTCATTGAAATTTTGATGCAACTTTGGAGAAAAATTTGCCAGACCAATTGATTGAAAAGTTGCCTGATAAACTAAAGAAGAAGCTATTGCAAGTCATTAATATTACTCTGGAAGCTGCAATGGAAAAAGTTTGAAGGTGGGAAGCCTCACATGAGCAGGTAAGTCAAATGGTCACGCCATGCCAAGAACTCGGAGCAGGCACTAATGCAGTGGAAGAAAGTCCTGGACGTGGAACCAAAGGAAAAAGTGTTTGTTTTAACTATGTTTAAGAAGGTCACTTTGCGCAAAATAAAAATTGTCCAGCCTGAAGTGAAAAGTGCAGCAAGTGTGGTAATATGGCCACTATGCTAACTGTTGCAAAGGGGGAAGCAGTCTGAAAAACAGGGCACCACCCAACAACGGGGAGGCAGACAGAAGCATCGTGGTAATGGGAGGCAGGCCAATCAAGTTGAGGATCGTTGTAACCAATCAGGTGAGAATGACAAATTTTCTTTTATTATAGAAGAACAGACATGTACTTTGTCAAATTCCGTTGAGCCAGTCATCTCAGTGAACATTGGTGGAATCAGCAGAGTTGTGTTTATTGATTCAGGTTATGCAAGTAACCTTATCAGTAAAGATACACAGCAGGAACTAAAGTATCGGTTACTAAAAAATGAATTAAAACACTGCACCAAGAGATTGTATGCTTATGGGGGTTGAGAGCTTGGAGCTGAAGGCCAGTTTCAGTCACAAGTTTCCGTATCGAAAGCAAAGGTTGTGGCAAATTTCATTGTTGTTAAATCTGGGGTTAGTTTCTTGGGATATTCGACTGTCACAGATCTTGGAATCCTTCATTTGGATCCCATGGGAACTCTCGGGACGGGAGACTGTAACACTGTTGATGATACCTTTGTGAGAACTCAAAGGAAAATACCTCACTGTGTTCCAGGGAATTGGAAAGCTGAAAGATTATCAGTTGAAGTTACACGTTGATCCCAGTGTAACTCCAGTCGTTCAAAAGATGCGAGGAGTACCTTTTTCTGTAAAGGACAAAATAACTGCCAAGGTAATTGAGAAAGTCTAGGGGCTTACGATTGCCCAGTTGTTGTCGCCCCGACACCGTCAGGGGACGTAAGGCTAGGTGTCGATCGATATGCGAAGAGCTAACGAGGACATTATTTGGTAAAGATTGCCTATAGCAACCACAGATGAAGTCCTTGAAGCCTTAATAAGAGTGGTGTTTTCTCGGAGTAAGATTTAAGGTGGGGTTTTCACAAATTGAGTTGGATCCTGAGTCAAAGGATATTACTGCTTTTGCCACCCATGATGGTATATTCCGCTACAAGCGTTTGAGTTTTGGTGTTAATGCCGCACCAAGACATGTTATAACTCAGTCAATGGCAGGTCTACAAGGAGTGGAAAACATAGCAGATGATCTTGTCGTTCATGGTCGAGACACTGAGGAATATGATAAGAACTTACATAGTGTGTTGCAACATCTTAGTGAGAAGCAGCTGACTTTGAATGCTGAAAAGTGCACCTTCCGAATGAATAAAATGGTTTTCATGGGTCTTTTGCTTAGCAAACAAGCATGGCATTGGCCCTATTGAGGAAAAAGTAGGAATCGTTGCGGAAGCGAGTCAGCCTCAGACACCTTCTGAAGATCGCAGCTTCTTAGGAATCGTTGATTTTAGTGCCAGGTTTATACGTGATTTTGCTACCACTGCTGATCCCCTCAGAAAACTTGCAAGTAAAGGAGAACCGTTCGTGTGGGGCGAGGAGCAGGAGCAGACATTTCAGAGATTGAAGAGTCAAGTTGCAAGTGCACCAGTCCTAGCTTACCTCGATAAGGAAACGCCCATCCGTGTCATTGCTGAGCAGGAAAGGAAAGGAAAACCGTGACGTACCGTCTGTTATGCCAGTCGTAGTTTGAGTCAAGTGGAGCGCCGTTACAGTCAGACAGAGAAGGAAGTACTAGCCTTAGTCTGGGTGTGTGAATGCTCTCACCTCTACTTGTACGGGCTCCCACAGTTTGATCTGGTGATAGACCATGAAGCACTTCAAATCATCTACTCAAGGAAGTCTAAGCATTCAGCCAGAATAGAGCGCTGGGTTCTGCGTTTAAAACCGTGCAACTACCAAGTTTGCCATGTACCTTCAAGAACAAACATCGCAGATGCCCTTTCCCGACTAACTAAGATACCAGCTTCAGATCCGTCCATGGAAAATGATGGATACGTACGCATGATAGCTCTTCATGCTGTCCTAATTGCACTGAAAATCAAAGAGATTGAACGAGTCTCAGCACAAGACTCAGAGTTGCAAGCAGTCAGGAGTTGCCTCATCGAAGGAAAATGGGACAGTGCTCCTAAGCAGTATTTGCCAATGCGCAATGAGTTGACTTTTATCGGTCATGTGATTCTACGGGGAACAAGAATCGTTATACCCCAAGTACCTCGCAAGAGAGTCGTCAGTTTGGCATACGAAGGATACCAGGGAGTCGTAAAGACGAAGGAGAGACTGGTCTGGTCTGGTGGCCTGCTATGGATCGTGATGCAGAGAGATGTCCGGAGTGTTACGGGTGCCAGGTGGTTACCAAGAACGTTCTACCTCCACCATTGAAATTACCACCATTACCCAACCAACCATGGGAAGAAGTGACTGTGGATCTAGTGGGTCCGTTACTTTCTGGACAACACTTGTTAGTTCTCTTTGATTATTACAGCCGGTGGATGGAAGTTGATGTTATCCAAACAACCTCCAGCAAAACCATCATTCATTGCTTGGATGCCCAATTTGCAAGGCATGGATTACCTAAAGGTCTGCGTACCGACAATGGCTCAAATCTATCTTGTGTCTAAAGAAAAAGAAGATTATCTGAATGAAATAAGGATTGGACACTGTTACACAACACCTCTATGGCCAAGAGCTAATGGCGAAGTAGAGAGGCAAAAAAGGTCGCTTCTGAAGTCCATGAGAGCAGCACATACAGAAAAAAATGATATTGCAGAAGTGGCACCATGCAAGCACAGGGAGTTGATAACAGGCACATGATGCTACAATCCTTGGCCACAATCATGACGCTGGACCAAACAGTCACCAGTATAGCCACTGAAAATGTCTGGTTTGGGTCTGATGTATTGGTGTATTGGGCAGCCTCAAGACCTTCTCATGAGAACAAAGAGGAACTATTCCTTTTCTTTGTTGAGCAGCTTACCACAACTGGAACTGAACAGGGCAAAGGCGTATCCGGTATGGGAGAGTCAATACTCTCAAACAATGAAAAAAATGATATTGCAGAAGTGGCACCGTGTAAGCACAGGGAATTGATAACAGGCATACTGTATGTAGTTGATGCTACAAGCATTGGCCACAATAAATAAATGGTGCACCCTGTTGATGCAGTTATTGCAGTCATCCAGTCGAGGTATTTCAACAAGTTTCCTTTTTGGAGCTGTGTAGGTAGACATCGAAGACATTTGCTAGCACTTGATATTGGTCCTAGCAAGTTACAACCCCTTCTGACACTTGACACCTGCACGGGTTGCGATGAAAAGAAAACAGAAAAAAACAGCCCTGGACGGTATTCGATGAAATGACAGCAGTTTTATTTTTCTAGGCTTTGACAGTGTTCTAACAGTGGATGCCTATTATCAAGTGTTATGTGAACATCATGCATGATCATACCTGCCCTTGCACGAAAGTAAATGAAGTAAATAAATAAAATTGTTGTAAATTTGGGTTAAAGTTAGGTATTTATAAATTATGACTTCATGCTTGGTTTGCAGTAAGTGGTTTCACTTTTCTTGAATAATTGCTAAAATGCTAGTGACATAACTTAAACTTCCTATGACTTCAATTAAAGGATATGTCCCATGTGGGAGGTAATTCCAAATGCTTGTGCCAAATTTGGTGCTTTCACCATAAATCCACAATTCGTGCACCAATCTGCTGGATTACTAATAATATCAGCAACCTATCTGTCGAAAACATCCGATACATAGTCCATGGTAGACCAAAGAACTACAAGTGAGGAAAAGGTGATTCAGATGGTTGGGACTTATGGGTAGAATGTCATCTTTTGCATCACCCAAAACAGCCATTCACTGGACACCATAAATAAGAAAAAACACAAGAAAGCAAAAGAGATCTGCAGAAGGAAAATGCAAAAGCAACAGAGAACAAATAATTTGTTCTTTTCCGCAGCAGGGAAGTGGAGTCAGGAGAAAAACCAGTACCAGTCTCTTGCAAGTTTTCTAGAATTTACCTATCCCTCTCTGCTCTAAAAATCACTCAAACAGATCACAGTCCATATGCAGGTTCTTTAATTGGCATAATATGTTCCTGAATTATCGCCATCGAAAACACTTGTTCATTAATGAAGTGCAGAAGTCCACGTTTCCTGATATGGTCAAGAAAGGAAAAATCTTGGCTTGTAGCCGAACCCTTTTTTTTCTCATTTGGACAATATTGTCTTCATATCTTTCCTCTAGACTTAACGCTCGATCACATGCAAACTTCCAGACGTACCTGGAAGCTAAGGCTGGACTGAAAACCGAAAGTGGTAAGACCAATTAGTTAACAGCGTGGAGGGATTCAATATAGAATAAACTCAATGACGAAAACGTCAAACCATATCAATGACCTTTCCTGCACCTTGAGCAAAAACGTTTTTGTTTTGTTTACAATAATTTGGAAGTCTCCGAATAATCTAGGTGCATTTTCACTGGGAACCCCCTGCAGCTCCCCCCATTACTACCTGAGCGGCACTTATAAAGAACAGCTGTTCATTTGTGTAATTCAGTGCTGGTAAGCGAGGTTCTTCTCCATTTTTTTTTATCCACTCTTTATATGCCTGCAAAAAAAGACATCAGATATCAGTCTAAGGTGGCTCAAAAGAGTTTCCAGAACTTTGAATTTGATGGGTCGTTTATAACCACTCTTTATCACTTGATGTTATAATAATGGTATCAACAAAACTGCCCAATTATTGTTGAAGACGTTGTTATAATTTTCGTGACACAATAGGTTACCATAGCAACAGTATGACCTGCTAAGAACATCCTTAATTACAGCCATCTTAACCTACTACACAACAAATCAACAACCATTACAAAGAATAAGCCAATTGCGAAAAATGAAAAAATCTATCCCCAAGGTTTCGGAGAATGAAACAAAATAAATTAATTAATCATCCCTCATCCTCAATGCGATTGGCCTATGCACTTGGAGATTTCTAAGTGAGGGTTCTACATGTATGGTTAAGGTGCAGTTATTTTTGATTCCTGATTTTAGCATTTTAATATTCTAGCAGTGAAGGAGGGTGCAATAGTTCAGGGGCTGAGTCTTTTGAACGTCTCGCACTAATGCAGTCTAAACTAATAGCCTTTGGTGTTGTATGTTGTTGGCCCTTGACCTAGTTTTCATTGCTCGGTTAAAACCTTTGTCTTTTCTTTTATCCAGGGCTCCATTGAAGGGCACCCAGGTGACATGGACTCACCACTATTATTGCTATTGCTACTGTTACTGTTACTGCGACTGCGACTGCGACTGTGACTGCAACTGTGACTGCGACTGCAACTGCGACAGCGACTGCGACTGCAACTGTTACTGTTACTGTTAATTTTACTGTTACTGCTACTGTTGCTGTCACTGTTAGTTACTGTCACTGTCACTGTTACTGTTACTGCTTCTGCTACTGCCACTGTTTCTGTTACTGTTACTGTTACTGTTACTTTTACTGCTATTGTTACTGTTACTATTACTGTTACTGTTACTGTTACTTTTACTGCTATTGTTACTGTTACTATTACTGTTACTGTTACTGTTACTGCTACTGCTTCTCTTATTGTTTCTGTTACTGTTACTGTTACTGTTACTGTT
>Ga0126339_10001933_pt1 | contig 14566 bp, 6 predicted proteins | sample OrbTmetagenome_2_FD_92532 | JGI IMG/M metagenome (GOLD analysis project Ga0126339, IMG submission 92532) | Coral microbial communities from Petempiche,Puerto Morelos, Mexico - Orbicella T R C metagenome | ecosystem: Host-associated > Invertebrates > Cnidaria > Coral | place: Petempiche,Puerto... | reverse complement strand
TGTGGACCATTTTACCACCGTTTTTGCACCAAAACTGATAACCTTGTTTTTCGATTTGCGACGTCGGAATGTCGTCGATATCTAAACCTGACCATTGTGCGGAAAGGGCTAGCCTAGTACTACTATCTGCTTATCAAGATTATCTAATGACATTTAAATTGATGACGTCACAAGTGGTACAAAGAACACGACCATTAACTACGCATATATGCGTAGTTGGTATTCAAAGGGTTAAGGTATGTAAAAGGGTAGGGATTTCACAAGTTGAGGTGTATATTTTAGGGTAGAGAAATCTGTCATATGGCAAAAGATATCAGTGACGTCACCTATTGTTATTAATATGCCAACCAGAGACCTATTGGCTAGTGAAACAAAGAATTCATTTGTTTAACGCTTTGAACACTTAAATAACAAAAACAATGTTTGTAAACAAATATATCCCTCATAGGTTTATCGTGAACAGGAACTGAATAAATGATACTTGTTTTTTTGGTCAACATCTCTTCTAAGGGTTCATTCCAAGGGTTTAGAAAAGAAATGCAGGGTTCTTAAGTGAATATGTGAAAGAGGTTCATTTGTTCAATAAAAGGCAAATGAAAGGGGTACCTTGTTTGTCAAAGTGGTATTCAGAAAGGTAAGGGGATGGACCTCGGGGCAGAGACCCCGCGATACAAAACTTTGTAGAGTACCCCCGGTTATCATGGTCATCTTTCCTTGTGTTATCCCAATTTAGCACCCATCCGTACAAATCCTTCTAATCTCAAATTTCCAAAGTATGCAAGTTCACACATGAAGTTGGCCTTGGCTTGGCTAGTATTGAAATAAATCTCTGACAACTATGCATGTTTCAAAATAAAAACATCCCTTTTTAATTAAGGAAGATTTGGTCATATAACATCTGATTGTTGCATGTGAATATATTAAAGTGGTTTCCTACAATGATACATAATTTTCCACATTTGTCTCATCACTCTGGCTTTCTTTTGCTAATACCATTCACAACACTTTGTTGATCACCATAAACTGGTGTTTTAGCCATCCCATACAAATATGTTGCCAGCATCACCAAACCAGCCCCAGAGACAAACGGCACACTAAGTTTGAAGCTGAATAAATAAACAGACATTACACAAGAAATCACAATAGCAACTGCTGCCGCAAATCCCTTGAGGATATTATCAGCGTACTTAACGACCACACCCACCAGGAGCCCACCAAAAGCCTGCATTGCAATAATTGCCCAGACAAGTTTGTGGTATCCAAATAGAATGCCTTTTTCTTTAATCTTGTCTCCGTCGTTTATGTACATGCCAACTGTGCCAATGATGACGCCAAATGTGGCGAGCTGGAAGTTCCTTGCCCAGAGAGGAGTATGAGTGCCTTTGAGGGTCTTTTCAAAGTAAACACCTGAATGATAAAAAACAAGGTCGATCACTTAAATGTTCAACAATGTCATATTTATCTCTTGATTAGACTTGAATCACCTCCCTTTGTTAAATACAGTAACAGGTTTGTTGAGAAAGATGTGAAAAATGGAGAAAAATAAATACAGGTAAAATTGCTATGTGAAACCCAATTCCTGTTAACATCTCACTCCATTAACTATTATCTCTTGGGAATCGATAATCTACCAGAAAGCATATCTTACAACTTACTAGTGATGCTGCTCTGCATTAGCATATAGGGCATACAACATACATAACACAGGACGCCTATCAAGCTGACAGGGTTCACACTGTTTTTTTGCCCTAAAAACGTTCAGGACTTTTCAAGGTCATTGCAGGACACAATTCCAACTTTTCAAGTCTTACAAAGTTGTTTCATGTTTTTTGGATGTATAATAAATCAGCCTCAATAGCACTCTTCCCACCCTCTGAACCACCAGCCTACATGGTCAAGGCAGCATGAAAGAGGCCTCTGCAGAGAGGACAGCCACAGTGGTCAGCTCTCAAGAATTGTAAGGGTTACACTTCACAAGCAGCAAAAACACTGTGCACTTGTCTAGTCATTCTCATAATGCCAAAAATAATTTCAATGGAGAGCTACATGTAGCTGTTGTGGAATCAGCACTTAAATGGTGATCAGAGTGTTTTTTTAAGCTAACCAAACTACTAAGTAAAAACCTGGTTAACCATGACTATTTCCCTTTATTCATGACTGTTCATCACTAGTTGCTGTTCATTAATCACATTTTCAAATGCTCATCTTCCATTTAAAATTAACACACACACAATCAACGTTCAACTGACCTGCAAATCCAGAGCACATACTTGAAGCCACAACAGCGCAAAGACCCAACAGTCGATTCTGTGTTTGGGACAAAGGGTTCTGTGTCGGGAGAGTCTCTTCAGGACTCTGTGCCACAGGACCATCAACAGGCTGCAACTGAACCACAGACACACCAACAAACAACATGAACAGAGACAGCCACTGAACCTTGCCGATGGACTTCTTCAACATGGCAACTGAGAACAGAGCTGTCATCAGAATCTTCAGCTGATAAGACACCTGTTGAAGGAAATTACAATAAAAGTATAAACAATACAATGTATTAAGTAAATAGAGGATATTACATGCCCACGCATGGATATGAATTTTATCTTCGAGTGTTCAACTCGATATCTCATGAGTGAGCGCAGCGAAAGAGTGAAATATGGAGTTGAACACGAGAAGATAAAATTCATATCTACAAGCGGGCATGTAATATTGTTTATTATATAAACATAACAATGATGACGTTTTTGACCATTTTCTGAAGATGTCCGATCACTTTCCGAAGATTCCTGAAGATTTTCCAAAATTGTTCCGAAAGGCCAGACGAACACTTCTGAACATTTTACAAACTTTAAAAACTATAAAACTATAAAAAGCGCAATATAAATTAACAAATTATTATCATTATTATTATTATTATTATTATATTGTTGTTTATAATTTTATTTGAGAAACTTCTGGTGATACAAATAAGATCCTACAAGAACTTCAAATTAACGATACAGCCATCAGACTGTAATGTAAGGTTTGTGAGATTGGTCACATGACCTGAGACCATATATTAAATCAAATTTACAATACTACAGTTAAAGTAATGTTGTGGTACATGTACTTTGTAATAAATTGCAGCACAATTTACTGTCAGACAGTTAGGTAAAGTAATATAATCCATTAGTCCTGTTTTCATTCAAGTAAAAGTAATCAGTTTTTCATAACTGCACTACACAATTGGTTTAGCAAAACTTGCACCAATTTTTCATTCAATCAGCAATAAAACCAAAACCAATCATGACTCAATCACACATGTTGTCCTGCACTTCACATCAACAGCTACATGTATTTACTTAAAACTGAGTTTTGATTGGTTCACTGTATTCTGTGTCCTTTATGATTTGCTAGCGTGATTACTTGGTTTTGGTTTTACGACACTCAGTTGATAACTGCTCTACATGCAAGTAAATGCAGATGCTATAAACAACAGTAATTATATAGTAGGTACTGTGTGTCCTGGAAAAGAGTTTTCAAAATTGAAGGCACCTTGGTGTCTGGCTGGAGTCTTCCCTGTCTTGGGACTACTATATAAACTATATCTGTGCTAAAGCTAATAAAGTTCTAGGTTTGATAAGGCGAACCTTTGGTCCAAACAATCCTGAAAAAGTTTCAATAGCATATAAGACTTAAGTACATCCAATTTTGGAATATAGTTGTCAGGTCTGAAATCCATATTTAGTGAAACACATTAAAAGTATAGACTGAGTCGATACAGAGGCGAGCCACTCAAGTCATTTGTGGATCAGAGAAAGAATATCTGGAGAGACTTGGGGTCCTGAAATGGCTTTCGTTTGAGTTACGAAGGAAGTTTATCTGCTTAGTGCAGATGTACAAGATTATTTTCGGACACTGTGACATAGATCCTCATATGTTTTTTGATTTTAATGTATTAGCGAAAATCGCTACATAGCTGACTGGAACGATATTCCATCGAACATTATGCATGCACCTTCATTAAGCAGTTTTAAATTCTATCTATTAGATCATTTGTGTCAATTTTAAATCATGTGTAACTCGTGAGTGACATGTATGCAATTTAATTAGGTTAGCTTTGAGCCGTATTTAAATCTTATTTCATAATTTTTAGTGTCAAATTAGTTTAGTATGCAATATAATTAGGCTAGTTTTGCGCCGCACTTAAATTTTACATTTCACTTCTTAATTTTTTTTGGAATGTTTAATATCGGAGAATATTCTTTGTATGGGGATTTAGTTTCCCCCAATTATTCTCCAGACTGTCATGTACTTTTGCAATTTCTGTGATTTATTTACTTGTACTAGCATGACAAAGTATTATTAAACTTAAACTTAAACTTAAACTTATAATTGTACATGTATGTACAATAATGAATCAAGTTTGATGTTGAAAGACGAATACAAACTAATTAATGCTGGTCTCACAAGCAGAGCAATTCAAGATTATTTTGTGGGCATAATGGTTTCTATTCTGCTACCTGTCACTTGCCCACAGCTGCAACCAAAACAGAATACTACTTAATAACATTTTCACAAGAAAACGACAACAACATCAACTCACGTTCGCACCTTGTCCATGTGAACAACTACAAGTACAAACTGTTATGCCACAGATTAAGACTTTGTTCCCACTTTCAAATGAGAAAGCATTGATTTCTTTCTGGCCTTTGTGGTACTAGTGCTTTCGCTATGAAATGTGACCATTACCAGCTGTACATGTATTTCCTTAACCTACGTTAAATCTGAGTTCAGTTACTGGCCCCACAAGGAAATCCGTCTGCATTTGCAGGCTCATGTACTTAACAAGCAGGAAGTGAACAAATAATTTCTGGCTGATGAGGAGCAGTCCTCTGAAAGCAGTATTACTATTACAATACATGTAAGAGTACTTTATCAAAGGGAAGAACGAAAAAAAGAGAATGAAAGGATGAAAGTTGTGTCAAGCAACATACCCAAGAACTCTTCTAAAAAAGGAAATTCACAGAAAACTGCCACAATCTATAATGAAAATGTACTCGGCTTTGCCATTTTATCAATTAATGACTACAGTTGTTTTCAAATGCAATTACTCCAAAAATCATGTCATATAATTAAATTTATGTTTTGCAATAATTTCATTTAATATATGTAATTTAAGTGTTGATTTTAGCAATAAAGAATGGTTAGATTTTGGTATATCAAATCAATCAAATTTAAGGAGACTGAAGGTTATAAATACATGTAGTAAAAATCCCAACTGGTGGGAGGCTGACCAGTGGGCTATTTACAAAGAATGGAGTCCTAAGACCACCAAACACAAATCCATCTAGTGGGAGGGACGAGGATTTCAGCTCAATACCTCCAGATCACAAATCCGACACCCTCAACCCCTAAGCCACACTTTTTCGCTATGCCTCCCAAGGCATGCACAAAGATTGACTTACATTAAGTACACGTAACACTGAATGAATGAGCTAAACCAATAATACTGGTCACGAATGTACCTGATACGTTGCAGCATCCAAATTGGAAACGGCTACATACAGCAGGTTATTTTGAACAGTGTAAATGCAAGCAGGTACAAGCATCTTGACCATATCTAGCGGGTGACCAATTGTGATAGAGTATAAGAACTTGAGCCACTCAGCTACACTTTGTTTCTCGCCCAGTAAAACAACCATTGACGAAAAAACCTTAACAATCTCTGTGATCATCACTGCTGTACTGGCAAAGTACATGTCTCCTGGCAGTGTCCGTGTGTATCGCATTGTTAGAATGAGTGATGCATTCTGGACTGTGAGGATGATAAGGCTCCATGCCTTAATGCCAAGTTGGCCACCTGCTTTTAATTTTTTGAAAAAAAAAAAACCAAAACAAAACAAATAGAACAAAATAGAAATCTGTAAATTTTCAGAAACTACATATAACATCTCTACAAAATACTGATGTTTATAATCAATCAAATATTTTCGCTCCCACACGATTGGTCTAAAATCATTCATCACATGACTGAATAATTGCTCTAGTTAAAACAAGGGAACACCTCACTGATATTTCTCAATTTTTGTGTCAAGATAAATATTTGAGGGATAATTAACACAATAGCCTACATTTAGCACAAAAACATGCTTGGATATTCATCCTTGCACATTCCCTGTTCCTCAAAGCTCACAGTTTTCCTTAAGCTATGCTCTCAGACAACAGTTTGCTTCTCTGAACAGATAATGCCCACAGAAAAATATCTGAGCATATTTTCACACCAAATGGAGGCTGTTGCTTATACAGTGTATAACAATACAAAATTAGATTTATTTAGCAATCATTTAAATAAGAAATAAATAATGACTAAATTTATTAACTTAAAGGACATTGTATTAAAGCACAAGAACTCAACATTTTGTCTCCCTGGGGCTATTTACACGTGTACAAAAGTAGCTAAAGAGGCAAGAGAGTAGATTTTACAAGTGTATGCTACAAAGCTCGGCTTGGGAATTGAACTGTTAGGAACGATTTTAGTCGACCATGAACTGCGAGCTGGTTCCGATTTCACAGGATGCATACAAATATATTAAGCCAAAGATCTTTATAAACGAGTGGTTGTCACATTTGATTGGAATACACGAACATGTGGTAAGAAAATTCCCGAACTGATCTCTGAGTCCTGAGGCTTACCGTACCGGCAAAAAAAGAAAAACAACTTGCGATGCCGGCAAAACGAATATCGATAATAATTTTCACTGATATTTGACTTCATACAATGATACAACATATTGAAAATACGTCAATGCAATGAAAAAACATCAAAACAGAAGTTAGATTTAAATTGAAAAAAAAAAAAAAAAACAGATTCTTTTAAAAACACAAAGGACCCTCTATTTGTCGACTTACCGGCCGCCATCTTGAAAAGATTCAGAAAGTGATGAATGCCGGGAAATATTTTTCCTAGCGAATACCGCTGGATTAAGCGGCGCCTGCGGATCACGTGATGAAACGGGGATGACAATACACGCTAGAAATATTGAGCTAAAAGGAGGGAGACATTAAGATATTTATATTGCATTGATAGCTTACTGAAGTAGCTCAGTAAATCTTTCAAGTGTACAAATGAGTACTCGAGCGTTATTTTCAAGTACAACGCTGTCAGCGAATTCCAACGCGTACCGGAAATGGGATCCTAGCAATGTTGAGCAAGACACCTACTGCGCATTTTCAGCTCCTGGTGAAAATCTTACATCCATGAAGCAAAACTCACGAAATCATGTCCAAGAAAAAGATAAAGGTAGGTTTAGGAATGTTATATCAGCTTAATTAATCTTAAGGTGTATGCAGTTTCCGTCCGCCATGTCACCGAATCCTGTTACGTTCAGTTCAAATGGCGCGTAAACATACAGTAAGCTTACAGTACATGTATTTTGATGCAAATTTACAATTGTACACCTATAAATTTTTCACGATTTTACATGTAACTGAAAGAAATCGCTGGTTCTCGGGTTTGAGAAGGTCAGTGGTGCGTATAGTACCTGGTGTTTTCCCCAGAGAAGAAGACTGCCGGCCTCTTCAATCATTTCATTTCCCTCCCAATTTTCTGATCGCTGTATCATTTGATGTGGCGATCACATGAATTGCGAAATACGAAATCCACCCACCCCGGGAATTTCTCTTGTTTAATATACGGTTGATCAAGTGCCCATCCTCCAGGCGAAAAAAATTAGGGTCTTCAAATGTTTTACCTCATATTGGTCCGGGTCATACAGTAGGCTTAAAAATATAATTTTAAAATATAGCCAGGCGATCAAATCCCCCTTCCCCTAGTAGCAGAAATAAGAAATGGAACAAAATATATCAAGAATGATAATAAGCATCTTTGAACACCCACATTTAACTCCCACAGTATCACAAGTTTTTTTGCTATATATTATTAAAATATACAGTAAAGGTGATGATTTTTTGTGTGATGTGATGTGAAATTTGATACCACTGAGGCATATAAAATCAGTGGATGATGGTAGATTTAAAGAGACACAGTCAGCTTTGGGACTGCGCTGACCTGGACACTAGTTTTTCTCACTTCAAATGAAAAAAGTTCACCTCAACTTGAAATCAAAGTACATGTAGAAATCTGCTTCAGTCTTTGCAGTATTTTGCTTGATTTTGAATCATTTACTGAAAAACCTGGTTTTGAGTGTGCTTTAGCTCATCCTGTGATATTATCTTTATCTTATTTGGTTGAAAACAGTATGGATCGTGTCTTTGTGATATGGAAATTAGCTACGAAATGGTATCTAATGCACATGTGCGCCAGCTGACTGTGTCCCTTTAATAGTGGCCCGGGTAACTCTGCAATGGCCACAGATGTACATTGTACAGTGCCAAATAGAAAAACTTACATTGTACTGCTTTCATGATTGCATTTCAGAAACTACACCATTTACTTCCTCAGCATTATTTAGGACCATTATATTTGTTGTCCTAACACTCCAAGCGACATGTTACTTTTCACTGCTTCGGTACTCCAGAACAAGACCAAACAAAATGTATTTCTCTTCTACGGCTGTGTTCCTGGCAGAAGTTGTCAAGCTCTTGGTGACGCTGGTGGTGATATTTTTTCAGTGTGGAAATCTAAGAGACTTTGTTTTATTTCTAATCAACAATTTGTTCACAAATCCTATGGCTACTATCAAGCTCTCTGTTCCATCTGTGTTATACGTTATACAGAATAACCTTGTTTATGTTGCAATGACGCATCTGGAATCAACTACTTTTCAGGTATGCCGAATAAGTTCAGTTTGATTCTTTCTCTCAGGTTTGTTTGTTTACAGAACAGCTGTAAGTTGCTTTATCTACCAGTGTCAGCACATGAAGACTTATAGCCAAGATTGAAGAGTGGACTGGGCATCCAAAAATTTCCTGGGGGCCTACGGTGCTACCCTCCTAGGGTTTAATTAGGGATGGGCAAAATGTATTTAAGCATAATTAAGGTGTATTTTTGCAGTGTTGAATCTGTACATAGCAAATTGGGATCCATGGGTACCTGGCACTCATCTAAATACAAGCCAGCTGAACATACAAGTTCTTGCTGAACCAGAATATAATTTTTTTTAGTGTTTGAACTGACAAGAAAGACATTTTTAATTTATAATGTGGTCATGACAATTTTGTCATAGAGATTCTGAGTGGGAGCCTTGTAGAACTTTTTGTTTAAAAAACTTATGAAGGAGTCTCTTAATACTGTTGTTTGTGATATATGTATCCACACCCGTTGTAAGCTGTGATACACAAGTCATGTACATGTACATGTATGAACCATGAACACTTTCCTTAATCAAAGCACTTAGCTGTTCATCAGTTCTAGATCTACAGTGCAGTTATTTCATATTCCCTTGTAAGTCATTTTTAAAGGAATTAAATCTACCTACTAGGTACATTGCCTAGCAACCTATGGAGGGCATAATAAGAGTCTGAGAAAAAAAATACATTTTTCTTGTTCCTAGCTCAGTCACGGCATTTTGAGTTATTTTGGCCATGTACAAAAAAACTTTTAAATTGAAGGAAACCTGAAAATTAGTCATTCGCTCAGATAGAAAAACACCATTTGAAGAGGTAATAATAAACCATAAAGGAACAAGGATGGTTAAGGATGGATAGGATTAACATGAATTACAAACGACAAACTTGAAAAATTTGCCAGCTTAACTATTCAAGACAGGCAAACCATGAGGTATTCCTTAGGATACTTAAAGGTGTGCATTGTACATGTACATTGTGTATAATTATGTGACTTTATGAAGTCAGAAAATCTCTAATAAGAAAAAATTTTGAAAAATATTTAAGCTTTAAAATTAATGAAAATTGAGCAACATGGTGTTTTGACAACTTCATGTCATCATTGTCAAATTATGAATAAATTACAAATAACGGCAGGGCATATTTATAGCTGGAAATAAGGATTTGAGGAAACAAGTAATTAGAAAAGGTGACATGAAAGCATTCACAGTGTTTTAATGTGAAATTATGTTATTTAAAACGTGTTTAGACTACATATGCAGTACACAGCATATAGTGCACCACTTAAATCAATTACTAACAGTTTCAATTTTTATATCTTTTTCAGATCACCAACCAGCTTAAAATCCTTACAACTGCAATCTTCTCCATTGCTTTGCTCAACAAACAGCTAACAAGAATAAAATGGGTGTCTTTGATTCTTTTATCTGTGGGTGTCACCATGGTTCAAATTGATTCACACACTTCAGTAACCACAAGTTTACTAACAGACAGTGATAATACAAAAAAAGAACAATCTGTGCCTCTTGGTATGACTGCAGTTCTTGCCGCTTCCTTAGTGTCGGGATTTGCGGGTGTTTACATGGAGAAAATCTTCAAGAAACAGAGAAGGACTTCATTTTGGATCTCAAATGCCCAACTGTACACTTTTGGAATGTTTTTAGGGTTAATAGGTGTCATTTACCAAGATGGGGTTGAAATTTCTAGGATGGGATTCTTTTATGGATATGACATTGTAGTTTGTCTGGTTATACTGTTTGCATCTGCTGGTGGTATTATTGTCTCACTAATCTTAAAGTATGCCTCATGTATAACTAAAGGATTTGCGACATCTTGCGCCATTGTTCTTTCTAGTATTATTTCAGTGTATTTATTTGATTTTGTTCCAAGTGTTTTGTTTGTTGCGGGTGCTTTATCTGTTATTGCTGCAGTTTTGCTGTACAGTTAATGGCGTTTACTTAGTTTGTTTTTTCACATGTTCTGTGTTATACACCAATGTAAAATGCTACCTGTCCAGTGGTCCCTCCTTCGCTTGGTCCATCGTGCATGACGCGCAAGAAAACCACCAGAAAAAAATGGCCATTTATTCCTCCCACTGCCAGTTTTCCTTGCAGTTTATTTACAGTCTCACTCAATGGACCAGGCAAAAGAGGGACTACTCGTAGTCTACCCGCATCATGGATACAGAAAGAAAACAAAGGTTGCTGTTAATTCAATGTGCAAAGATTATAGTAATGGAGCTTGTAGATTTTTTTGGTCAGGGTATTGTATTCTATCTGTCACTTGCCCAATGGGAAGTGAATTTTTTGGGGGTAAAATTTGATTAATTCCAAATTAGAGATTGAAGTGCTCTAAGAGTACTCTAATTACTTACTGATGATCTAATATTCACTTAGTATACTCTAATTCTAGTTCTTTTATAATTCATTCCACTACACTGAGTGAAAGTCAATTCTGTGCATTTTAGGACGATTTTCTATACAATTAATTATTGAATGTGTTCAGTACTGTTGTAACATAGATTGTAAAACAATTTGTAAAATAAGATCTAATTTGCCGGATGCATTATAGAAGAAAATTTTGAAATTAGAATTATCAAGACTTGATAATTCTAATTTCAAAATTTGAAAGGGAAAGTAACAGTTTAGTTATGAATTTACATGTAATTCGATGTCAAGTAATTATTAAAAATGGGTTATAATTTATGCAGATTGGTAGACAGAATTTAACCATACATGAAGCGTTGTAGAAAAGTGGGAACATACAGTGCATGCTACCAGCATTGTTTGTATAATGTAGGAGGAATGTTAGGGTAGAAAATGTTAAAATCCAGGCCTGATTGATCGGCTGAAGATAAGTCATAGACAAGTTGTGATCTTTGAAAGAACTAAATAATACTATTAATCATATCTATAGCAAAATTCTCGATTGTGATTGGTTCTCCGCACGCCTATTTGTCACGTGGGTGCACGATCACGGGGGTGTCCAGTTACAATTATCTAATTTCGGCTTCTTGTAATTGCATACCTTCGCTATTCGCACGTCAATTACGTGAGCTTCAATGGCTTCCTTCATGTTCCCTATAGTTTTGACAATTTATGGAAAACATTACTGACTTTTTGCTGTAAAGAAGTTCTCAAAAGACTTTTTTAATCTTGAAATTTGTTATTGATACGATTAATTAGTAACTGGACCTCGTGACGTACAGTTTAGGGGGGGGGGCTAATCGTGCTGGTAAATTTAAATCGGCCTTGCACTGCGCGTTCGTCCGATTTTGAAATTACTCGCCCAATTACTCCCTGTATTGTACTCCACTCGGTCCAGTTACTAATAGCCTCAGTCAAAAGGCCATTTTGCGAATGCAAATATTTCCTAGTTCCATTCCCTTGTGGGGGCAAGAAGTGATCACTCGGCCAAAAACGGCCTCATTTAATTAGATCAAATTTTGCCCCCACAAGGGACTGGAGCTAGCATTAGCAAAATGGTGTATTCCTATCTAGTCTACCTGTAAATGTGCTTGTAATTTCAAATGTGCTTGTAATTTCAAATCGGCCTCGTGCTTCGCGCTCGTCCGATTTTGAAATTACTCGCGCGATTACTCCCTGAATTGTACTCCACTCCGTCCAATCACTATTACTAATAATTGTTTATATGAAACAAACAGAATCTATTAGGGTTATGAATAAAGCTCTAAAAATTGCATATCTAAATTTGATCTCGCTCTGAATATCCCAATAAAGTTGAATAGAACGTTAATCGGCTCGTGTGGTGTTTTTTCGCCTTCCTGGGCCGTCTGAAGCGTTTTTTTACGAAAGTACTGGCCGGATACCGGTCAGACAAGTGAGACAGAGTGGTCTACCCGTGCTGTAATTCGGGTCCAAATTCGCAGCTGAATGTTTTCCAATCCATCAAGTTGTAGCATGGCATTTCAGGGTCTTAGTTTATGATCTGACTTGCTGCATACGAATATGAAAAGCTCTGAAAGTTTACCATCCAATGCAAGCAACTTAGTACAAACTCCAACAATTATTCAAAGTAAATTTGCTTTACGAAAGCCAAGGGGTTATTTCGTTGCCATGGTCTCTCTTCTCGGCCTCCCTCTCGCTCCAAGGGGGGAGGGGAAGGGGGAAATGAAAAACAAAAACAAATAAAAATGAGGTTAAATGTTTGTGCAAATGTTCCAATGAAATAAGACAATGCCTTGGTTGAATAAATTGATGCCCAACTCGTCCAAAGTAAATTTTATTGTTTTCTTAATTTGTCTCTTAGCACATATCATTGACGCATGCGTGCTAGTGAATTTTTCTTTTGCCGACTGGCTCGTCCCAGGCCTTCCTGCAATGGTTTATAATCCAGTTGTGTTCTTTTTCATCTATGAAACAACAAATACGGCGTTCTAATTTTCATTTACCAGACGAATTATGGCTATTACCTTTCATTAGCTTAGATTACTTTTATATGAGAATAAGCGGACCTGAGAAAAGACTTTGTCTTGTTTTTGAAGTGCTTTCCATAAGTCTTCCCAATCTGATCTTAAGATTACTTCTCATATTGCAGTTTCGCAATTTTCTGATCAACCATGAAAAAATCAAGAACAATTCACAAAATTTTCGCTCTTTCTGTTGGCCGAAATAACGCCAAGGTTAGCTCGTTTACACCAGCTAATGGTAACAAGACACACGTATATACTTTGAAACGGCTGCAAGTCTGGAGTCTGCACTAGTTTAACCATCGGTATGTGGCGAATAGATTGGATACTGGATCGAGCGGTTCAGGCTCGAAGCGCTGTCGGGGGACATTGAATTGTAGTCTTGGGCAGGAAACGTCTTTTCCTCTCTTCACCTTGGCTCGTTTACCAGCTGCTGTTCGGGAAAGGAACCCCTTCCTCTCGGAGAAAAACTGCGGGAACCGAACCTGCGAGAGCGGTGATAACCGAGCCCAATTTTCACCCAGGAGTGCAGATTGCACTGCCGGTGAGTTCCCAGTTGCTTAATGATACGGTATTCGGTCGTTTAGTCTTCAAGTCGATCAATCAATCAATCAATCAGTCAATCAATCAATCAACCGTTCAGCCCCCAACCAGAAGTCGAAAACACTGTCTATTTCTCAGCGTCAATGGGGGCTAATGGATTGGGGACTTACTGACTAGCATGGCTAGGGCTAATCGACTTGGGGGCGAAACGACCTGTGCAAAAATCCCTCCGGCACTGAAGTGACATATGTGCTTTCTTTGAAGATTGGAACATATTCTTTACCTATGCTTTCTCATGCAGCGCGTTTTAACTTACCAGTGTTGCGTAAAAAGACGAAGTCATAGTTAACAACCTTCCTTGTGACTGGGTCATAAAACCCATCACCACAGTCGTACATTCCTTCCGGTATGGTCTGAGGTGGATCCTGATTGGTCAGTTGAGATCGACCTTGTAGCAAAGAAACTCCTTTAAATGATTTGCTGTATTTTTGAGGGGCTCCCAGGGATTTGGGGGGACAAGGGAACACAGACCAGTTATCTCAAGGGAACATGGGATATTTTTGGGATTAATTTGAGGGAACAAGGGATACCTCTACTATTAAAGGGAACTTTGACAAAACCTTTTAGACGGAGAACACGCAATGGAATTTATCAATAGGGAACAAGGGAGAAAAGATAAAATTTTCAAGGGATCGAGTGAAAAATCTACCTCCCCCTTCCCACCTACCCCCCCCCCCCCCCCCCCCCCCCCCCCCCCCCCCCCCCCCCCCCCCCCCCCCCCCTTTATCCCCTTCGCTCCGTGATTTGACT
>Ga0126339_10001931_pt1 | contig 14577 bp, 8 predicted proteins | sample OrbTmetagenome_2_FD_92532 | JGI IMG/M metagenome (GOLD analysis project Ga0126339, IMG submission 92532) | Coral microbial communities from Petempiche,Puerto Morelos, Mexico - Orbicella T R C metagenome | ecosystem: Host-associated > Invertebrates > Cnidaria > Coral | place: Petempiche,Puerto... | reverse complement strand
GTTTTGAAACAGAGGTACAAGGTAACTCAGAAATGGCCTTTTTTATTTCTCTTTTTGGTCGTTCTCTATTTTAATCTGTTCGATATCTTGGTCGGCACCGTTAATTTATTCACTTATAGAGGGAGACTTAGCCCGAAGAGAGGGAAGCGTTGTTTTTCTAAGCCTCTAAACTAGGATGACAGCTCTGTAACCGAATATCCAAACTTTCGCTCTTATTTGGCCGCTTGCTCTTGGTCACACGCTCTCACAAAAGCCCGCTGAACACAGGTTAAGCCGGCGCAATTCTCTCCAGAATTGACGAGAGTATTCGCCCAAGCACTGCATGTTTTGTTAACTCTGTGTGCACTCTCATCCTCCCTTGCCATGAGATTTAAGCGTTTTCTACGAATACCGTCTGAGAAAGGTTCGTTACTTGTTTGGGATAGGAGCCAGTCCTTTGGTGAGCAGGAGTTCTACAATTGTCCTGTAAGCAAAGAACAAAATTTCTCTTGGCTTTAGCTGACCGATCTGTGATAGCACATAAGCCATTTTTTAGTTGCTTAATTAACGGAAGAAAATAATCTTCAGTTCATTGTCGACTACTATGGGTTTAAATTCCGGGTTTGTCGGGCAGCGTCTGAATGCGAGATCGACTTTTTCGTATCAAGACTTGCAGATGTTAGCCAATTGGAGAAGCGATTGCACTCACGGGCGCAAACAAGATGTCAGATTGAAGGACTCTCATTTTGAAATTAGTTGAGTTACAGAAGGACATTTAGGGGATATCTCTTGTGGAATATCATCAGATATACGTCAGTTTTAGCCGGGTGACGCGTTTACACCAATTTTGCGCTAGAAGGAACACCGTTACTTGGATGCGTTTGTGTGTGCAGCCGAGCCAAGTAGCCCATCAGACCGGCGTCTATCTCCGGTTTCTGTAGCATGAAGTGACTACGAATATTTCTACTACCCCCTGGATGGGATGCTAGTCCATCGCAGGGTTAACCTCAGCACTAAATTCACCGGTACCCATTTATACACCTGGGTGGAAGAGAGGCACTGTGAGAGTAATGTGTCTTGCCCAAGAACACAACACAATATCCCCAGCCAGGGCTTGAACGCGGACCGCGCGATCCAGAGTCGAGCGCACTAACCATGAGGCCACCGTGCCTTCATATCGCTTGAGGAATATCATCGAATAAACCTCGCGCCAAACGACGCGTTTAGAGCAATCCCTGGCTGGAAAGAAAACTATCACATTGATACGTTTGTATACCGTTAGCTTACTGGCTTACTCTTATGATTTCAACTGTAGTAGTCCAACAAATAAGATGGCTTATTTACTGTGTGAGCAGCAAAAAAAGTTTATTTGACATATATATGTTTACCTGACGCCATAAACAATCAGAACAAAGGCGATAAAAATGGCAGCAGAAGCGTCCAAGAACCAAATGTTGGGATTCTGATCGTAAATGAGGTCACTCATAGCCATAACAAACGCCATCACCGCTTCTGCTGTCGAGTTGAAGGCTAAGAGGAAAAAATGGAACATATTAAATTGCTTAGTGATAGCGTAATCTGATGCTTGTATCTTAAGTTAAAGAAGTAATCTATACTTAGAGCAGTGTTTGTATGTCTCTGCATTTGTAAAGACATGAATGTCCATCGCAATTATTATATATGTATGCATTTTTGAAAATATTTCCTGAAAAAAATTCAGGCTTGAACGGAATTCGAACCCTTTTCATGTCTTCTTAAGTTGTGTACATAACTGCAATGATCATTTACGTCTTTACATCTTTCTCTGCAATGCATATGTAAGATATTTCTTATTTTTTATGTATACTTGTATAACATTTTGGTGCAATGAGGCCCTTTTGGAATATTTATTTTTCTCGCTCTCTCGATAATCTTAAAAGGAAATAAAAGGCCTGCGAACCCACTATGTTGGAAGACCTTGGAATTGAAACTGATATTTTGTTTTAATACCAATTGCTTTGAAGCTCCATTATATTTTGATCATATCGCAGACCATTGTTGTTAACAACCTTACCGTCTGTTCTTAGAGCCCTGCTGTCCACTTTGTAGGCAATAAGGTATTTGAACCACGCTAGCAGTACCATACAACCAAAAGTAGCAAATGTGGTGATCAACAAAGCTGTACTCTGAAATATGATGAAATTTTATAGTTATTTGACTTCGTTTTCAACATTTTAGTGGTCCATGAAATATCAAACAGGAGAGACAGTGTCACATCCCATTTCCAAAAACTGAGAATAGAGATGAATATATGACGTGCAGCGAAGTATTTTGGGGAAATTCGAGGTGTTCCACAATGTGACGAAACACTGCCGCTCGTATTTGATATATGTTTTCAATGGAAACTTGGCCTAAGGAAAAAACGAAGGAATTAAATCGTAATTTGTTTTAGTTCACTGAATTATTTTGATGATTTTGACAAAGAATGATTTCATCTGCCAAGACCAATCATATATCAAGATTTTCAAGGCAAATGACACAATAAAACGTTAACTGATCAACCAGCCAGAAACGGTTTTATCCAAATACAGCCCAAAGAAAGACGTGATATCCAGTGTTCACAGCAACAAGTGAAACATGTTTAAAAGTAGTTTAACTAAACAAGGTGGAAAATTGGTTGCTCCTACTGTACACAGCTTACAACTCAGCTAGGTTAAAACCGGTTTGAATAAAATATGTTGGCAAGGTGGTGTGAAATTTGTCTTCTCAAAATGACATACAATGCAAAGCGTAATCGACAAATTGGAATTTAGTTAAACTATTTTAGTTGCTGTGAATGCGGCATTTAAAGAAAACCAACCTAACAAGGTTGATGCCAGTAGAACAGGACCTAAGATTGCTTAAGTGAACCATTTCTTACCCTTTTTGGTTCGTTGTCAATGACCAGCATATAGACAGCTTTTGATACAATAGCGCTACCAGACAGGACAAAACATACACCAATAATGATGCAAGCCCTACAAAAACAAACAAACAAAATGATCAACAACAAATTAAAATCAGTGACCGACACCTGTGAAGTTCATTTACTATCTACAGCGTTTGCACTCACGTGGCCAGCAGCCATGAAAATTTATTGGAACAAAAAGAAGTGTTTACATAAGAAAAGAGTTCAACTCCCACAGGATTGGTTTGGCACAGTAACATGGCCGCCGTTTCATTGTGTTGGAACACCAATATGACTGCCGTGAAGTCAGGTGAAAACGTTCCCTTGATTCTACACTTATTAGGCAAAACGTCTACATGCTTTCTAATTTACTAATTAATTCAAGCAAGAAACTTTGTAATCAAAATAGAAAAGATTATAATTAAGAAACAGCCTCTTACTTTCTTTCTCTTTCGAATGAATATTTTTGTCCTGCTATGCCCGAGAATCTCCACACCACAACAGCTGAGGAGCAAGCGTCTAATATTGCTGCAAACTGCAAAAGATAATTTGGAAATTGGATATGTGAATAAATGAAAGAATGGAGGAGGAGGGAAGTGGGAGACAAATGAAGAAGAAAAAAAACAAAAGAACGAACCAAAGAAATAACAAAATACGATCATGATCGAATGAAGAAACGAAAGAAAAGAAAGAAGGTATCGGTGAACGAGGGACAGAATGGAAGAATGAGCGATGGTACGAACGAAATTAAATAAGAACAATTGAACCCACGAACGAACGAACGAATGATAAAAAGAACAACTGGATGAGTGAATGGAATAACGACTGAGCAGCGAGAGCGCGAATCACGAATGAATCGAAGCAATAATTTTTTTTTTCAGGATTTCACAAAAATGTATGAGACGAAATAATTGACATGATTTCCGTTGGAGTGGACGATTTACGTTTTTAATTTAATCTTCTACATGCTTTTAATTTTCCAATGTGCTTTTAATCTTCCGGTACATATTAAGCTTAATTTTCAGGTCTTAGTTTTAATCACTGCAACTATACATTTTATCATTATTTGCAAAAAATTCTCTCAATATTTCATACTTAGCATATCAAAGATAGCAAGAACCTTACTCGAGATTTTCAAACCTACAAAAGAAATCCTGACTGCTGGAATGCTGGAAATCCACGACAAAACGTATGAGACCATGCAAATCTTTGTTGTATTTCTATTCGAAAACGTGATTTTAATATTATTTTCCAATATGCTTTTAATTTTCCTGCACATTCTTAATTTTCAAGTGCAGCCTTATTCCGTGCAGCTGCACATTGCTGTTTGTCCCAAACATTTCATGATATTTTGCATATAAAAATATCATGAAGTTTTCTGGAGAAAAGTTTTAATCCGTTCCTCATATTAGAAACTTCGCAGTTTTTTCTTATTGAATAATAAAACAAGGACAGATTGACTGACAAATGTAGCTAACTCTTTTAAACGGCGTTGGTCCTTGGTTGTATAAACCAGAAATTATTAAACGGGTAGAAATAATTAAGAGGCAGAATGTGTTGGAGGTATTGGGAGCATACCATTTGTCAGAATAAACCGGTTGGAATGGCTCTTGAACAATGGTAAGGGTTTTTCCAAAATTGACAAACCAACCGAGCGAGATGGCGCTTACCATTACAAATTGTCTTCGGCTAATGAGAGACTGGAAACTAGAACATTAAGCAACTGTAAGGAAATTTCCGCCATTCCGTTCTGAACGGATCAAGACTACCTCTGGAGCTAGTCTATAATTTTCGAACGGATTTTCCGGAAAATTAATTACTGTTCCATTTGCCTTTCAACGGAAACGTTTGGAGGTTTTGGAAGCCATTGTTTCAAAACGAAGAAGGAACTTAATTTCCCCTTGGGGGCAAAGTATAAATGAAAATTACACACTTTCATTTTTCCAAAAAAATATAGAACAGCATCAGTGCAAGAACTCCCGAAAAGTCGCCTGTAGAATTCACACAAAACTTTAAGAAACTCATAAGTTATTTTCAGAGAAAAACCCATTGTTGAAGCGTGAAATAAAATGAAAAATCTTATGTTGCTTTTGTATATATTACAAGAAAGGACGATCTATGATCTCTTGTTGTTACCAAAAATAATTATATTGCAGCACATTTTCATTTTTTATGGCGAAAAAATGTATCTTTCGTTCAGATTAATTCTATAGAGAACAGGAAGCCGAATGTCTTGAGCGTTTGTCTTTAAAAATGTGTAAAAGTGGTCCAGTGAGTTTTCGCCTTCAACGGCCACAAGAGTGAAAGACGATTAAAGAAATTCAATTCTGACATTGGTAATGGCTAGAAAAAGTGTTGGGTGAAAAATATTAAGATGTGCTTCAATTTGTTCTTATTTTGCACTGCTTACGGGATTAAATTAGAAATTTAGCAAATTAAAGCTTACCGCAAAACCAAAAGCTGCTGGGCTCCCGTCAAGGGCGGAGAAAACTAAATTGACAGAAAATAACGTTAATTTAATACTGTCTATTCATTCCGAACAAGCGCTTGCACACAGTTTTGGCTCTTTTAGATCATAAATTGCGCTTGTTGAGAACTGAACACAAATCGCAACAATGCTCAGTTCAGCTGATAGATTACAACGCTGAAATAATCGAATCCTCTATCCTACGAATCTTGTAGTATACCGTAAAATTCCGATAATAAGCCCACAAAAACTAAAACAAATAAAACGCTAAGACAATAAACTCCCCCGCACTCCCTAACCCCTCGCTACGCTCCACCCCCTCATCCCCCCGCCAGAAAATGCGTCCATAGGCTTATATTTAGATTCAGTTCTTACTTGACATAATTTCTACTCATTATGACTGAAGCTACCTATTGAACACGAGCTTTCTTCGTTCTCTATGTCGTTACGGCATTGTCACCGACATTTAAGGAGGCTCAAAATAGTTTTCAGGACTTTCGAATTCCACCTTACATTTTTGAAAATTTAGGGTGGTCCTGAAGCCCGGTACAGACTTTTTCAAACGCCTTTCCCAAAAGTTGCATCTTATCCCTCTTATCAAAATTCCATAATAAAAAAAGGATTATTTACGGTGCCGTTTTTGCAATAAGAGTCCTTAAAGCTACAATTAAGGGTGTTTTAGCAGGTCATACAGTTCCTATGATAACCTATTCATTTTTTGAGACCATGATTGTAGCATGAACTGATAAAGAGTAGTAATAGCGACCCATCAAAATGTACGTCTTGGAAAGTGTTGGAAACTGTTTTGAGCCATCTTAATGTTCATTTATAATTAAAAACCATAGAACTTTACTTATTCACAATTGTATCTGTTATATGCTTACGATTTGGAAGCTTTTCAAAACGGAATGTTACATTAAGTCTCTTCAAAATACAGCCCAAGCAAATTCTTTAGGATAATACTCTCCACTCCCACTTTCCAAAACAAGCCAGAATATATTTTTTGAACTAAAACAACCCCAGGGTCGGAATTTAACGGTCGGTACACAGATGACGTATGTCCAGCGATATAACGTAACGAGTAACGAATCTCCCGATAACAATGTTGAGTGAGAAGAAGAGAATAGTTCGATTTATCGCTGTCGAGCCACGTTTATAATAATGAACAAGGCCTTAATTAACCATCCAAAACAGAAAATATAAATATTGAAAGGTTCTTAGACAAATTTTTGGAATGACAAAAATGACAAAAAGCTGAAAAACACACTAACGTGATCATCCTAACTCCAATTCAGGCTGGGTGTTTTCCTTCCATTTCAGAATAGTCTTCAAATGTGGGGCGAAATATAATCAAAATGATATTTTCTCTCAGATGCCTCTCTGAGCACCCGATGTGTCAAATTATTAGTGTAAAATTTAATTTTCTAGAATATGCGGACTGTGCAAGCTGACATCGACGAAGTAATATAGTCGGTATTTCGAGCCAAGATTGTACTATTTCAAAATGGCGGGAAAACCATGCACAAGAACTGTATCTTTCTTTTATATGAAATTATCTTCCTCTGTTAGTTCTGTGTATCAGATTTTTCTTCCTTCAGTTGAGCGAACAGGCCGAATATAATCCGATGATCTTTTTTAAAAAGTTTCAATAAAGCAAACGTTTGATGCGGCAGACATTTTGATTATCAATTTACCAAACATTCTCAAATGAATCCCCACTAAATATACCAGCTAGTTATAAATGCGATTCATTTAATTGCGCTAAAAGACATGAAGTGAAAAATTAATAACATGGGCGATTTGCAAGCATAATAAAAATACAAATACCCACCAAAATATAGACTTCCTAGGATCAAAGTTATCGCTATTGATACGTAGGACACCAGTAAGGCTGCCCTCAGCCAGGCTCCAGAAATGTCGGTGTTAACTTTATCCAGTTCACGGAACATCCCATCTGCAAAGATACAAACATGATCAGTTATTCTTTTGTGCAAATACTCACGCGGGGCAGTCTATGCACATCACGGACATGAGCAAAACTGTAAAAGTATTATCGAAAAAATCCTAAAAAGATAATAATCTTGCGATGAACGCTCGATAGCAAAAGTTTCAAGCAGGCTTGGCGGGTTTCTAAATAGCAGGGCGTCTTTCAAAACCCAACAAGATGCTGTCTGCAGTCTGTTCGATAGAAGTCAAATTTTAAAGTTACAAGATTAAAAATAAACACGCAATGTTTGCATCCATCTACCGACCTTGCTCGGCACAGCGATTAGCTCTCCTCTGTCGCTCCAAATCAAAAAGCCGAGATACATTGTGGAATTGAATGTCGCACTCCTCGTCAAGCGCCGTGTTGCTTTGAAGCATGCTCAACGATGTTTGTTATTTTTCAATTCCCAAGCGTGACTACACCGCTAGCTTCAAACCGCTTTCAAGCACCGAACGCATTTTAGTTTCTTCGTTTAAATGGACGAGGCTATATCTGACAGATCCATAAACATGATTATGGTGAGTTGTACTCATAACGTTTTCCAATTCCCGATTATTTTTTAAAAAACAGACTGTCCTTCAACCCGTGGTTTTAAGTTTCAATCCAAACAGGTGGAAACACACGAATTAAAACGTGGACCATCATCAATAAATGATAAATTCTCTAATAAATTCCCTAATTTCGCGGGAGCCACACGGAGCTTTTTCATACATTTATTCGCATTAATTCAAAACTATGTTTTTGTTTTGGGAAGTCCGTTTAATTACGCGCGATTCTCCCCTTTGAAATGCAAATTTTAGCAGGGATAACAATGCTGTAGGCTAATGTATTTGGATATTCAAGCCCTTTAGGCAGCTTCGTCCATTAGCACTATTGCTTCTGCTAATAGCATTCTAAATACAATGGACAGAGGAGTGCAGATGCCATTTAGATCATTTCAGGGACGGAAAGCTATCTAAGTTGTTTGTTTGTTATATTGTCCTTTATATCTCGATAAACGCTGGGGTCAGAAGAAACAAAATTATAACAAATAATAGACAAAATTGCCTCATAGTTGCCAGGACGTCGACAGCTACCGCCTAAAAGGCGGTTTTTTGTTGGGAATCAATAATAGAAACATTCGGTGCTTTAAATTCAACATTGCAGTCTACATCAAACAATCTTTATGCCTCAAACTTCAAGAAAAGTAAATTGAATTTCTACCACACTCTGTGATAACACATCGTGTAGGTCTAAAAGCCTGGCCAATATAGGATATTTATTCAAATCAGGCAATACTCCCCATGAAGACCTGATGTGCAGGCAATATTGCCAAATGTCATGCACGTGCTGCGATTTATGGAAAGGGTCTGTCTGATTGTATCAAGCCGATAAAAGCTTTACGTAACTTAAAAACGTTTTCATATTTTGCCTGCTTTGAACATTCGTCACCGTAGAAACGTAAAAAGACGTAAAAAAGAAAAAAATACGTTAAACCTGGTGGTACTAAAGATAATTGCAAATTGTTCTTTTTTTTTAATATATATCAGCATTTGAATTTTATTTCAATTATCACTCAAGAATTGAGCTCAGGTTAAAAGAAACTTGGGGAATAAAAATGAAACTTTTAATTTCAGTAAATGCAAGTAAATTAAACACCGTCTTCGTAATAATTTTCTAAGCGGAAAGCTTTTCCCTCAAGGCTGGTTTTCACAGGCGCATAGGCATAAGCACAAGTATAGCAAGTGAACACATCAGAGCATAAGCTTAACGATTACGCAAGCGCAGAATAATCGGGATTTCCTTACTCGAGGTTATCGCGTGGCTTGGGGACGAGAATGATTACCAGCCCTCCTCAATTGTTAAACAATATGGCGGAGTTCGCCATGTTGTTTTGCGATATTTTAGCAGAAGTCGGTGGGTGTCAAAGTAAATTACGATTAGTAAATTAATATGCTTGTTACACGCGTCCCTTCTGCCACAACAATCTGGCGGATGATCTTGGATTTTATTGATAGCTTATTTTTCGGATGAAATTAAGAAGGGAAATTTGTATCCGATTCGGCAACACGATCCAGTACTTACCAACCTTGTTTCTCCAAACACATTTTAGCTTCCCAGGGGATAACTAACAGCCGTAGCAGACAAAAATCATTTAAACCAATTTCTATGTCTTGCTAATGGTGTTCAGAGTTTAATTAGTATCTTCTTCATCATGAAAACGGAAGATACATGAGAGAACTCTTATGGAAATAACCTTTTATCTCTCCTAAAGGAAGTTAGACGGTATAATCTCAAAAAGCGCTACTTTTCAGAATAATGCGTTTCTCAGCTAAAGCAGTTTAATCATAACAAGAAAAATAATATCACCAGTTCGTGGAGATATCAACCACCAACTGTGCCAACAACATATTTCCTGTGATATCTAGTTGCCTTAACAACACTGCTAGAGACGAAATAGCGAATAAATATTGAACAGAGAGCGAAAACATAGACAATACTTAAATTCTACGTTTACTGTTTCAGTATTTTTCCCTTGTCTTCGATTTTTTAACGCTTTTTACTGGCACTATTGTTTTCTTTGATAAGAAAACAGTAATTTTTCATCAGGACATTCGAGTGAACAAAAAAGATTTTACAGTTGTAAAGTGTTTTTTAAATGATGGATAAACGAGCGATCTTAACGGGTGGGGAGAGTAATTACATATTTTTGCCACCAGAAAGCGTAATAAAATGCGAAAATTAAATAGCAAAAACCGAATAATAAAAACTATTCAAAACAACTGCCCTCACGACAAACCCTTCCAGTCGTTCTGGAAATTTTAAAAGCTGTAGAATAACGCACCAACATTATTTATTTTTTCAATGGCAGTTTTGCTATTCCTCCACTCGTTTCCCTTTAATCTATACATTTTATTTTTCTTCAGATCCAAAAGGTATTTAATCTGACGGTTAAAGTGTGCTTTTGTGACGGCTATCCTCAGTTTTAAATGACCTTGGGCTGTCAGTTGTTGGAAATCAGTGTATTCCGTCCACAGTGACTCGCAAATCGCGGAGTACGACGAATCAAGTGAATCATACTGAGGACATCATTACTCCCAGATTTGGCCAAAGAATAAATTTTGCATTTATTCGCTTTTTGAAAAAAACAAACAATGAATTGTACTCGACGTAGAGACAAGTAAATTAGTTATGTTCAATCTTCATTGCAGCCTTTTTGGTCTTACCCCTTAGATTAATCATGCTTTCAAACGTTATCAGGTATTTAAAATGTTGTCTAAAAGACGAATCCCTTTTACTTGATGGATCTCGGTTGAAAGATGTTCTATGGAAAGAGAAATCAAACTGTTTTTTTTTGTTGTTGTTGAGATCTTCATTTTAAAATTTTTTGCGATTCCAAGCGCGCAACGGTTTAACTCAGAAAACGCGATCCCTTCGTAGTGGAAAACTTGAATTTCCAAGATTTAGTGATTTCTGTAAGGTCGCTTGCTTCAGTCATACTTGATCTGGAATTTCGGCTTAATTTCCGTTTACAACGACCACAAAAAGATCAACCTTGGTTTGAGTTTTGAATAATGATTCAATAAAACATAAACGAACTAACGCTCAACTGACTTCGTTTGACAATCAGTCATTACAGATTTGTACCACAAGAATACAATCACAGTTCGTAGAGAGTCGTTCAACCTCAAAAGGAACTAGTGATCCACATCTAAACACAACGGCGGCATCAAAAAAAACATTAATCATTTACAATGCTCTATAAAAGAGCACATTTTAAAAATTTTGTAATATACCTGCGTTGAAAGAACCGTACTCACCAATTTAGCCTCGAAGGCGCAGTCGAGTTCTCAGTGCTCTTTATCTGTTATGCAATATAGTAGGAAATCTATATATCTGCCTGCTAGGGAGCTGTTGTCATCTTTACTATTGACTGAGATGACTCAACAAACAGTGACATCTGTACATATAAAAGATTCAGATCTCCAGTGTCAAATGAATATTAATTTTGTTAATTACTGTTACACAAAATAACATTGTGTGTTTATTTGATGTTATCATTGGTGAATTTCTTTTTCCCACAGAGGTATATAACTCATTTAGAAGTTTCGAGAATTAACGTCACAGTTAGAGTGAATGGATAAAAAATATTAACTTCTTTTCATTCAAGAAGGCGAAAACAAGTAATTTATGATTATAAACCGCTTACAAGGTGTTTTTGAACAACCTCGGTCGCAATTCAAGCCTGTTATAAAATCTTTCACGTGCCGAATGAGTTGGATTTGCATGAAAATGAACATGCAATGAAACTATAAAAAAAACAGAATTAATTTACACCAACCATATTGACATCAACTTTTCATTTGAGAATGAAAAAGAGGTAATTTTCAGGCCATTTCCAACCTCTGTCTCTATCCAAGCCTGGTGCAAAATCTTTTATGTGAGAATGCGCTTAATTTGCTTGAAAATAAATATGGAAAAAGACCAATTACAAGTTTCAATTTACACCAGGCCCAAGTTAACATAAGCAAAATGCAATTCATAAATGCCCATTAAATTGACCTTCCATGTAGACAGTTCCTGATAAGAAGAAATCTGAAGCTCGAAATGTAGCTCAGTTGTTACGATAGTTTTCACTTGAACGTCGAAAGTAGTTCCTATTTGCTACTTCGCTAGCGATTGGCTAAGCCAATCAATCACAAGTATCACGATAACCAAAACCAGTCGTGACTCGCGCGTTCGCACACGTTTTCCCGCGCTTCGCGTCAGCTACAGGTATTTGCTTCAAGTTTTGATTGGTTCATTAGATTGTCTATGTCCCCTGTGATTGGCCAGAATGATTACTTTGGTTTTGGTTTTATTGAGACACTCAATGCAAAACCGCTTCAGTAATAAATTCTCAAGTCCGAACAAAAGTCAAAGTCATTACGCCTGGCAAAGACACCTGGTCAACGGGCGCGTCTGACTTCGTCGACTTTGAGTAACACAGCAAGTTATTAATTAGAAATCGAAGCAAAAGACATGCGGCCCGCGCGCTGCCCATAAGGCAAGTCACGTGTGGTGTTGGTTCTGCCCCTGATTGGTTGAAAACCAGTCTTTTTCCCGTGATTGGCTGGTTATAGAACGTTTTAACATGACGTCACGGCAACCATATTGGTGTTCCGAAGAAAAATATACACGGCGGCCACGTTGGCGTACCAAACCAGTCTTGTGGGAGCTGAACTTTTTTCTTATATAAACACTTTGTTTTGCTCCAATAAATTAGCATGGCTGCTAGCTGCTGCTGGCCGCATGAGTAGAAACGCTCTACAGAACCCTTTGAGTGTGCTGTTTGAAGTCATTCTTGAATTCGATCAATCCTGCGCAACTGAACCAAATAAATTCCAACAACAACTGTAAATGTATTTACATGATTATATTAATTTATTCGTCAATGGAAATCCGCTGAAACTCGTATTAGTTTTTGCCTGATGTGAATAAAATTTTAATTCCACATGAAGGCCATTCGGGTAGAATTACTTTGATTTCATAATCACTTCAGACCCCACGAACCCTCGCGGAATCAAATTGTTATGTTGAGTGATATTCAATGCCTCGGAGAGTAGGTCAACACTGTTGCAAAAAGGAACATGGCACTCAAAACTCGTCCACACTAAGCTGGAGAAAATTAAAAACACAGAAGTCATCGGTCATTTTGGATCCGTGTTCGAGGAAAACTGGGACGGAGAAATCACATGATTATCGCGACGCTATCGTTTTCGAAAAGCTCCGTTTTCAAAATGTTTTCCGTCCACATTAAAACGCAAACACGGCGTTTTCAAATTCCTCCGGTTTGAAGAGCGTTTACGAAAAGCTCCGTTTTCGTGATGGTTAGCGTGGACCGTAGGCCTTACTGTAGAATCAAAGCTGTGTTTTAAAATTTCTGCGACGTAGTGTGAACGGAGCCTTATATGAAGTCTGCCAATGCACCCAAACTGTCTGTCAATGTAGTAAACACCACCGGGTCAATGCAGGAACAAAGCAAATATAGAAAATACTGATGATATTGATTTCCACTCCTTTGAAAGCTAAAACTCATTTATTATTCCAAAGGCTTTGTTGTTTGAGCAGGTGCACCACACCACAGCTCATCAAACTTTATCACTTCACTGACATACGCTGTTTTGCCATTGTTTTTTTTTGCTTATAATAGAGCCTTCACCTTATTTCTATTTAGAAAAACTCTCTCCAAACAGGGTCAATTGATTTCACACAAAAAAAAATTATTTGGCAAATTGTCTCTTAAATTTCTTCTTTATTTCTTCTTCTTTCCAAACATATATGCCCTCGAACATGTCTAATGACATGAAAACTTCTTTCGGCCTTATCAGTTTTCGGTCACGTTCCATTTACTCACCAATCTTTACAAATCCGCCTTTCCAGTAAAAAAACACCCTCCAAATGTATAGCATCTAATGTTCTTATTAGTAACGTCTTGAACCCCAAAGAGACCGTTGTGGCCAGCCAAAATATTCTACACAATAAAGCCATGTGCTGTTTATAGAGTAGCTTTGCTGTACGAAGCTCTATGTAGTCTTTGGAGTTTTACTTTACTATACACCGCACTTATAATCATGATAGATGAGACTAGACGAGAAGATAACGGCCAACTAGATTCATGTATTTTACTGGTAAACAAATTGACTAATCAGATATGTAAGGAGGAAATTAAAATTTCCTGCAGCGACGAGCAAAGTTGTTAAATGACCTTAATCTAGGTTGGTATTATGAAGTGAAAAACAAACCCAACTGGACATTTTCGTGTCTATACATTAACATGCCAAAGTCAGATACAAGGAATAATTATATGACTACAGCCGCTACATGTTCTACATTGTTTTTCGTTTCAGTTGTTTATTGTCATCATAAACACCCTTAATATCTAGGGAGAGAATGAAATCTTGCACCGGTATTGTCTCAGTCAATTTTTTTTCTGCCACTGCCTTGCTTGCTAAAGACAACTTCTTTCGCCATGTTTCTTTGCGAGACAGTTTTATAATACAAAAGGTTCTTTCGTTAGAGAACAGTATGGAAGGAATTGTTAAGTTAGGAACTATTATCTTCCTACAGATAATTAATTAATAAAGTGTATTATCGTTTGTCTCACGATGTAGTCACTTGAGATGTAGATCGCGACGTTTCGACTGCTTACTGCTAGTCTTCTTCAGGCGATAAGGTCGACTGATTGCACGGTATCAT
>Ga0126339_10001930_pt1 | contig 14578 bp, 11 predicted proteins | sample OrbTmetagenome_2_FD_92532 | JGI IMG/M metagenome (GOLD analysis project Ga0126339, IMG submission 92532) | Coral microbial communities from Petempiche,Puerto Morelos, Mexico - Orbicella T R C metagenome | ecosystem: Host-associated > Invertebrates > Cnidaria > Coral | place: Petempiche,Puerto... | reverse complement strand
GCTCGCCCTGAACGTCCTCCGCCGCTCACGGCCAGATATCTCCGTCCGTCGAAAACGCAAGCGCTGTGGTTGGACCAACGACTTCGCCAGAACCATCATCGGCCAAATGCGATAGCCCTGATGAACGCCGCGCCCGCCATTGATCGGTATCAAGGGATGCGGCATGCTCCGCCGCTTCCTGTTGTTCCTCCTGATACCTGGACACCATGACCACCGAGCTTCCGACGCCGCCCAAGCCGCTGCCCCCCAAGGTCCCCAAGGTCCCGGAGATCCCCGCCGATCTGCCGATTCCCGTTCCGCCGCCGGAGGCCAGGAAACGTGCCCGCGCCCTGATGATCCAGGGCACCAGTTCCGACGTGGGCAAGAGCCTGCTGGTGGCCGGATTGTGCCGCGCCTTCACCCGGCGCGGCCTGGACGTGCGCCCCTTCAAGGCGCAGAACATGAGCAACAACGCCGCCGTGGCCGTGGACAGCGACGCGCCGCCCAATCCGGACGGCACCTATCCTCATGGCGAGATCGGCCGCGCGCAGGCGCTGCAGGCCCGTGCCTGCCGGCAAGCCCCGTCCATCGACATGAACCCGGTGCTCCTCAAGCCGCAGACCGAGATCGGCGCCCAGGTGGTGCTGCGTGGCCGGGTGCTGGGCAACTGCCCGGCCAAGGTCTATCACCGCATGCGGCATGCTCTCATGCCGGCGGTCCTGGGCAGCCTGGAAAAGCTGCGCGCCGATGCCGACCTGGTGATCGTCGAGGGCGCGGGCAGCGGTGCCGAGGTCTACCTGCGGGACTCGGACATCACCAACATGCGGCTGGCGGAGATGGCCGATCTGCCGGTGGTGTTTCTGTCGGATATCGATCGCGGCGGCACCATGGGCGCCCTGGTGGGCACCCAGGCGCTACTGCGGCCGGAGGACAACGCCCGAGTCCACGGCTATCTGATCAACAAGTTCCGGGGTGACTTCTCGATCTTCGAACCCGCCTGCGAAACCATCAGCGCCCGCACCGGCTGGCCGTTCCTGGGGGTGGTGCGCTGGTTCGAGGGCGGCGATCGGCTGCCCGCCGAGGACTCCCTCGCCCTCGAGCGCCCCGCCGAACCCGGCAACGGCAACCTGAAGGTGGCGGTGCCGCGCCTGTCGCGCATCGCCAACTTCGACGACATCGACCCCTTGGCCATGGAACCCGGCGTCTCCGTGTCCTGGGTGCAACCGGGCCAGCCGATCCCGCGCGATACCGACGTCGTGATCCTGCCCGGATCCAAGGCCACCCGAACCGACCTGGATGTGATGCGCCGCGAGGGCTGGGATATCGACATCCTGGCCCATGCCCGCGCGGGCGGCCGGGTGGTGGGCCTGTGCGCCGGCTACCAGATGCTCGGCCGCGTGGTGCGCGACCCACAGGGAATCGAGGGACCGCCCGGCGAGACCCCGGGCCTGGGTCTGCTGGACGTCGAAACCGAGATCGGCGGCGACAAGCGGTTGATCGACCTGGACATGGTCGACCAGGCCAGCGGCTGCCGCGTGGCCGGCTACGAGATGCACATGGGTCGCACCGTGGGACCGGGGCTGGAGCGGCCCTGGCTGATGCTCGACGACGACTCGAGGACGCAGCCCCGCCCCGAGGGCGCGGTGTCCGCCAACGGCTGCGTGATGGGCGCCTATATCCACGGCCTGTTCGGGTCGGACCCCTTCCGGGCCCATTGGATCACCCGCATGGGCGGTCAGGCGGCCCGGTTGAACTACGAATCCCGGGTGGAAGACGCCTTGGATGACCTGGCCGAGCACCTCGAGACGTATCTTGACCTGGATAGGTTGCTCGCGCTCGCCTATTAGGATCCGCGTGCCCTCGAGGCGAGGCATGGATACGGACGCCCATGGAGGCCACTGGTCCCCTGGCAACCCGCATAATTGCGATTGCCTCTCAAAGTTAAGGGGATACAGTGGCTCCGGTCCTGATCATCACGGAGCGGTCCCATGTCCCGCGCATCCCTGCCCTGCCCCACCGTCGGCCACTTCGATCATCGCTTCGGCCGGCTTGATGCCCGCCCGCGGGAGCGTCGCGTCAGGCTGGTGACCCTGATCACCCTGGTGGTGATGGTCTTGGAGATCGTGGCCGGTTTGCTGACCGGGTCCATGGCGCTGTTGGCCGACGGCGTGCACATGGGCACCCATGCCTTGGCGCTGGGGCTGGCCGCCGCCGCCTATGTGTTCGCGCGCCGGCACGCCGATGATCGCAGGTTCAGCCTGGGCACCGGCAAGACAAGCGATCTGGCCGGCTTTGCCAGCGCCTTGATGCTGGGGTTCACGGCGCTGCTGATGATGGGTCACGCCATCGAGCGTCTGGTGAACCCGGAAACCATCCGTTATGGCGAGGCCATCCTGGTTGCCGTGGTCGGCTTGGTGGTGAACGTCGTGTCGGCGGTCGCCCTGACCGGCGGGCATGAGCATGTCGGTCACCGGCATGACCATGGACACGCGCATGCGCAAAGCCATGGACACAGCCACGCCCACGACAACAACCTCCGCGCCGCCCTGATGCATGTGATCGCCGACGCGCTGACGTCGGTCGGCGCCATTGTCGCCCTGATCGCCGCCTGGGCCTATGGCTGGCGGTGGCTGGACCCGGCGGTGGCCATGGTGGCGGCGGTTGTGATCCTGGCCTGGGCCTATGGCCTGGTACGGGACACCGGCCGCGTGCTGCTGGATACCGAGGCCCCGGACAGCCTGCGCCGCCAGGTGGTCGGTTGTCTGGAGGCGGACGGCGACAGCCGCGTCGAGGATCTGCACATGTGGTCGGTGGGCTCCGGCGCGGTGATGCTGGTGGCCTCAGTGATCACGCACGGGGATCGCCAGCCCGACGACTACAAGGACGTCCTTCCCGAGGGCACGGGCATCTGCCATCCGATCATCGAAGTGCGCCGCTGCCACGCCTGCGACACATGACGCCTTCCGGCCAATCCTAGGCGATTTGCACCTTTTCGCCTACGAATCAAGGGGTGACAGCCTTCCAGGTGCAGGGCCACGTCATTGCAAGCCCGCATCTTTTGATGCGGGCGAAGCAATCCAGCGCGGAAGACAGTGCCCTTTGCCCTGGATTGCTTCGGAGCCAAAGCTCCTCGCAATGACGGGGAAGTACAGGCTCGCGCCATGCAAACGAAAAAATGTAAACTTGATAGCCAGCCAACCCAGGGGCCCTGATCCAGACAAAAGATGCCATTCGCGCTCTTTTGTCTGGATCGAAAGCCGCATGGTAACCGGTCAAGGTTACATACCGCTGGCTTTATTTCTTCTTCTTTTTCTTGTCCTTGTCACTTTTGTTCTTTTTGTCCTTCTCCTTGTCGTCCCCATCCTGATCGTCATCATCGCCGCCGGACGCGGTCTCCGCGCCGCTCTCGATCAGGTCCGTCACCAGCCGGTCCAGCAGGCGCACGCCGAAGCCTGTCCCGCCCTTGGGCACCGTCGCCGCGTCCTTCTTGGACCAGGTGACCCCGGCGATGTCGAGATGCGCCCAGGGAGTCTTGTCGGTGATGAAGCGCTGCAGGAACTGGGCGGCGGTGATGGACCCGGCCTCGCGGTTGCCCACGTTCTTCATGTCGGCGATGTCGGAGCGGATGATCTTGTCGTAGGCGTCCCCCAGCGGCAGGCGCCAGACCTTCTCGCCCTCCGCCTGGCCCGCGTCGGTGAGGGCCTGGGCCAAGTCGTCGTCATTGGTGAACAGACCGGCATACTCGCTGCCCAGGCTGATAATGATCGCCCCGGTCAGGGTGGCCAGGTCGACGATATGGCTGGGCTTGAAGCGATCCTGCGCGTACCACAGCACGTCGGCCAGCACGAGCCGCCCCTCGGCGTCGGTGTTGATGACCTCGATGGTCTGGCCGGAGGCCGAGGTCACCACGTCCCCGGGGCGCTGGGCTGTGCCCGAGGGCATGTTCTCGACCAGCCCGCAGAGTCCGACCACGTTGGCCTTGGCCTTGCGGCCGGCCAGGGCCTTAAGCGTGCCGGCCACCACCCCGGCCCCGCCCATGTCCCACTTCATGTCCTCCATGTTGGCGGCCGGCTTGATGCTGATGCCGCCGGTATCGAACGTCACGCCCTTGCCCACCAGGGCCAGCGGGGGGGCCTTCTTATCCTCGGCGCCCCGGTAGTCGAGCACCAGCAGACGCGGCGGCCGCGCCGAGCCCTGGGCCACGCCCAACAACGCCCCCATGCCCAGCTTGCGCATCTTGGCTTCGTCCAGGACGTCGACGGAAACGCCCAGGTCCTCCAGGTCGCGCACGGTCTCGACGAAGCTTTCAGGATAGATGACGTTGGCCGGCTCGCTCACCAGGTCGCGGGTGAGGCAGACGCCCCCGGCCACCGCGTCCAGCGGCGCGAAGGCCGCCTCGGCCTCGGCCGGATCGTCACACAGGACGGTGACGGTCGTGAGCGCCGGCTTCTCCTCGGGCTTCTCCTTGGTGCGGTACTTGTCGAAGCGATAGGCCCGCAGGCGTGCGCCCAGGGCCGCGCGCGCGGCGGCGGCGGCGCCGTCCAGGTCCATGCCCTCGGGTTGATCGACCGCGAGGGCGGCGGTTTCATCCCCCTGACCACCCAGACACGCGATGGCGGCCCCGCCCACGGTCTCCAACACCGCCGCATCGATCTTTTCGGCCGGCCCCCATCCGACCAGCACGATGCGGTCCAGGGTCACGCCATGAGGCGCGGGAACCACCAGGATCTCGCCCTTCTCGCCCTTGAAGCGCGCATGCTCCATGGCGCGGCGCAACTGGCCCCCTGTCAGGTCATCCAGTTCGGTGGCGGTGGGACCGGGGACCTTGCCCTCGAGGACACCCACCACCAGGGCTCCGGTATCCGGTATGGCGAGCTTGCCGAACGCAATCTTCATGAGGCTCTCTCTCGTGACTTCGGAGGCGGACCAAGCGAAACAGGGCCATCCCGCGTCGACGGCCCCGCGACCAGGGGCTGACCATCGGGCACCGCGTACGCCGCGCGTGCGTGACGATCAGGCGTGAAGCTTACAAGGGCATGAAGGCACGGGGAAGGCCCGGTTCAAGGGCTTGTAACCGACCGACGGGCGCCCCATCAGACGCGTTGGACACGCGGTTCGAGGGCCGCCGTGTGTCAGAGCAACGGCCGTACACGCCGTAGCGCGGCCTCGGTGGTGTCGCGATCGTGCACCAGGGCGATGCGCAGGTAAGGCGCGCCTGTGTTGCGCCCCTCGGCATCGGCCCGGCCCAGATAGCCGCCGGGCACCGCGCGCACGCCCGCCTTGGCCCAGAGGCGCCGAGCCGTCCCCTCGCCGTCGCCCACCCGCAGCCACAGGAAGAACCCGGCTTCGGGCCGCGCGAACCCAGGGTGATTGCCCAGCACCGCCTCGGCCACCTCCACGTTGGCCCGATAGTAGGCGCGGTTGGCGGCCACATGGGCGTCATCGTCCCACAGCCGCGCCGCCACCGCCTGCGACGGCAGCGGCACGAACACCGCGCCATAGTCCCGCAGCCGCAGGAACGGCCGGATCACCGCCGGGTCGCCCGCGCAGAAGCCGGCGCGCAGGCCGGGCACACTGGAGCGCTTTGACAGGGAGTGCACGACCACCACCTTGTCCAGGGTGCCATCGAGCGCCAGCGCCGCCTGCGCGGCGCTGGGTGGCGGGTCCCCGAAGTACAGGTCCGCGTAGCACTCATCCGCCACCACGACGACATCATGCTCTCGGGCCAGGGTGATCAGCCGCGTGAGATAATCCAGGCCGGCCACCGTCCCCGCCGGGTTGGTGGGAGAGCACACGTACATCAGGCTGGTTCGTGCCCACAGGTCCGGGGACACGGCGTCCAGGTCCGGCAGGTGATGGGTCTCGGCATCGGTGGGCAGGAACACGGGCTCCGCCCCCGCCGCCAGGGCGGCGCCGGCATAGGTGTGGTAGAAGGGCGTGGGGATCAATACCGCGGGGCGCGGCGTCCGGCCTGGATCGGTCACCACCTGGGGCAGCAGGAACAGGCCCTCCCGGGTCCCGGCGAGCGGCGCGATGGATTGGCCCGGACATACCAGCCCCTCGGGAAGGCCGAAACGCCGCCCCAGCCAGCCGATCATCGCCGCGTTCAGGGCCTCCGTCCCGCCCATGGGGGCGTACTTGCCCCACAGGTGCGCGTTTTCGGCCAAGGTCTCGCCAACCAGCGCCGGATAGCCGTTGCAGGGTTCGCCCACCGCCATGGACAGAGGCTCGACACCCTCCGGCGGGGACACCGTGTCAAGCAGGGCACGCAGCTTGACGAAAGGGCTGTCGGGCAACAGGTCGAGTGCGGGGTTGAGCATGAGAGGAGTCCGGACATGCGGGGGGCGGGCGGCAGGCCGCGCCACTCTCCGTCAGCGCGGCGCCCATGTCCATGCCCGGCCGCGCCTCCGTTTCCCGTCAGGCCGAGCCCTCCGGCCCGGCGTCCTCATTCTCGTCCCGCCAGTGCCCGTCCAGGTGCCGCCGCGCCCGGGCCTCGGCCAGATCGTCGCGCGCCGTCTCCGCCTTGGTGCGGCCATAGCGTACCCGGTTGGCGGCCGCTTCGGTTGCCGCCTGGTCGCGCGTCCGCGCCTTTCGGGCGCGGCGCAGGTTGATGATCTCGGTCATGCCGTCGCTCCGTGACCCCAAAGCTGGAAGGGGCGCTTGATCCGGGCGCCGTTTGCCCGCAAGGTGCCTCCGCTCGGCGCGGGCGGTCCTTGGCCCTTCCGCCCGATCTCCCCATGTCTCCAACGGCCGGGCCGGCGCACCCCGGACCGTCGCCGCGAAGGATCGTCCCATGCCCGAGATGACCGATCGCCTCGTTCAACATGTGCAGGGCCTGGTGCCCTTCGTCAACACCCTGGCCGATCAGGCGCGGCCAGCATCGCTGGCGCATTTCCGGTCTCCGGCGCTGAATATCGAGACCAAGGACGACCTGTCGCCGGTGACCCGGGCCGATCGCGAGACCGAGGCGGTGTTGCGCGATCTCATCAGCCGGCGGTTCCCGGATCACGGTATCTTTGGCGAGGAAACCGGTCAGACCGAGGTGGATCGCGAGTTCGTGTGGGTGCTGGATCCCATCGACGGCACGCGCGCCTTCGTCTGCGGCTCCCCACTCTGGGGGACCTTGATCGCCCTCGCCTGGCGGGGCTGGCCGGTGCTGGGGGTGATCGACGCCCCCGCCCTGGGTGAGCGCTGGGTGGGCTGCGTCGGCCTGCCGACCACCCGCGACGGCCAAGTCTGCCGCACCCGGGCCGTGTCGTCGCTGGATCGCGCCCGGCTGTATACCTCTACCCCCGATCTGTTCCACGGCAAGGATCGGGAGCGCTTCGACGCCCTCAGCGCCCAGGTGGCCGACCGCCGGTTCGGTGGTGATTGCTACAGCTATGGCCTGCTCGCCAGCGGCTGGATCGACTTGGTGGTGGATCCGGAGATGCAGCCTTACGACTACATGGCCCTGGTGCCCGTGGTGGAGGGAGCCGGGGGCCGGGTGACCGACCGGCAAGGCCGCGCCCTCTGCCTGAACAGCGATGGCTGGGTCCTGGCGGCCGGCGACGCCATCGGCCACGCCGCCGCCGTGGCGGCCCTCGGGGATGTCTCAGAGGAAAACGCTTAAGCCGGCGTTTCCTCTCGACCCCTTGATGGGCCGCCCCATCCGTTCCCGATCTCCGTCTTTTTCCGGCGATGTCGTGTCATCGCCCCGGTCAGGGAGTCGCCCATGCCCCAAGCGCCGCTCCGCGATCAGCTTCACCGCGAGGTGCTGCGCAGCGATGATTCCTATGGGCTGCTGCCTGAGTTCGTCGGCCAGGTTCACGACGCCCTGGAGGCCAGCGACGAGGCGCTCATCCGCGATCTCGTCGAACCCCTGCACCACGCCGACATGGCCGACCTGATCGAAACCCTGGGCGGCGAGGACCGGGCGTTGCTGGTGCGCGCCACCAAGGGGATCTTCAACGCCGACATCCTGCCCGAACTTGACGACGCCGTCCGTGCCGAGGTGGTCGAGGAACTGGGGTACGAGGACTTCGCGGCCTGCCTGCGCGAGGTGGAGTCCGACGACGCCGTCTATCTGGCCGGGCAACTGGACGACGACGAACGGACGGAAGTCCTGGCCAAGCTGCCCACCGAACTGAGGGCCTTGATCGAAACGGCGCTGGCGCTGCCCGAGTATTGCGCCGGCCGCCTGATGCAGCGCGAGTTGGTGGCGGTGCCCAGCTACTGGACCGTGGGCGAGACCATCGACTATCTGCGCTCGGGCGCCCGGCTGCCCGAGGAGTTCTACCAGATCTTCATCGTCGATCCGCGCCACCGCCCGGTGGGCAACGTGCGCCTGTCGGCCCTGTTGCGCTCGCGTCGTCCCGTGCGCCTCAGCGAGATCATGGACCCCAAGGTCACCGAAATCCCCATCACCATGGACCAAGAGGAGGTCGCCTTCCTGTTCCGGCAGAAGGACCTCTTGTCGGCGCCGGTGGTGGACGCCTCGGGGCGCCTTGTGGGCCGGGTCACCGTCGACGACGTGGTCGACGTGATCGACGAAGAGGCCGAGGACGACCTGTTCCGCCTCGCCGGCCTGTCCGAGGGCGACCTGTTCTCGGCCATCAAGGACACCGTCAAGGCCCGGATCGGCTGGCTGATGGTCAACCTGTGCACCGCCGTGCTCGCCTCCCTGGTCATCGGTATCTTCGAGGATACGCTCCAGGCCTTGGTGGCGCTGGCCGTCCTGATGCCCATTGTCGCCTCCATGGGCGGCAACGCCGGCACTCAGACCCTGACCATCGCCGTGCGCGCGCTGGCCACCAAGGAACTGACGTCCGCCAACGCCATGCGCATCGTCGGCAAGGAACTGGTGATCGGCGTGCTCAACGGCCTGATGTTCGCGGTGGTCACGGGCGCCGTGGCCTGGGTGTGGTTCAACGACACCTTGATTGGCGTGGTCATCGGCATCGCCATGATCATCAACATGGTGGCCGCCGCCCTGGCCGGAATCCTGATTCCGTTGGTTCTGGACCGGCTGAAGGTGGACCCGGCCGTGTCCTCGGGCGTGTTTCTCACCACCGTGACCGACGTGGTCGGCTTCTTCGCCTTCCTGGGCCTAGCCGCTGTGTTCATTCTGTAGGGGGACCGCTCGTCCCGTCCCGCTGCCTTCGCCTGACCCGCTGTTCCGCCGAACCGACGGAGTTCCCTCGCATGACCGATGTCCCTCCCCCCTGTTCCGTGAGCCTGCTGGAAGATCTGATCGCCCGCGCCCGCCGGGCCGGCGCCGACGCCGCCGACGCGGTGCTGGTGGACGGCGTCTCCCTGTCGGTGGCCTGGCGTCTGGGCGCCCTGGAGCGGCTGGAACGGGCCGAGGGCGGCGACATCGGCCTGCGCGTGCTGCTCGGCAGTCGCCAGGCCATGGTGTCCAGCGCCGACCGCTCTCCGGCGGCTCTCGATGACTTGGTGGAGCGGGCCGTCACCATCGCCCGCACGGTGCCCGAGGACCCCTATTGCGGTCTGGCCGACCCCTCCCAGATCGTCGCCAATCCACCGGCCATCGATTGCCGCGACCCTCACGAGCCGTCGGCCGAGACCCTGACCGAGATGGTCCGCGCCGCCGAGGACGCCGCCCGCGCCGTGCCCGGCGTGACCAACTCGGAAGGCGCCGAGGCCGGCTGGAGCCTGACCACGGTGATTCAGGCGGCCTCCAACGGCTTTTCCCACGCCTACGACCGCACCGGCGCCTCGCTGGCGGTCAGCGTCATCGCCGGCGGTGATGGCCAGGGCGGCGCGGGCATGGAGCGTGACTACGACTACACCGCCGCCGTGTTCCGCGAGGACCTCCGCGATCCCGCCGAGGTGGGCCGGGTCGCCGGCGACCGGGCGGTGCGCCGCCTGGACTCCCGGCGGCCACGCACCCTCAAGGCACCGGTGGTGTTCGATCCGCGCGTGGCCCGCACCCTGGTGGGGCACCTGTTGGGGGCCATCAATGGCGCCTCCATCGCCCGGGGCACCAGCTTCCTCAAGGACGCCATGGACACCGAGGTGTTCGCCCCGGGCATCACCATCACCGACGACCCGCATCGACCCCGGGGCCTGCGCTCCCGCCCCTGCGACGGCGAGGGACTGGCCACCCGGCCCATGAACCTGATCGACGCCGGCCGCCTAACCACCTGGCTGCTGGACCTGCGCTCGGCCCGGCAACTGGGCCTGACCAGCACCGGGCATGCCACGCGCGGCACCGCCTCGCCGCCGTCCCCCGGTGCCTCCAACGTTTACCTGCGCCCGGGCAGCCTGACCCCGGCGGCCCTGATGGCCGACATCACCGAAGGCCTGTATGTCACCGAACTGGCCGGCCAGGGCGTCAACATGATCACCGGCGACTACTCGCGGGGCGCCGCCGGCTTCTGGATCGAGAACGGGGACCTCACGTATCCCGTCAGCGAGTGCACCATCGCCGGCACGCTGCCGGAAATGTTCCGTGCCCTCACCGCCGCCGACGACCTTGTCTTGCGATACGGCACGGATAGCCCGACTCTGCGGGTGGACGGCATGACGATCGCCGGTGAGTAGTTTTTCTGATATGAAATGATCGTCAGACGGTTTCGGGTGCGCACCCTCCGCCGGGAACCGGTTTGACGGCGCTTTCGCGGGAGCAGCCGCAGATGACCCTGTCCGTCGCCATCCAGATGGACCCCATCGAGAGCATCGACATCGCCGGCGACAGCACCTTCGCGCTGGCCCTGGAGGCGCAGGCGCGCGGCCACCGGCTGTGGCACTACCTGCCTTCGGATTTGAGCTTCCGGGATGGACAGGTGGTGGCCCGCGCCCGGCCCCTGACCGTGCGCCGCCAGGCAGGCGACCATTTCACCGTGGACGCGACGGAGTCCCTGGACCTGGCCACCGTCGACGTGGTGCTGATGCGCCAGGATCCGCCTTTCGACATGGCCTACATCACCGCCACCCACCTTCTGGAGCGGATCCATTCCGACACCCTGGTGGTCAACGATCCGGCCGAGGTGCGCAACGCGCCTGAGAAGCTGTTCGTCTGCCGCTGGCCGGACCTGATGCCGCCCACCCTGATCAGCCGCGATCCGGCCGCCATCCGCACCTTCCGCGCCGAGCACAAGGACATCATCATCAAGCCGTTGTTCGGGAACGGGGGGGCCGGCGTGTTTCACCTGAAGCCCGACGACGAGAACCTCGGGGCGGTTCTGGAGATGTTCAGTGCCGCCTCTCGCGAACCGGTGATGGTGCAACGCTACCTGCCCGAGATCCGCCAGGGCGACAAGCGCATCATCCTGGTCGACGGCGAACCGCTGGGTGCCATCAACCGCATCCCGCCCCAGGGCGAGGCGCGCTCCAACATGCATGTCGGTGGACAGCCGGTGGCCACCGATCTCACCGACCGGGATCGGGCCATCTGCGCCGCCATCGGCCCGACGTTGCGCGCGCGCGGCTTGATCTTCGTGGGGATCGACGTGATCGGCGGTTCCCTGACCGAGATCAACGTCACCTCGCCGACAGGCTTGCAGGAGATCGCTCGCTTTGGCGGACCACGCCTTGAGGGCGCCATCTGGGACGCCATCGAACGACGCCGGACGCGAGGGTAAGCCTGTGTCGTCGGACCTCACTCTAAATCGAAAAATCCAGTGCGTCATCGCGGGCACCACGCACGCCGCGCGCCCGACCCTGGCGGCACAGGTCGTCCAGCGTGACCTGATCAAGATGCCCCTGAAGCACCTGTTCCGCCGCTTCGGCCATGGGGATCACCACCGCCTGCCCGAGCGCCGAAGTGACGTCCCCGCCGGCCCCAGCCGCGACACCTGCGGCCCCCTCGCGCCGGCCGGTGCTCGGCTGGGTCGTGGACTCGCCCTCTCCGTTCCCGCCGACGGCGCGTACGATCTCACCCACGCTGATGCGGCGCCGCTCTCGAGCCAGGCGATAGCCCCCGCGTGGACCGCGCTGGGCGACCAGAACCCCCTGCCGGACAAGCGACTGCAAGCTCTGTTCCAGATATCGGCGCGGCACACCCAGGCGATCGGCGATCTCCGCCCCGCGCACTGGCTGCGCCCCGCCGTGGTAGGCGACATCCAAAACCGCCTCGATGGCCGCCAGATATCGCCGGGGGATTTGAATCATCAACACGCTCCCATGCCACCGGGGGGGTATCGTCTTTTCGAGTCGCCGCGCTGCGGCGCGCCCGCTTCGCGGGACAACCCCATTCGTGACCCGTCCAACCCGGGTCGTCACCGCGCAACCCTCGATATATGAAGGGATCATGTCGCTGAAAAGGGCCGCGACCGCCCTGTGGATTGTGGGGGATCGCCGACCAACATAGGGTGGAGGGACGGGCAGTCGCCCCCCACGAGCATGGCACATCCGCTGGACGGGCACGCGGACGCACACCGCGCACGAGGCTTCGGGCACGCATGGCTCTGAACGGATCAGGACGAACGAACGGCAAGGGCAATGGGGGCGCCAAACCGGCCGCCGATGAACGCGGTGAGGGACCGTTCACCACGCTGAAGGATCGCTACGCGGTCTTCTATGAAAACCCACTGCCGGACCTGAACACCAGCAACGCCACCGCCTTCATCGCCGAGGACAAACGTCAACGCGGACGCCCGATGTTCGCGCTGATCATTACCGGCGGTGTGCCGGCCCGTGTGCAAGTGATGAAGCAGTTGCGTGGCCTCCGTCAGCCGGGACTGATGTCCATGCTGGAGTGGGGCGTTGTGGAGTGGCCCCCGGACGGGGCCATGCGCGTGGCGCTGGTGTATGAGCGCCCGCTCGGTGGCCGGGTCATGAAGAGCCTCTCGGACACCATCACCGCCCTGAACGACCAGCAAAGCGCCAAGCTGGTCCTGCGCCCCTTGGTGACAGCCCTTGGGGAGTTGAACAACTACGGGGTCACGCACCGCGCCATTCGGCCCACCAATCTGTTCTACGCCGACGCCGCGGGCACGCGCATGTGGCTGGGCGATTGCGCCACGACCATGCCGGCCATCGATCAGCCGGCGGTGTTCGAAACCATCGAGATGAGCATGGCCACGCCAGAGGGGCGGGGCGCCGGCGCCTATGCCGACGACTACTATGCCCTGGGCGTCACCCTTCTCATATTGATGATCGGGCGCAATCCGGCCGCCCATATGTCCGAGACCGACCTGTTGAAGCGCAAGCTGCATCAGGGCTCCTACGCCACGCTGGTGGCCGACCAGCGCATCCCACTGAACATGATCGAGGTGCTGCGCGGCCTGCTGGCCGACGACCACGATCAGCGATGGGACTTCGAAACCCTGGACCTGTGGTTCAACGGCCGCCGCATGACGCCGGTTCAGGCGCGCACCATTAATCGAGCGCAACGGGCCTTCGTGTTCATGAACCAGGAGTTCCTGACCACCCGGCACCTGGCGCACGCCATGGCGACCAACTGGGACAAGGCCGCGCCCATGGTTCTGGACGGCAAGTTGGAAATCTGGCTGCGCCGGGGCCTGGAGAACAACCAGCTCGCCGATCAGATGACCATGGCCATTCGCAACGCCACGGCCATCGCCGACCGTTCCAAGCGCGCCATCCACGATGTCGCCCTGGCCAACGTGCTGATCGCGCTGGACCCTCAGGCGCCCATTCGCTACCGCGACTTCCGGGCTCACCTGGACGGTTTCGGCGTGGCCTTGTCGGTCATGATGGCGCGCGGCAACGACACCCGTCCGGTGGTCGACGTAATCTTGCGTGAGATTCCGAAAATGTGGGTGGGGGCGCGGGAGAACTATTCACCGGAACACGTGCAGTTGGATGGGACCTTCAAGGAGCTTCGCGATTTTCTGCAGGATGGCCGCAACATGGGTGCCGGCATTGAGCGCTGCCTCTACGAGATGAACGAGAGTCAGCCCTGTCTGAGTCCGCTGTTCGCCAACGATGTGGTGCTGGACATTCGCGACGTGCTGCCGGCCCTTGATCGCATCGGCGCCAAGATGGACGCCAAGACCAATCCGGTGGATCGCCACGTGGCCGCCTTTGTCGCCGCCCGCTTCCCCAAGGAGATCGGCCCGCAGCTTCTCGCCCTGAACGACACCGACCCCAAGCGCGCCACCCTGGGCATGCTCAGCCTGCTCGCCGTGTTGCAGTGGCGCCTGGGACCGGACTCCCTGCACGGCCTGGCAAGCTGGGTTGGCGGCCTGATGGGACCGATCATCAACAGCTACCAGAGCCGCGAGCGCCGCCGCCGCCTGGAGCGCGAGGTGCCCCGGCTTGTCCGCAAAGGCAGCCTGCCCGAACTTTACAATCTCGTGGACAACGCCGAGGAACGGAAGGCCGATTTCGACGAGTTCCAGCGCGCCCGCGCGGAATGGGCCATGGCCCAGCAACAGATGCGCGCCCTGGAGACCGGTCGCGCCGGCGCCGACCAGAACGCCGAGCGCAACGGCCAGAAGATCGCCGCCACAGCCTCGGTGGGTGTGGCCGTGGCCACCGTTGCCTTCGTGCTGGTCAGCTATCTATTTTAGAGTGAAGCGGGATCAGCTTGGGTCAAGCTGACCCGACTTCACTCTCATTCTATAGGTTTTGAGTATCTTCGAGATCAAGTTGGTCCGTATCGCGACCCAACTTGATCTCGGAATACTCT
>Ga0126339_10001929_pt1 | contig 14584 bp, 12 predicted proteins | sample OrbTmetagenome_2_FD_92532 | JGI IMG/M metagenome (GOLD analysis project Ga0126339, IMG submission 92532) | Coral microbial communities from Petempiche,Puerto Morelos, Mexico - Orbicella T R C metagenome | ecosystem: Host-associated > Invertebrates > Cnidaria > Coral | place: Petempiche,Puerto... | reverse complement strand
TAAATAAGTTTGGAAAGGGCTAGTGCTTTTAGGATGACAATACGGCCATGTAGAGTTAAGTTCCTAGGGTACCACAGGTTAAGTAGGGAAGTCATTGAAGACAATTTCTGTTCAAAGTTCTTTGACCAAACATGACTAAACCGTCTAGTGTGCACTTGCTTTCGATGTCATTTGTTTTCATTCCTCCTGTGAAAAACAAGCCTAACCTGCAAAATGTGTTTACTTCAATGACTCTTTCAATGAACCCCCCAATAACTTGGGGCTATATAATTATATCTGCTGACTTTTGTTTTTTTTTTTGCTAAGTTTTAGTGTATGTTGTGAAACATCGGTTACACAGGATTTTGCCAAGGTAATAAACATAACACACGGAGGATAACCATTTTTCCTTTTCGGTTACATATTAATGACAAACGGAGAAATGTGACTTGCTGGTAATACCTTAGACATCAAAACACCAATGCAACATACCACATTAAATGTCAAGGGTGCTGCATGTGATCTTTTTTATGTATCCATGGGTATTAACCACGGGAAATTACCTCTGAAAATATTGGTCATACTAAATGCAGTTTCCCTTGGTAAAAGGGTCATTTACCAGGGTAAAGAGTTCCATGTAACTGAGCCCTAAGGGAGCGAATTTCCTGGAAACTATAAAATCCAAACATGTTTCTCCTGTAACCGTTTTTTCGTCTGCAGCTTGGGATCTTATAACCAGGACTGTATGGTATCTTTACTCAGCATTCATCACTACAACACGACAAAATGTATGAATATTCACTGTAAAGCTACAGTGCTTGAGGTCACACTTAGCAGTGTACTATGGTAAAAACCCTTAATTATTGTATAAAAAAGGTAAACAAAGTTTACCATGGTAAAACACATTAGCTAACTTTTACACACTTCCCAGATGGTTCCTTGTCACAAGAGTGCTACTCAAATGTCGAGTTAATGACAGAGAGGAATTTTTTAAGTTCCTTTGCACAAGTCTTAACACAACAACTTAATTTTTTGTGACTGCGACATGCATCGTGAACGTGTTTTAGGTTCGATTGTGGCTCTTTTGTTTCTTATCACTGCAATCCGTAAAGCTCAGAGATTTAGATTTCTGGCTCTTTACCTTGTTTTTGAAAGGAGGCAATGTGATCTCACCCGTGCTCTTCTCACGACCAGAATTAAGAGATTACAAGAGCAAAGAAGAAGGAGAGGAGCTTTAGCAAGATCAAGGCAAGTGGCATGGGTATATCCGAGACCGCAAGGGTGGTTTGAAGAAATGCATAGAAATCCGGTCACTTTTTTGTTATGGAAAAACAACTGTAGATTTTCTAAGGAGACATTTCACTACATTTGTCAACTGGTCGGCCCTACCTTTCAAGGCAAAACAAGCGTTTAAGAAAAGCTATTCCTTTGAACAAACGTGTCGATATTACTTTGTGGAGACTGGGAACAGGAAACTTGTACAGAACCACTGGAATAACGTTTGGACAAGGAAAATCTACTGTAATCAAAAGATGCGAGGATTTTATGGAAACATTATTCGTCACAAGAATGGATTTATCAAATTCCCAGAAGATACCAGAGATGTTGCACAGGCTGTAAGAAAAATTGAAGATATCGCTTGCTTTCCAAATGCAGTTGGAGCAATAGACGGTTCCCACATTTCAATTAAAGCACCTCACATTAACCATGAGGACTACTTTAACTGGCAGCAAAACTACTCCATTAATCTTCAAGGTGTAGTGAATGCTGATGGAAAGTTTGATGTTAGCACTGGATGGCCTGGGAGTATTCATGACGTACGAGTTTTGCGACTTAACACACTGTACAGGAAAGCTTAAAATGATGTTATTCTAACTGAACCAGTAAGACATATCAATGGTGTATATGTGAGACCCCTACTGATTGGTGACTCTGCTTACCCTCTGCTACCTTGGCTTCTTGGCCCATATCCTCATTCTAGAAACCTAACTCAGGAGCAATGCAAGTTTAATAAGATCTTAAACAAGGCAAGAGTAATTGTTGAAAGAGCATTTGGCAACTAAAATGGCGATGGCGCTATTTGCTCAAAGCATTAGGAAAAAACATTCCTTAAGTTCCGTTCACAATAATTACCTGCTGCATTTTGGGCAACGTTTGCATTTTACAAGGCGATGAGCTAGATGATAGCAATTATTCAAGCAATGACGACGATGAAGACGATGATAATCCACCTAGTGCCTTTGGACAGGGGTGAATCATTCGGCAAGCAATTACTGCTTTTTTTGCTTCTTGAATATGTATTTGTGTAGCAAATAAAAGTTAAACTAGATTTTATGGTTTTTATGTTATTACATTTCTTGTGCTGGTCGATTAACAAAAAAAACCCTCTCAACACTTAGCATTTTTAATGCTGTATATTTACTATTTCAGCATGGAGTAAAGACATTCCTGAATTATAAAGTCAACTGTAAAGGTAATACTCCTGAGAAACTTATTAAAAGCAAAATTTAAAGCTGAGTATAAATAGCTTGACAAAATTTAGTGCTTGATAAACACAAACTTATAAAATCCAGCAAAACGATTACAAAATCATTATCATATTAGATTTGGTGGGCACTTTCTTTTTTTAGCCGTAGCCTTCTCATACCTGCAACAAGTAACAATTTGCGTCTTTCACAAACTGGAACCGAAAAATGGTACCGAAAAATGGAACCAAACTATCACCACAAAAAAACCTTTTACAGAAGTTTTTTTTTACTTTTTCAAGATATCACCAAGTTCCCAGATTGCAGTAAGAACTAACTCTTGGGTGCGGTTATCTGACTCCATCAGGTGATCAAATAACTGTTTTTTTCTTCCTTGTTCTTCAAGTCCTCAGTTTGCACTTTAATAAGCTCTGCATACACGTCATCATCTTCTTGCTCTTCGTCTAATTTCGCTCTCTTCTCACACTTTTGTGACTGTTTGGATTTGCTCTGGTTTTTGGAATTTGATTGTCCCCTGCCCTTTTTCTTGAAAAATAGGCTTTCTGACTTTTCTAAATACTTGTCAGTTTTGTCATCCTGGTCTTCAACTGGCCTACTTATGCAGAGTGAAATATCAAGGAAAATCGTATTTGTGCCCTGGGGGATTAGTAAAGTCATGTAATTTCTACCGAACATCCAAATCAAAGGAAATTTGAAACAGTAGGTCTTTTCCATGGGTGGCGGGTGGCACGTGGAGGGTAATGGGTGGCGACTAAAGGGTGGTGGGTAACAGGTGGCGGGTAACGGGTGGCGGGTGGAGGGTGGAGGGTAACAGGTGGTGGTGGAGGGTAACGGGTGGTGGGTGGCAGATAACAGGTGGTGGGTAATGGGTGGCGGTTTTTTTTACTGTACGCTCTATTTCTATTTCAAAAGTTCTATTTCCTTTCTAATCATTCCATTCTACAGAAATTTGCAACAAAATCCCTTTAACACTAACAAAACCAGGTAGGAATACCTGAAAATGTCTACAGTAATACTATAATAAACAAATCTGAAACGGTTTTACTCACATAATGAGAAATTCTAAACGTACGCTAACATAAGAGGTGTAACATTCATGGCTATATTGAAAACAATTTGGGCCATCACCTTGGCCCCAAAAGCTCTGTAGAATCTCTACTTTCTTATGTACAATGAGAAGCCTTTTCAAGCGGTTTGAAACCATTGTAAATTGGACTGAGAAACATTTCGATATTTCACGCAGCACTAAAACCCCCAGATCATTCTTTTTTCAGGCTCTAACTCTTACTCGTCAAAAAATAGCTTAAAAGAGCCCTGAAGGACAGCTGTACTGAGGAATATTCAAAATGCCAGACAAATTTAGTCATAAACAGTAAGCGTGGGGTGAAAAAAACAGTCTGCATACGGTGATTGTTTGATGCGAGCTATTATAAACGTGATACAATTTGGTGGAAATTCAAGTGTCTTTAAAGGCAAATAGCACAAGACGTTTAACTCAAAAGGAGCCAAAAGTTATGTACACTGACAACATCAAATGTGTTCTCCAAGTTCCACATCTGTATGGATAATTTAGACCATCACCTGTAGCCAAAACGTTTTCTAGGCTTTTACAGCTGATCTGCTAGAGCTGGAGCTTAAAACTTCATACCAAATTCATGCCATAGAAGCTGTTTATTGGACTCTACCAATCCTCCCTCAGTGGCCTCTTCGATTTCGATGTTGTCGCATGTTGCTAGTGGGGCACATGAACGCAACGGATGGTAATACACTGCCTCTGGAGTTTTTGTGATGCGGATCTTGCTTTCCCCACTTCGCTAATATACACGACACTCCTTATGGCACAAGAAAATATCATGTGGGGCAGGCAGCAATGCGATCCTCGTATTGTGACACATTACGGGGAGGATTTTTCTTTCGCTTGCAGATGCTCTTCCATTCATTGCTTTCTTTCCTGCCCATTTGGAATCGTTGCATGGACCATCCTCTCAACTGGCACTTTGTATGATTCAACATAACTAGAGAGCATGCCAAGGTGATGTGCTACCACCAAGGTATGAGCACAAATTCTGCATTTGTTGTAACATGGGTAGTCGATGCAGGCTAATTTCTTTCCCGCTATCTGGACAGTGTGGGAGAGTGGGCTGGATAAGGATATGACTGTCCTTCAGCTGTCGTCGTTTGGGAAGGAACCAATACCATTCAACTGGACAATTTTGTTTGCATTGGTCCAGGAACCTTTCAGAAATTCTGGGAGACCTGAATCTTTGAAACTCCCGATTACCTCTGTTTGTGTCAGGGGTTCTTCTTTGTTGTCTTCTTCGATATCCTCTGTGATGGATGTTCCAAGTTTGGTAAGGTGTCTCTCCCTCTCTGTCCTGTTCATCCCCAACCAGCTGGAAGCAGTTACAGGTAGATGACAATGTGTCGATGAAAGGTCATAGGGACCTTTTCCTAAAACTGCACACTGAATGTCTCTCCTATTTTGCTGCACAATGTTCCCATAGACAGTTACTGCCTCACTCCACATGCACTTTGGGTCAGGCCTATAATCAGCTCCCTAAACAACCTTCATCTCCTTAACTTTACTTTTGTATACTGCTCTCTTGGACATAATTGTAGAAAAATTCATCCTTCAGCCCAGCTCTTCTACGTACAGGTAACAACATGCCATTCATCATGTCATCCTCTATGTTTCTTCGTCTCGTTCAATCTTGTCCCACTTGCTGGAAACGCTTTCCACTTTAGCCAAGAATTCTTCTGTGGTATCACTGTTGATGATTCCTCTCTCTTTCTTCCGCTCATCTCCAAATACATCTTGTAATAATTCACATTTAATGGAGTTCAAGCCAAGGTCTGCTATCTTTTCCATTATGTTGTCCTCGACGTGTTTCTTGCACAGGAGGAAAATGCTTCCCTCTAATGGTTTAAGAAAGAAGGACTGCACCTTGTCCCTGTCCCCGCCTACAAACACAATTCGTTCCAGTGCGTAACTACTTTCCAGAAGGGTGTGGGCGAAGTAGAGGTAGTCCTTTTGAGTTTTGGTGGTATGAAACATTGCAGGGCCTGGTAGGTTAGCAGGTTCAGCAGTTCTTTTGCTAATTACCTTTTCACTTTGGTACATTGTTGTGGTCACATAAAAATTACCAATATTGAAGGTGGTGTCTATGGACAAGATGCATCTAGAGTTTGGATGGCAGCATTCTCGTATGATGTCATCCACTTGCTCATCAATGAAATACACCACTCTAGGTGCTGGCATCCATGGAAGATTGTGCAGAGCATTATCATTTTTCGAAAGATCTAGTAAACTTGCAAATTTATCCTCATAGGCTTTTTTTTGAGATCGCTGATGAGCATTGATCACTTGCTTGCTATCTCTTGGCAAGTCAACAGACTGCTTGCAGTCAAGTACACCACCTATGTCCACCGAAATTTCATCAAAGATTCGCAAAGGGCCCTTTCGTCCAGAAGCCTCTTTGAGCAGCTTAGCCTTTGTGGATGGTGCCGTAGGGATGAACTGCTTTCCTGAATGAGGATGCTTATGCGGACTTATACGATGTTCTTCTTCAGCAAAGGTGATCTGTATCAAGCCCAAAGGCAGCTCCTCACCATCCCATTGCGTGATAACGGTGGATGTACAATTGAAGTCGTTGCACCTTTTATGGTGCTCAAAGACATTTCTCACCATATACTGTCCTGTCTGAAGCTGTTGTTTTTCCACTTTCGTCCCTTTGGAGAAATGACTTTCAACTACACGGTTGTCATTTATAAGAAAGACACATGCACTTGATCCATGATTTTCAAAGGCCCCTAAATCAGTTACAAGCCAATCTTCACTGTTTTTGAGTTTGGTTCTGTCCACCACAAAAGCAGCATTTTCCAGTACATTGGTTGGCCTGCCGTGACAAATCTTGGAAGAGTCCACGTCAAGGAGCTGAATCCTTTGCTCAAAATTCAATGTATGCTGTCCTTCATAGAGGTGGGGAGGGGTGTCGTCTCCAAAGTGTAAGGTTTCTTCCCAGTAAGGAAGGTTATTTATATAAATGAGAAGTGTGACAATTTACTTACGAGAATAACCATGTATGTCACTATATTTTTGCAGAATTCCGATTTCAGAATCATAAATTTTTGGAACTTTGTGTGCATGCTATTTCTTTTTTTTATTCACTTTCCTAACAATGGAATTACAGTCAAACCTCCATTAAATGGCCAAAGTCCCACAAAAATTGTCAGTTAACAATTGTAAATAAAACCTCTACTCAATGTCCACTTCCTGCCGTCCCAAAGATTTTGTATTGATTTGTACCTCTACCTCCCCAGTGACAGAAAGCTAATGTGAAGAAAAATGACTCTGCCAATTGCGTAGTTCCTACTACGGTGTTTGAGGAGTATCACTAAAACAATCATATGTTTTGATTCTTGTCTTGTCCATGTGATTTGTCAAATGGTTTTTTGATTTCCAAAATTTGTCCGTTTGATTTCTCAAATGGGTTTCAGCAGATTGAAAAGGTCATTGACAGGCCAACACAGACTCCCTTGTGTGGTTTTATGGTAGTGGCACGTAAGCCTTTAAATTTTCGCTCTGTCGAGTATGTCTTTGAGCGATTTACCTTTTTTATGTGATATAATCAGAGGTGTTTTGTACATTATTTTCAACAGTGGCTGATTTTGGATGAGACTCCAATTTTGCATCAGTATTTGTTTCAAGTTTTTTACCCCTGGATGGTATGTTGTCACAAAAGGCATAATTTTGCCTTTAGTTTGTTTGGTTTGTTTTTTGAACGCCAACTGCCGTTCGGTAAAGGAGACCTCTGATATCATTCTTTCAGTTAGGCTTTTTGGATAACCATGTGCTTCAAGTTGTGTTTTAAAGTTACACATGGCCTCCTGGAAATATTTTTCCAGAGTTTGTTCTAAGAAGTCTGATTGCTTCTCCTTTAATAAAGCCTCTCCTAGTAGTAGGGCACGCCAACCACCTACAGTCACATGTGGTGCCGGGATGTATGAAATGCCTCACTTTGTAAATCAAAAGTGTCATTTGACAAATCAAACGTAAAAATTTTGGAAATCAAAAAATCATTTCAGTAATCAAACAGACAAGACAAAAATCAAAACATTTAATTATTTTAGTGATACTCCTTGAACACTGTATCCTACACCTTGACAATACACATAACTTGCATGAAATGTCAACTCGCCATTTGAATGGATTTTAAGGAAAACCCTCATCTTCACTTGAATTAATGTCTAGCTTTCTAGTTGAGGAAATTTCTTTGACTTCAACTATCTCCAAGTCGCTACTTCCATCGTTGTTCCAGTCAGGATTGGTGGATTTTTGCTGTCCTACTCTGGTGGGATGTTGGACACCAGAAGTGGATGGCCCTTTACATGGCGACGGTGAAGCAGGGGAATTGTCCAGATCACTGAAATTGTCTTCTTCTATTGGCCCATACATATCTGCTGCTTTGAGCTCGCTTCTTTCAAAGCGAATTCCTTTTTTTTAAATAATATAAAAATAAGATAGAAGAAGCTGATCAGTGTGAACCATACTGACTGTACACAACTCCAACAATTGCCATACAGTTTTTTTTTAACTTTGGCCAATTATGGATGTAATGAGTTGTGATTCTATCGCTTGTAGGGCCAGGCCTGTAAACGCAAAGAGTTGCTACTGGTCCGCAACCTCCGTGTTCTGGAGAATGATCTTTAAAAGTCACATGTCAAAATTAGGTTCAATCTTATTTTGAAGTCAAAAAAATAAGAAAAGACAAAAAAAGTACTGTGGACATGACATTTCTCTTTCCAGTAAACAGGAGGTTTAAGTTGTCCAGGTTGAAATTATGACAAATGTACGAAGGAAATGCAGGAAAAAACCATTTCAGTTGTACTGAACTACCCAAAGTTTTGAGGGTTTGAATAATCGATCTACAGTCAATCAACTCTACACATAGGAGGCACAACCATGCAAAAACACACTCTAACTCTCATTCAGTTGCAAATCCTCTGATGAAAAATGGATGTAGTGAACTTTGTTATAACATAAAATGATCTTTCAAAGTACTCTGGATATGACTGGTGTTCTCCTCTGAATGTTTTTCTTTTGTTAGTGAAAGGACGAGTGAGGTTTACATGTTGTAAATTACAACTGCAGTCATGAACTTTCTTCCAATAAGCAGCTGGTCCTTGAACAAACTTACCTCATACTTTGAAGTCATCAAGAAGGCTGGGTCACTCCCATTTAATGGGACGCTGTTCCTCTTCCTCTAAAAAGCAATCTCGAAGCGCAAATGGGTCACTATGATCTTCTACCAAAATATTGCTTGACTTGACCTTTGCTCAGTTGGGAAATTGAGCTTTCGCACAATGGGGAACTCCCTTAGACAACTCAGTGCATGATAATTGGGATTATTCATGCTGTGTTCCTGATTTTCATATGTGTGGTACTAATTGCCACATTTTGCTTTAAAAGTGTAACGTAACATGCTCAAATGCAAACCTGTGAATCTGAGCGTCACTTGATCGTATTCGCTAGCATTTGTATCGAACTTTGTACTTATGCCAGGTGTATGCTTATATTGAACTTTGTACTTTTATCACATGTGCTTCTTTCAAGGGGAGGTTCTCCCTGTTATCAGTCACTTAGTGTAACAAAGAAGAAATCACAAACTTTGAAAAGAATAATTTAAGCATCTATTGTTTCACACGTGAGTGTATTTACTTAGCTAGCAACATAACTTGTACTTTGTCCCTAAGTACCTCATATAAGCAAGCTACATTGTAAACCTTTTTTTTGGATTACATCAATTAAATTGATGATTACATCCTCAACATTAACGAGTGCAGAATAAACTTCTGTTGGACCAAGTCATGTCTCTGATTTCTCTTCCTTGACATCCGTAGTGACCATTGAAGTAGATCCTCATGTACCAGGAAATTGTGAGTTTCTGTTCCTGCAGGCAAAGCAGTGCTCTCCAGAGTTAGATTTCTCCAATTGTCAGTCCAAGTGTCTGTTCATTCAGAAATTTACAGTCCCAAGGGAAAACCTATCCTCGCAATAAATTCCTCATGAGCTGACCAGAAGTCAGGCAAAGGTCATGCTGGGAAATGTACATTTAGGTCAGGTTAGGTTATGGTTATCTAAAGCACTTAAGCACTAAAGTCGGGTCAATTTTTTCAAAGAAAAAACAGCAACAACAACAAAACGTTAAGAACTAATAATTTTAAAATAATTTAAAGGAAGTGAGAGTGTGGATTGAGCAAAAATGTTTCACTAGCAGGAAAATCAGGCATCCAGCGGCCTTTTGAAATTTTTGCCGGGCTAGACAGAATTTTAAATTGGGTTATTTTTATTTTGCCCCCTAAGCAAGTTGAATATTAAATTGAATTGGTCGGAATTGTCACCCGCCACCCGTTACCTGCCACCAGCGTAAAAGACCTGCCGTATTTGGAAGCTTATTGCAAAGTGCGACAACTTGTTATTACAAAGTGTGACAGCTATTTTATTGCAAAGTGCGACAAGTGTTATTACAAGGTGCGACAGGTATCACAAAGTGTGACAGTTTTATTACAAAGTATGACAGATATTACAAAGTGTGATGATTATTACAAAGTGCGACTGAACAGCAATGAAAAAATAAATTTGGCATTTATTTTGCTCATTTCAGTTTTGTTAAGGAGAAAAACAGCTTTTACTAGAAAAAAATCCACTTCCAATGAAGACAATAGCCATCTGCTGTGACGTAAGCAGTGGAACACAAACATTGTGCAACAGGTATTCCGTATGAAAATTCTATGGTGGAGCGGGAAAGTGGGAGTAGCTCGGAGGATATTTGATCAGATAACAGCCATTCAAATTTGGTGAATTTGTATGATAGTAATGGAGAAAATTCAGTTGTACCTGCGGAACAATCTGGGCCATGCTGAATATCAATTTGAGTCACAAAGGGTGCAACAAAATGATCAACAAGAAGCCAGCCCAGAACCATATGACAACAACTCAGACTGTCTTGGAAACAGACTGGTATTCAATCATTTTGCAATTAAGTTACATATTTAGCAGATGAACATCAATTAAAGCCAATGCATAATCAGATTACCACGCAAATAGAAGCTCACAAAGTTTTGTTGTCTTTTGCTGACCTTTCTTAGATGTATTAAAAGATGTGAGTGTCAAGCATGTCAGCCAATGCCGAATACTCGCAAAAGTGTTTGCTGTGCTGAAATCGGACAAGTCTGGCAAAAAGTAGAAGATCAGAGGCCAGAAATACAAATGAAATGTATTACCGAGCATCCAGGATTCCAGTCAACCTGTTTGCACAACATTGTTTTGTTGGAAGTCTTGGTCGATGTTTCCCATTTTTCAGCTTGTATGATCAACTTGTCGCGCAACAAAAACATTTGTTGCGCTTGAAGAAAGTTGATGTGAACAGTAGAGCACGGGTCTACTTTAAGCAACAAATTTTGGCTTTGGTGATCGTTTTTCATCAAAATCACAACTGTTCATTCTACAAATTTGCTCATGCTCACAGCTGATTGGCTAGAAGAAGTCACATGTCCACATCAGAGCAAGTAGCCAGAGGTAAACAAACATGGCGGATGTTTCACTGCAAAATCTTTCCCTGAAAGCAATATTACTACAATGCCGAAGAGGTGGATATTGTATTAGGTAAAACGCTTAAGGATGAAAGGAAGCTGGAGCTTATTGCAAAGTTGAAAGAATTCCCATGCCTTTGGGTGAGGAGCAGTCCGTCTTATAAAGTCAATAAAAAAGCAAAAGAGATAGCAATGGAGGAGTTAAGCAAAAATTTCAATCTTGAGAGAGACAGCCTCCGTAGTCTTATACGTGGACTAAGGTCAGGTTTAAACCGTGAGTCAGAGGAAGACAGAGAGCAAGGTTGTCAAATGGAAATTTTACCATGCACGCAACTATATGAAGGAGGACATTGTCAAAAGTACGAAGGTAGATCCCATTTCATAGCATCCATTTATTATAACAACAAGAGGCTCCAAGTAGCCTATACTCATGCGCAAGGAATTTTTTGTTCACGTGTTAGACTTGTTTATGTTGGTTGTTAGGAATATATTCCAGTACTGGGCCACTGTAACAAATATCAACTTTGTCTTGTTTTTATTACATTTGTAATTTGATTTTAAAGTATACTTAAAACTTGATAAAATAACATTACTCCTCAGTAGGCACCTGGTGTTTTTTTTGTAAGTTATATCCATGCAATGCCATATTTCCGAGAATTAAAATATTATTATATATATCCTTACACATGTTGCTAAAAATGTAATAGGTTTCAACAACTGATACAAAATACAAGATGTACTAGACTAACCGAGAAGCAGAAAAGAAAAAGGTAAAAAAGTTAAACAAACATGTTTTATTACGTGATATTGTTCATCATATTCTTCTTGACTCAAGCAATTTCAGTTTTTAATGGACACAAACCTTGTACCAGAATAACATTAAGTATATTACAGTCCTTTTTCCATTTCCTAAAAGCTAAAGATGTAAACACTTGTCTGAAATAACACCAAAAACACATTCTCATGGGAACTAGAGCAAGTAAATTTCAAAGTTCAGAGGAATTGTCATGTAAAACACAGGCAATATTACATCATCAGTTTCATTTCACCAGTACTTTCCAGTGTTTCATACATTACTTCAAAATTTATTTTCTACATTTAGTGTTGTTAGAAATGATTTCTTTGGAGAAGATATTTAAGAGTCGCACAGAAGTTTCCGATAATCTCGATAAAAAGTTTTAGTCCACTTGTTACTTGAACTTTTGGTGGATTACTTCTTAACACCTAAGCTTGTATAACTATAACTGAACTGAATGACTTTAATCTGCATTTGATAATGGCGACAAGATAATGCTGAAACGTCAAGTTGTAACATTTATTTTTGTTATAAAATAATTTCTTTGTAAGCAAGTATCTTTTGGGATTTGAGGGACAAAAGAAACTTGAAAATTTTGTCCTGAAATCCTCAGAGACATGCTACAATATTGATACACGGTACATCGAACGTGGCCTATTACCTGCCCGTTTTGTTGAACACGTCCATTTACACGAACAGGAAGGATTTTTTGACCAAAAGATTAAGTGTACAGAGCACGTTCTTAGTAAATGATTCTTTGCAATTTGTCCTTGAATCTCCAAAACCCTAATAAATTTGAGACTTGTCATATTGTCGGATGGAGAATGACATAAACAATGGCTTACCTCTCTAGAAACACTTTCTTGCTGTTCATGCATGCTCATATGCCACCTCAGAATCTGAACAATGAACTTAAGTACTGATAGGTACTTTCACACCATATCAAATTGGGGAAAAAGTATGTTTGCGAAAAAACGGCACCTTCTTCAAGAATCCAATATGGCAGACAGAGCTCCAAAGACCATGGTAAATGTATGCATGCATAAATTTGCATGCATAAATGTGACACCAAAACGGAGAAACAGAGATCAATTCTTAACTCATGTGCCATACTGCCCACAAGTAATTAACTATTAAACAGATTAACCTTTGGTTTCTTACTAGAACACTGATTTTGTTTGCCTATTCTTTGATCTAAACCTTTTTTTCCTGGCACAAGGGTCGATAAAAAAATGCAAACGCAAATAAAACGCCATTGTACAACTTGTATTTTTTAAGTTGTGCTGCAGGACCAGGAAGGGAAAGAGTGGGTGCCTGAGGAGGTCCAGAAATTAACGGATTAGTATAGGGACAATGAGGATCTGTGGAACCACAACTTAGCAGAATATAAGGACAGGCAGTTGAAGGAGTTAAACCTGCAGTCTTTAAGCACACTTCTTCCAGGCCAAAGTGTAGACGAAATCAAGAAAGAGTGGACAACTCTGAAAACCATTTTCTCAACGGAAGTCAAGAGGAGGAGGGAAGTAAAGTGAGCAGGACAGGAACTGATGCTGTGTATTCATCCTCCTGGTGGTACTCCAAGAGTATGTTGTTCCTCAAGGTGAGTGACAATATTGACCCCCAGACAAGCACTCTGGGTGAAGATTTGGAAAATGTTGAGCCATGCCCCCACAAAAAGCTAAGATCAAACAAATTCACACTTGCTAAAGAAATGGTGGAAGCAAAACTTGAGTTATATAAGGAGGCAGCCAAGTGCTTACAGATGCTTGTTGCTCAAGTGCCCATTACCCCTACTCCTGCCTCAAATGATGATGGATAACCTCCTTCTTAAAGAGTGTAGAGATGACTTTGCAACAGTTCCCACGTAGAGATCTTGCAAGAGCAAAAAAGAAAATCAATGATGTCATCTTTGAACTGGAGATGGAAATTTTACATGGAGAGAGTGCACAACCTTTAGCCTCGTGTGTTGTGCACAATTACTGCCTTCTCAAGGATGATTTTGATAAGGGCTATCTCCTTGATAATAATGAGGACAACAATGATGATGATGGCAGTCATGGAAGTGATGCCAATGATGGTTCTACACCAGGGAGTCAAGATGGCCTATGAGTAACAGAAGCCAAAAGAGTTCGATTAACGAATATTGTTGCTTAAGAAAGGATTGCTATTGGGGGTTTAAGAACAGTTTTAATCTCAACTATTGATGGCAATGTGGTTCGGAATGTAGGAGATTAAAAGATGAAAAAGTCTTGTTTTTTTTCGTTATAAAACATAGCCTCATTGTTTTCTAGTGCATGCATGTATATGCAATCTGAGATTCTCGTGTCTAGTAGGGGCAAATTCAAGGAGAAAAGTATGCCCTCCTCTCCTTATGGACTAACACTGAATGATGACCCACCCTGCTTTAAGGTGGCTGAACACAGTTTTTTGCACATGCTCTTCAGTCTTCATTGCTGATGCCAGGCGGTATGGGCTCAAAGATTGCCAAAAAAAGAAAATGGCAGTGACAAAGTGATGATTTTAAAAATACTGTAGTTGTAGTCAGGCATAGTAATAAAATCATAAAAATGGTTGTCACTGACTTAAAAATCTTAAAAATAGACGTTTTGGCTAAAATACTATAACCTTCTTCAGTGATGAAATGAATGTTAATGGCGTCTAAATGTAAATGAGATGTTTATAAGAATGTGAGGAACTCGCTAGGGATTAATTTAGCATTTTGTAAATGTCT
>Ga0126339_10001928_pt1 | contig 14586 bp, 7 predicted proteins | sample OrbTmetagenome_2_FD_92532 | JGI IMG/M metagenome (GOLD analysis project Ga0126339, IMG submission 92532) | Coral microbial communities from Petempiche,Puerto Morelos, Mexico - Orbicella T R C metagenome | ecosystem: Host-associated > Invertebrates > Cnidaria > Coral | place: Petempiche,Puerto... | reverse complement strand
GTGGATTATTGATTTATTGTTTCAAAGTGTCATTGAATAAGTTTCAAAATCAAGAGAGCCACAATTTCAATAAAATTACCAAAAGGTAATTAACTTGACAAGTAAATATTTTATGAAATTCTAGGACTTGGATTTTAACGATTGAACCTTTCTCTCAACGCAGTGGCGTATTTACCTCGCAGGAATGTGGCAATCATAAAACCCTTTCGGAAAGTTTTGCTTCTGGTTTAAGCCCTATTCACTAGATTTTTCAGAATTACTCTTTTTGGAAATCCTGAAAAACAATCGATGTCGCTTCATGCTTCAGACAGGAACTTGAAGCGCCGGCGTAGTCGTTATTTTCTTTGTTCGGAAAATTAAATTTTCAAGTGTTTCCTTTGATCACAGTATTGAATATTTTTTACTTGAGTTACTCAGTCGCTTGTATTTGTTTTTCAAAGTAAGACACTAATATAAACGTAGTTTTGAATTCGTCTGTTACAGAACGAGTTCATTAGACAACTTGAATGATTTTTTTGACGCATTAAATTTCGTATCATAAGTGGAATTTGAGTTTTTGTAAGTGCCTTGTGACATTTCACGTTCGTAATTACTTTGTTACGATAAAACGCTTTGAATTTTATGATAAGTTCGAGGTCAGAACGTAAAATAAAATTTTGATTTGAAGTCATGATATCAAATGATTGATTGGAGCCTCGCCGCCAGCCAATAGCATAATCTAATTTATGGCCAAGTAAAACCCAAGCAGTGAATACGAAACTTATTAGTAAATTAAGTTATCCTTCAATAGAACCTACCGCTCGTAATCAGTAAGAGATCCGTTTAATTTATCCATGCTTAGTGTTTTAACGCTTATCTCCATATAGAGTTTCTAGACTCTAGGGGTCCTTAAGTTCAGGCTTTATAGTCAAAGCTGCTTAGAATTTCTTGCAAGAGATTAAGACGCCGACGAGGAAAAAGGATAAACAAGCAAATTATTGTATTTAGCAAGAGAATGTCTTATGGGAAAATACAATCAAAACCAAAAGAAAATCCTGCTTAATTCTCTCAACATTTTAGGACGATCGCACAAAATATCTTTTCTGCCACAGATTTCGTCATCTTTAACAGAGATCCGCTTTGCGGTTCAATTTCTGATCGATTCCATTTTTTATCTCTTTTCCTTTCAGGTTTTCAAATATCCAGCTATTCTGGTCACTGATATCCGGTATACATTGTTTTTGTTTAACTTAGCAGTTTTTACTCTTTTACCTGAGAATTTCGTTTTGACCTTCATGGCTCGAAAAAGTAACGAAGCTTGTTGTGAGTCACACGGCTATGAAAAGATAACACTGCACGTCCATTTCCTATTCCTTGCTACACAATTGGAGCAATGACTTTTGGGAATATTTAAATTTGAACTGTGTGTTATTACTTAAAATAACTCGCTTCCTAGACAAAACAAACATCGTTTGTTTTGCCTAGCAAAAAAACATGGACGAAAAGGATCTCGTTAAAAAATACGGATAAATTGTATCGGAAGTGCGAATTAGTATTAAGAATACGTAAAATTCGCAAACGTATCCAATTTTTTTTCTTTTTCGCGCAACGCCGAAAGATTTTAATTAGAACTACTAAAGACGGAAAATATTATTTTGAAAATAATTTGCAGTATGCGGAGTTGGAGTCAACGGGTAACTGCATATGCAGCGGTTCTTTTATCCAAGCGAGCCGTCGTAACATCAATTTCTGACGCATTGGGCGATTATCAGGAGAGACAATCTGTAAATGAGCTTGCAGTCTTTCTCTTTTTATCCTGACTATTCAGGATATTGCCATTTTTGCTCCTTTATTCCTTTCTCAGCGGAAAAAAGACCGTTGTTTTTGTTTCCTGTTTATTATCATTTAAGAAGAAAAGTTAACGAAACTTAAGTAATTTATAAACCGCACGTAAGTTCTTCGTTTGACTGCAAAATTGGTAACCTATCAGAAACGGTAACTTTTCAATGAAACGATTTAATTTGTGAGGTGAATCCATTAGGGCGGCGAATTGTAAGTTCCTTTGGTTGTAGTTTAATATAATACCATCTTACTCGTCAATTTGATGGGTGACGTGAAACCCTGCTGTCGATTAAAGAAAGACAAGATTGTTTTAATTTTTTTGCGGCGAATCATTTTGTTCGCACACACGAGAAAACCTTTACATTATCCAGTGAATTTTTATTAACGGCCAGACTAACTTGGTCGACTTAAAATGAAGTCTTCGAAGTCTTAGAAATGACAACCTTGTCTCAGTTGAAATAGATATGTTATAGCTTTTCGTTTTGTTTAATAGAGGGGCGCTTAAGATTGTAATCGTGAAAATTCAATTTTTTGCCATCACGTAAAAGTAGATAGCAGCGGGATGAATGGCACTTATTGTGAGGTGAAGCCGTTAATGTTCGTTTTCATTTACATAAATTTATTTTTGGCGCTCTCGAGCCACCTGCTTTTCTGCGCAAGTTGTCAGAGCCGCCTCGAGGATTAAACATGAAAACAAGTCACTAAAACTCCGCCGGTCAACACCACAACAACCTAAAATATGAGTGATACCCAGCGTTACTGCGTAAAAATTGAGTTCACTACAAGAAACTGAAGCTTTTCTATGATACTCTAGACCTGTCAGTATTTTTCAAGTCTCGCCTGTTAGCAGCGTTCAACTTAAAGTTTTAATAATTGAACATGAATTAGCAAGGCTATCGTGAATTTTACGCTGCAAATGATTGTTTAGCATTGAATGCACAGGGAGAAGCTAGGACTGAAGACTTATGCAGAAACCTCTGGAAGGAAGGAAGGAATTTAAAGAGCTTCTGAGGCACTCTATAACAAACGTCGAGGAATCTGGGCTTTAAGTTCGTCAAATTGCTTGGAAGACTTGCTCTATTTCAGTGAAACTTCACAATTTTAAATCAATCGAGATGAAACACTGAGAATCACAATGGTGAGGTTCGCACCGGTTATCTCTAGCGCAGCTGTGGCAAGGGCTCAGGTGAATAACCATCGTAACAGAGCTTCTGCCGCGAGGAATAAGGAGTTGACTACACTGAAAAACGCGCCGGGTGGAAGAGTGAGGTTGCCTTCTTTATACCCTGCAGTGTCGCTAAGATCTTTACACTCACATCCAGGCAATGGGGAATCAGAAATGGAGTTCCACCAGGCCACAACGACCCGTTTTACAGAGCAAGCCTCTCTTGATATTACCGACAAAACTTACAATAGAGACAGGACAAGTGTTTTAAGAGAGTTGCGCGATAGAAACAGTGGCTCTTCGCCAAAAGTTAAAGGTACTCCGTTAGTGGTTGGGGCTGCCGGCATTTTGCGGGCAGCAACGGCTTTCGCGGTAGATAACACAACAGCAGAAATTACAGTCCAACAAGCCGAAGAACAAATAGAAGAACCAGAATGCGAGGTAAATAACTTCCGTATCTGAATTTCTAAATGTTCTTATCAGTTTACTGTACATTTGTAGTTTTGTCTTTTGATATATTAGGGGCAGTGGTCGATGTGTCTTTGGGGGTCAAGTCTTTTAACGAGAAGTAAAATGATGATATTGGAGTTTTCTGGTCGCCATGCAAGGTGACAGTAAGGGATACAACACGACATGTATGCTGTCAGATGTTAATATTACGATGAGCTGGCCCGGCTACGCTAGACGAGCGACAGTAATTTTCTATCATTCTTTTTATTTTAACATCCGATTCACGGCATTTGAAGGTGTCTGTTAGCTAACCAGAATGCTTTTGTCTACACCATACTGCGCTATTCATTTGGGTTTCCGTCCTAATAACGCTAGCAACTGTAATAATTTTGCTGTTTTGGTTCAGTAATACCCGCTTCAGGCTAATCAAAACGCAAATATCTCTTTTCATTTCGTCACGTTGGTCTTCACATGTTTACTATTTTCTTTTTTGTTGTGTGACAAAGATGTTCATCAAATAAGTCAAACAAGCGTTTACGGGCAAGAACCAAGCGAAGCGAGTCCTTACAGTGACTTTAGGATCAATTTCGCCGTCTGTTTCACTATGTCAGCCCGTTCTTGGCTTTGTTCTCGGAATCATATTTTACCTCTCATGTAGATATTTTCGTTCAAAACAATAGCAAGCCAAACGAATGGCGGTGTTCGACGTTATGAGCATAACTTATCCGAAAAGAAGCCGATATCATGAATTATTGCACTAGTTTGGAATCGACATTTCGACTTTCCAAATTAAATTTACATGGTCTGTATTAAATATCGTGCTTCGGGTTTGTATGCAAAGTGATATTCAAATTTTCATATTTTCTTTGCTGGCTGGAGTACGCTATTGAGTTGTCGCAAAAATCCTTTTTTTCTCATTTCAAATTAAAGTTAGTTGCTAAATATTAGATATTTACTTGTCTGTGAATGAAATTTGCGCGATTGAGATTCCACTCGATGCTTTTGATATGAATTTGTGTTCTTCTTTTGGTTGTCATGGCAGCGCTGTGTTTGGGTTTGGCTGAGTTCTTCCTCTCTATATATTGCCATTTGTCTTTTCATCTTTTGTGTCGTTTTTGGAGCTTAAAGGAAGCGGCAATGCGTTATTTAAACTTCTACTTCTGACACTGAATAAACTCTAACGTGAAATAACAGGTTACTGGTGAGATTCATATTCGCTTTGAGGAGTAGGCTATGTACCGGCTATGTACTGGCAGAGGGAATTTCATCAAAAGCTTAATTTTTCAAGGAAACGATTTTCAAGAAGAAAACCAAAAAGTAATTGGCAATGTCATGAGAAACGATTGCTGTTTTCGAATACCAGCGTATATTTATTCTTTGAAGTAGGCTATTTACATATATACTGTTTAAATTTAAATTAAAGTCGCCTGGGAGATCTTCGTCTATCGTTTTTTGACACCGCAGCAGTTGAAGCTCGTCCCGTCTTAGTAATATTTTTCAAAATTTTAATGTTTTGCTTTAAGAATACTTTGTTTCCAGAAGGCGTCTACTGCATGGCTTGGAAATATCCTTTGCCTGCCTCGTCATTTCAAATATTTAATTAATTTTGTTAAAATTTCCTTTCGCATGTTAATATTTCATGTTGGACCTTTTGTGCATGACATGGCCTCTGTTTCACTTATATATTAAAATATATTGGTCTGTCATTCGAAAAGAAAAATTTAATTTGATTCGTGCCTGTGGCTATCTTTTGTTATTTTTTTATGAATGATCTTTGCACTAAATTGCAGTCATCATGCATGCCTGCGAAAGAAACTGTTTTGCGTTTTCTATAGGTTGTTTTTTCGTTGCATCTTTGGTGGGCTTAAGCCAAAAAACCGGCTACTCTCAACTGACAGCTGCATGTGTGTCAATGGAATCGACAAGAAGCCTGAGAACGTTAACGGATTTTCACATGCTCACTGAGTTTGAGCAAAAAATCAGCCTTTGCTCGCAGACTAGAAGAAAAATAAACTAAAACATGTATGCGTAAACGTGGGAAAATATGTGTGAATACCAGTAGTTTCATCGGAGTAAATGTTCCATTTGAATGATTATTTATTTCGATCCACTGAGAAGATATCTACTCTAAGGGTGATATGATCGAGAGAGTGTCGACAGTTTTGAGGAAAGTGCTGACAAGATAATAAATCACTTCAAAAAGTTAATTTTCCAACGAATTTTGCAGGTTTTATAGATAGTAATCGATAGGTAAGAACTGTACCTTGTTTATGCTAAATAGTGCGACTGACTTGGTTTTATTGTTTTGTGATGGTCAGTTTAAAGCTGAGTCATGCTTGCAACCTATTTGTCCAAAAAAAATTAATTACACATTGTGTCAGCGCTAACACCAACGCGTCAGCACGTTCTTGCTATAAGAAGCAAGAACATGATCCGAACAGTTAAATGGGACGACGTCAATTCTTTACGTAGTTAAAAGAAAATAGTAACAATAAGGAGGTTTCTTCATTTAAATTCTAAACGAACATTTCTCGGGATTTTTGTTGGTGAATGTCCTCTTAGTGACTCTCTTCCCCTACTATCGAATTTGACATTTAGGCAGTCGTCATAGCTTCACTGTAGCTTTCTCTCGTTTGGCCCACTCTCATGCAACACTTATCCAGTTTAGCGCGACTATGATGCGTCTTTTTTCCTTTATGCGGTGAAACCTCAGGTAATATTCCAAAAGACAATAGACTGATTCCTTATGTAATGGCAGAGGTTTCTTCATTTGCTTACGTGCCACATTACCTCCAAACCGCTGGCTTCTCGCCTTTTACATATATTGAAAAATAAGAAAGTAATCATACATTCGAATAAATGCTTGGTTTTGGGAATGAGTGAAGATCACTACAGTCCATTTGGAACCTAGGTTTTTCTTTATGTCGAATCAGTTCCAAGACTCTTCCAATTTAATAAGGTCTGTAGCATAGATTGATTGCAAAGAAAGTTACCAAGAAAAGTTGTTTCTTAAACCTCACTTTTCTTCCGAAAGCACCATTTGAATGTCTTTAGCACTCGACATTCGTAATTTGGTGAGAGCGCGTTCTCCCTTGCTCTGCTTCCGGCTCGTGTATTTTACCGCGCTTTGCAAAGGGTTGTGAGGTTTTAAGTTTTATTTTATTTGACTGAAGTCTGAAAGAAAAACTGGAGAAATCGCCATTTCGAGCAATTACTGAAGGCAAGTCCACGCCAAGAATCTGAGCGAGATGACCGTCGTGATTTGTTACCGGAAAGGGAGCTTACTGTACAATTTGTGAGCGACAGACATGGTGGGCGTAAAAAGTAAGTTCAGTGCTGTTATAAAGTCAATTGCGTTTGTCATGAATGGTCATTCATTCAACCCGTTCTTATGCCGCGGAATCGTTAATGGGGCCATATTCATGACATAAACAGGTTTAAAACATCGCCAATCTGCTAATCGTTTACTTTGTAAATTACCTAGTTTCAGGTCTTAATTGCAGTGGGTTCGCGAAAGCCAGAGCGAAAAAGGACTTCATAAAAAGAAATGACATCAATCGATCTTTTACATTATAAATCACCTTACAAGTCTTAATCTTGCGGACAGCTCGTGAATGCTAAGGTCAAAATGGACTCTGAACAAAAATGACGCCAATCAAAGTTTTTACATTATAAATTATCTCAGAGACGGGTTCCTAAAGGAAAGCTCGCGAAAGTGAAGATGAAAATAAACTTTCTGGACAAAGAAAACAGATTTAAGAAATAAAAATATCCGGATTTGTTCTTCAAAAATGGCATATACTCAACCAGTTTGATCGCGAATAGGAAAGGAGTTTAATCACTCCAAAATTTCAGACGAAAATACCATGATCATTGCTGGTTTATACAGAGCGCTAACTGAGAATCTTTGGATTACCACCGGTTTCTTTATCATAGTTACCCAAACTACAGTTGGGTAAGAGGTTTATCCTAAAGCAATATATAGCAAAGTAAAACTGGAAGATGTTCATTTTAAGGTGTGGTCAACAAAAATATTCCTTGTTTATTCACTTTCCTATCTTAGTTTTACGGCTTGAGCTACAACCTCACCCTTGTTCTTCAATACATCAGGATAGAAAGAAGTCAGTATTGAATTTTTTATATAACAGCTAAAGCAATCTTGGTTTAACAAAGGAAGTTGTCTCAGTTGCTGCTGGCATTGTGCTTAAATGTGCCCACCTATATCGGGATATTACAAGCAAGGTCAAGGGTACTAAAACTCTATCTAAACATACTATAGCAAAACAATTGTTCAACTCAGACTAAAATTACAAAGCACCAAAATAACGAATTTCACTCTGTTAAGTATTCATTAACAATTTATGTCTACTAGAATTCGCCAAGATAATTATTTAGAATGGCAAATGTCCTGCTACTCACATTCTTTTAGCTTTAAACTGCTTAATATTGAAGTTACTATAATGTACTAGTAAATAATCTACGTATTATCTGCAAGTAGGTGTTGCATAAGGGGTAATTGTCAGTAAATATATCTCGTTAGACTTTCTCTGTGTATTTCGACTGAACTGTCTAGTAAGAGATTTAATTGTCGCAATGTTTTTCTCTCCCAAAATCTTGACTGTGAACTGTGTTTGTTATACTGTCCCGGTCAAAAATAAATCCGAGATCTACGGAAAACTGGTTTAACCGGTCAACCGGTGAGCAAATACCGTTGTCCTCATGGATATTTGTGCTCGTTTCATGCATTATTTGTACTCTGCTAAATCCAACTGGTTATTAACACTCTTCGCAGGTCTTGACTTGTACCCAGTTGTTCAAAGTCAGAACACATCATCCACTGGATAAACCACTATACAGTGGATAAGTGTTGAATAAAACAATCTGCACTATCCCCTGGATAGTGATTAATTCCGGTGAATACTTTAAAACTGGAGTCTGATGTATAGATGACTTTCTTGTCTCTGCCACTGTCATATTTCTGTTTAGTGTGCATTTCATAACAATTTAGTGGACACTTCTTTCAACTGTTCTCTTTTAATCCTTAGCAATGATTTATCTCTGACTTTTAATATGTAAGGAATTGTGTTCACCGAGTTGTAGCCTCAAATCGAAACTGAACAAAAGAGCTTTTTAATGAACCAACCACGTAATCCGAAACTTACTCTAAACAGCGAATTACAATAGCTGAAAAAGGCGAAGGGCTAGACTCAAAACTCCAAAAACAGCAGCAAGGCTGGACTAAAATCTCAACACGGAAAAAAATAGGCCTTTGCAACAGTTGGTCGCGTGACTGATAATTTCTAAACTTTTTGCTACGGCTAAATGTATTTGAGAACTGGAAATAGCATGTTTTGAAGTAGCCAGAACGAGCCAGAACACCAATTTTCAGACCAGTGCGATGTATATGTGCAAGGTTGAGACTAAATGACGATTTAAATATTGGAAAAATTTGAAGGTTTTGTATGAGGGTTTGTATGACTTTTAGTCCACTGTAATCCATCGAGGAGTTTAAGATCTGTTGGAAAATATCTTTTGGAAGTTCCTAGAGTACGTCTAAAAACTTACGGAGACTGAGCCTTCTCAGTTGCCGCCCCAAACTGTGGAATGATCTGCCTCTTGAAATTAAGTTAAGTCCATCGGTCGCCGTGTTTGAATCGCGTTTAAAAACTCATCTTTTCAGAATTGCTTTTAGATAGTTACGTCTATCTTAAAGTTTATACTTAATTTAGTTTAAATTATTATATTTAGTTTTACTTTCATGACTGTAAAGCGATATAGAGCTTTGTACATACTCGCTATATAAATGAAGTTATTGTATATATTGTATTGTATTGTATTGTTTTGTATTGCATTATTGAAAGCAAGGACGCTTTGCCCTCCAGAAACCTTTTCCGTTGTTAATCACCAATATTTAGATTTAGCCAGGACTTGTTTTTCTTGGATCAGAAACTCAGAAAATGATCAATTATGAGCATGTAATTGCTCAGCGTGTGGTTTCACTATTTTTCCAGTTAAATTTTAACAAACCATACCCAGTAAGCGAAACCATTTTTTTTCCAAGATTGTAGAAATTACGCGGGCAATATATCAGGGATTTTCCAACGCGCCAGGGGTTAATTTTCGCTGAAATTTTGCCCTTGCATGTACTCCCTCCTTCTCCCCCAGAGTAATAACCTGACCTGCGCCGTCACGTCACCGACTGTTGCAAAAGGCCCATTACGACAAAGAATTACGACAACAAAGATTAAAGGTATTCGTACGTGCGAGCACGTTCTGGGCCACGAATGGCCAAAATAAAATGATGTAAAATCATGAGCGCGGACAAAACACATACTAAGGCGAGAGGTGTGAGGTTAGAATTAAAAATTTGAAAGGTTCAAACAAATAACATGCAAATTGAACTGGGCAGGACTTAAGAATTAAGCACATGATCATCAAAGAGAAAAATTATTGACTTAAAAAACGAATTTTAGTGTTGAATTCACTTTTCGTTATCAGTTCGTCATATATTTATATTGTGTGTTTGCCGTCATTCAAAATGGACGAAATCTGCTCTAATTATGACTGGCTCTTAGCAAGTTCGCTTGAAAATCCCGTTAATGTTGCCACAAGTAAAGCAGTGAAACACGACTATTTGATATTTAGGTAATGTTAATTTAAATATATGAAAAAAAAAAAAGACTTGACTTTGTTCGTGTTTCACTCAAGTAAATTGACGAAGTTTGTAAGCGGCTGGTTTCCGAAGTTATCTGATGTACTCTGTAGTAAATCTTCGTATTTTTCTACAAGTGGTCTTTTTGTAAAAAGAAACGTGCCGCTAAGAATACAGCATCCGTCCCATTTGACAACTTTGCTATTTCGTGCTGCATTTCATGCTGATTCACTATTCTTTGACTATTCCTATTGAGAGTTAATAATCCTTGCGTAAAAGAAGTGATTTCCTAAGACAACGTGAGTCGATTATATTTAGCTGCTCTGCTAAGTTGAGTATTTTTTCATCGGTGCAAATAATTGTCAGTATTTTGAAGCTCACCAAGGAATCGTAAGTCGCCATGGAAGAATGCCAAATTGACAATTTTACCATATCAAAATAATCGTATTTCGCGCCTAAAATAAGTGGAAAAGATAAAAATGAAGATTTCATTGATAGCAACGGGTTTTCCAACCGCTAAAACAACATAAGACTTGTACTAGCCTTTTTATCACGGGTGGAGGTCAAACGCAACTGTCATTTTCACTAGCTGTTTTCTTTTTTAATGGCATTTCTAATGCTGTTGACGCGAGCACTAATTTTTCTAAGTAATTAGCATTTGATTTTAAGAAAATATACTCGAGCAGTGTTCGACTCTCTTGAGTTGTTGTACAACGACATACAAACGCTCACAGGCTTTTTATGCAGCTCTCAGGGATGTACCGTAACACATATTTGTTTATATACGCGCAATTAATTCAGCTAAACCTCGATATGCGAAACATGATTAAGAGCGAATTTCCCCTGCGGCAGGTGCGACGTATAAAAAGGTTCCCATGGTGATGGACCCTGATACGTCATATAATCTTTACACCAAACAAACTTCGTGTATGAAGTCTAAAGATGTACAGAAGTCCCAGAGTCGCTTAACCTGACAGGAAAAAAAGCAAGGGCGAGAAGAAAATATTCTGGTGGCTTTTGGACTCTCTTGGGCACGCCTGCTTCTCGCTGAAACCATAAATTGATAATCAGAGAACGATGCATGTTTAACAGCTCGGTACGACTGTCTAACCATGAAACGTGTTTTAATTTGTTTGCTGAGATGCAGTGGCAGAGGAAAACATTGTTGATGTTGTCATTCTATTGGCCGTCAGCGATAGAAAGGAGAAACGTTCGTTCAAGAAATCATCTCGGTTAAGCATTTAAAAAATGCAAATTCGACATCTTTGCCACGATGAAATCAAGCGCCAGTTTTAGAATAACATCAAAGTCTTCTAATCTAAGCGCGAAAGTAAGTAACAGGAGTTTCAATCGTACCTTGTCGGGGACTTCTTTAAAAGGAATTTCTTTTAACTCAAACTCGAGTGACTCTCAAACATGCACCTTCGTGCCAATACCGCCGGAATATCTGCGTCAGCCACTGGAAGATTTCGATTCCCCGCAAACAAACGTAAGTCAAATAATTTCGTTAAATATTAGTCTAATGCGAAGTTTAAGTTAAATGCTTTCCTGCTTCCTGTATTCAGAAAGTCTGCCGTTGCCACCGATAATACAACATACAATTTCCCAGCCATTACTAATATACCTAAAGCGGGTATGGACAAAATCGGGCATACTGGTTATTTTTTTCAACCGTCAAACGTTGAAAACTTGCCATATAAATCTAGAAATTCCCCAAAATATAAAGTTTGGTGGCGTAAATCTCAGGATTATTTTGTGCTTTAAATTTTGCGACAGATCAGTTGTAAATGGCGAATAAGTGAGACAGAAAAGTTATCTCTTCTGATGATAATTCTTTATGATAGTCGATGGCGCGAACGAACTTGACTCGAGATTGGTTTACGCTTTACTCATTTTTAGCTGATATTAAAACTGTATAAATAGTAGCGCTTTCAATAATCTTATTCCTAGTGTATTTTTATTACCGAAAATAAACACTGTTCTCGAAAAAAAATAATTTAAACAGAAGTGCAGATCACCCGGGAAGAATTTTTTACTTTACATGTGTCATTTAAAATTATTTTCGGTGAGAGCGGAAGAAGATATTTTGTTTTCATGGCTATCAAATGTTAGGAATTAGGACTCTAAGCAAAGCTTGTAAATGCGTTCAACTTTCCTATTATGCAATATCGCTTAATTCAGACCAATGTGCAAAATTAATTGTAACAAATCTTTGACGCGCGGAAGTTAGTTTATTGGTAAAGAGAGTTTTGGACGCAGAGAACCTCCCTAAAATAAAATCGTTAATATTTATCTATCCAGCCAAATTGAACCAAAACGATTTCGCTTTTCAAGTTAATGTTCTCCGGCTCCAGTGCGTTATCTTAATGTAGAAACTGACTGGTGACGTGAAGTCAATTGTATGAGCTTCAACTTCGACGCAAAAGATAACTGTTAAGCGTTGTTAAGGAAACATTAAACGAATACCGCAATTTCAATATTTAGGTACTTTGCTAGACGTTTCGACGCTCAATCCACGAAACCTTCCTAAAAATTAAATTGATAGTTCGAGTTTGTAAATGTAATCCAGCGTTTATTTTAGTAATATGTGAAGAAAATCTTCTTGAGAACAATGCCACAAAACAACTCATATTTACCTCCGACTGGACTGACAGATAACACAATTAAAGGAATTGATAATTTAGATCGCGAATTCACATGCAAATAAAATACTTCTGTAAATTGTAAAATATTTATAAGCACCGCGTTTGAAAAGATGACCCCTTAGTTTTCATGGATAATGGACATGAAAGCTTGGAATGGAGTATTCAAATTCTCTTTAGAGAAAAAGACATAACTTCGATTTTTAATACCAACACAAATGTTTATTTACAGGAACGTTTTGCAACTAAAAACTGTTGTTAAACCCGATATAACTAGGGATAAAGGGCGACTTCTAAAAATATTCATCGCTAAACTGTTTCATGACATATGTGAAGAACAGTTTGCAATTTATGCCTCGGTCCCGAAGTAAATACAAATTGCAATTTTTACTCTGATATAACTAATATTAAAGCCCAGTCCACTGATATGGTGTGCAAAGAAAAAGTCTCAATTAAGACAGTTTTAGGAAAACAAATGCTTTAGCTTTGCAGAACAGACGGCAGTTTTCATGCGCGCATTGAATCCCTCGCTCGCCGGGAGAAGCCATCTGCGATTCGCGCAATGCCTCCCTGATGATGACTAAGCAGTATAGTGATTGTGGGGGATTAAATGAGTGGGAGAAGTCTTAGTTAATAGAGGAGAAAGGTTATGCAAGCCCGGCAAACATTATGATCGTGCACAATCTTTTAGTTTGCGTTCATACAAAACGCATGAATTAATTAACCGGACCTTTGCTGGTGGTCAGTCTCTCAGTTAGAAGTTAAGTGCTGTTGTGTTTTGTGCACGGTCAAGGCCAAAATAGCCAACAAAGAAATTTGCTGGACTTCATTTTAACCACTCCACCTATTGCAGATGAGAAACGGTTACTTCATTCATGTTCCCGGACAATTTTAACTTTGTTTTAGGGAAACAAGCGAAGCATACATTGCTACCAAGAAGTGCATTTTATTGGCTTCAGTATTTCAGAGGGCAGAAAAATCTAATTGGTACAACAAATATGCTTAACCGGTACCAAGCTTCTCAAGAAAAAATTATTTAAATACAGTGTCAGAAATTTCAAATCTTAATTTAACTTCCTATTGTGAACCCATTATTGGAGCTAATACGTTCATAAACTTCAGCAAGATTATTTTATGCATAAAACAATTTTAAAACCTGTTAAACAAACATATGTTAAGTTAACAAAACCTATTTTTAGGTTTGGCTGATGGGGTAACATTGATTATGTTTATATATACGCGTATCCATCTTGCTCAGTATACAATATGAAATGGTCGGACACACCTTTGTTTTATTGAGATTATTCACTGTACTGCAGATATTCCCGCTTTCCTTTCCTTGTCGCCACTTGCATGCTGAATAGATCGCCTTCAGTTATATCACGGGGTTGACCATAAAATAATTAATGACTGTCAAAAATACGATGACCTTAGAAATGTTCGAGAGTTGAATACTTAAATACTAAGATGGAAGTAACCTTTTGTGTGATTAGACACTAAAAAGCTGAAAATTTAAATTAGAAGCTGTTCATAAAAGATCCAAGACTATTTCATCGCAAGTATTGAACTTATTCCGCTGATGGTCTTAGACGGATTAAATTTGTGGGCCATTTTACGGTTGGCGCTCTCAACAGTCGTTCAATGGTTACTGTGACCACAGTTTTATACAAACATGCACGGTTCAAGCGTTTGAGCAGGACGAAATGACTTAGTCAGCTATAAATAACTTTTCTGTTTAGAATGGCAGAAGGACGGCAAATACTCGGCACGCCCTCAGCTCGCAGACCTTCCTTCTGGTCGTAAGCTAGTTATGTCTGATAATCTGTCCTACCGACAGCAGATGTTCCCACAGGGAC